>Ga0208771_1001384_pt1 | contig 12869 bp, 11 predicted proteins | sample AntAceMetag02UKX_FD_184775 | JGI IMG/M metagenome (GOLD analysis project Ga0208771, IMG submission 184775) | Saline lake microbial communities from Ace Lake, Antarctica - Antarctic Ace Lake Metagenome 02UKX (SPAdes) (version 2) | ecosystem: Environmental > Aquatic > Non-marine Saline and...
GTATGATTCGTTGCCTCATCATACGCATGGCTCAGTTCCGTGCAGGTGGTTAGCCATTACACGTGCTGGATTGTCCAGCTTGCTTATATTAGCTTTGCTTGGCGCACTCATATTTTTCTCTCTTTTTTTTTGCGATGCATAAAGGCATTGCATTCCAAACCGTTATATCAAATTTATCTTATTCATCAACTCCTCATACTCAACCTGATCTTTTTCCCATTTCTGATAACACTTCCCCAACTCCTTCTGTGCTTCAGAAAACTCCTTTTGCCAAGAAACTGCCAACACACCATCTTTGTATGTTTCCGGGTCCGCTAATAAAAATTCAAGCTCGGTTTTTCTATTCTCCAATTCATCAATCCTGGATTCCAAAAATTGGATTTCTTTTTGTAGCTTATTTCGTTCTTTGCTGATCGCCTGCCTGGCTTCCGCCTCCAACCGTTTCTGTTCTTTGTTTTTTGGGGAATCACGTTTCAGGATGTTTTTCGTTTCTAAATTTTTATTTTTTTCCAACTTTTTTTCACGGAGTCTCAAATAATCTGAATAATTTCCTTCATATTCAGTTAATTGATGATCTTTTACCTCAACAACTCTGTTCACCAGCTTATCTACAAAATACCGGTCATGAGAAATTATTATCAATGTTCCATCAAAATCTGTTAGAGCCGTTTCAACAGCTTGTTTTGATGCCATATCTAGATGGTTGGTGGGTTCGTCCATTATTAAAAAATTAACTGTTGACAAAAGAATTTTTGCCAATGATACGCGGGCTTTTTCTCCACCAGAAAGCACTTTTATTTTTTTACAAACATCTTCACCGCTGAATTGAAACACGCCCATAATATTCCTTATCCTGGGAATATTATTTGTGGAGACGATTGATTCTACTTCTTCATAAATTGTTGAATCTAATTTCAGCGTATCAACCTGGTGCTGGGCGTAATAACCGACAGTAACTCTTTTTCCTATTTGGATTTCACCTTTTTGGGGTGAAAGCTGCCCCACCATCAATCGAGTAAAGGTTGTCTTTCCTGCCCCATTAGCTCCAACCAGGGCTATTCTCTCCCCGCGATAAATGTTTAAATTGATATCTTTTAAAACCCAATCACCGTTGTAGCGAAAAGATATATCCTTGATTCTTAAAACATCTTTATAGCTTTGAATTTTAGCCGTCAGTTTGAAATTGAGTCGAGGAGGCGGCGTTGGCAGCTTAATTTCTTTCAGTTTTTCAAGCTGTTTAATTCTGCTTTGAACTTGTACCGCCTTTGTATTTTTATATCGAAACCGGTCAATAAATTTTTGCTGCCTTTCTCGTTCAGCCCGTTGTTCTTCCCATTTTTTTCGCAGCAAAATTAAATTCTTCTCTTTCTCCTTCTCGTAAAACAAATAATTGCCCGGATAAAACGTAAGTTTGCCTCTTTCTAATTCGTAAATTTCATGAGCTAAACGATCGATAAAAAATCTGTCATGAGAGACAATAACCATACTGCCAGCAAAATTTAACAGGTATTTTTCCAGCCATTCAAGGGAGGGTAAATCGAGGTGGTTTGTTGGTTCATCTAATAGCAACAAGTCAGGCTTTTGAATAAGCAGCCGTGCAAGATACGTTCTCATCCGCCAACCGCCGCTAAACTTAAAAATTGGATTGTTAAATTGTTTATTCGAAAATCCCAGTCCAGCCAGTATCGCTTTTGCTTCAGCTTCAACACGATAGCCGCCAAGGATTTCGTATCGGTGTTCCAAATCACCAAGACGTTTTAAAATGACCTGATTTTTTTCGTGATTTTCTTTTAAAGCCTCGTGCAATTTTGTGATCTTTTGTTCCAGATCAAATATTTCGAAATTACCTTCAAGGACAAAATCTAATATCGAGCTTTTTCCAAATGAAATTTCTTCTTGTGGTAGGTATCCAATTCGGTAATTTTTAGGACGAAAAATATCTCCGGTTTCACATTTGAGTTCACCGGTTAGAATTCTAAACAATGTTGTTTTCCCGACTCCATTGGGACCGATCAACGCAACACGTTTGCCTTCTTTAATAACCCAATTAACATTAGATAATAATTTTCGTTCACCTATTGAATAACTTAATTCTCGAATTTGAAGCATAATATATTATTGTTAGTTAAATCCTCGTCTTTTTTGCAAAATATTTCTGCGTACATTTTAAATTAGTCAAAATACGATACATCGATACTGGCTACTGGATCCCATCCAGAATCAAGCATCAGGTAACGCTTCAAATTCTATTTTAAAGTAACGATTTAACAACCTCCACAGCAGTGGCAGCATCAGCGCCGATTTCTTTAGCATAGGAATCAGTAACCGGCGCACCGCCTATCATCACTTTAACTTTATTTCGCAGGTTTGTTTCATCCAGCAATTTCATCATTTCTCTCATATTAATCATTGTTGTTGTTAGAAGCGCTGACATGCCGATCACCTGTACGCCTTTTTCCTTAATAGAATCAACAAACTTTTCAGGCGAAACATCAACTCCCAGGTCTATCACTTCAAACCCTCCACCTTCAAGCATCATGCAAACTAAATTTTTGCCAATATCGTGCAAATCGCCTTTTATTGTGCCGATTGAAATTTTCCCAATTGGTTCAACTCCTGTTTCTGTGAGCATTGGTTTTAAAATTGCCATTGCTCCCTTCATCGCTCGTGCGGCGATTAAAACTTCTGGCACATAAAATTCATTATTTTTAAATCGTCTGCCAACTTCCGACATTCCTATTAGCAGCCCATTATTTAAAATTTCCCTTGGGATATTCCTTTTTCCAAAGCTTGCCGTGTAAATTTTTTGGTTTCTTCTGCCTTTCCATTGATCAGGTTAGTTGATAAATTTTCCAATGTAGCCATTCTGTGTTCCTTTCATAAATTCAGCACAATAAAAAACATATTTCAGGTTAATTTTAGATCACTCGTGTTTTTCTAAATATTTTTCAAAAATATTCTCCAGATTAGCACCTCGTAACGAGCCTCCAACTTCTACCATAATGCCTTCCGGATTTACTAAAATCGGTTTCGGAATCGCCATCACTTCGAATATTTTCGTAACCGGTTTATTAACATCTTCTCCCAAAAAAGCATGAAGCCAGTCCATTTTCCATTTCTCTGCTCTAAATTTTTTCATTGATTTTTTTTTAAATTTTAATTTAGAGAACTACTCACTTTTTCACTCTAAAGAATTAACAACCTGGTCCAATTCCTCAATCAACTGCTCCTTGCCCAACGGATTCATCAAATCAATCCAGTAGATCTGGTATTTGCCAGAACGATTTGAGTGAAAAAGTATCTTTCTTTTATCCGAAGAAAAACTGGGGTAGCTATCCTGGGATGGATTTTTTGTTAAACGTTCAATATTTTGGCCGGTGAAATCCATCGTAAACACATCGTAATTTCCGTTAACGTTAGCAAAGAAGGTGATTTTCATTCCATCGTGTGAAAAATGAGGTGAGCCGCAATTACCTTTCAAGTGTGTCAATTGTTCTACAAATTGGCCTCGTTTGTCCATTTTAAAAACCTGAAAGCTGCCTGTACGATTAGAAGTAAACACGATCCATTTGCCATCAACAGAAACAGAAGGAGAACCATCATCAGCTTCATTTTGAGTCAAGCGCAGCAACTGATTTTTTTTGATGTCTTTAAAATAAATATCGCTGAAACGCTCCTGGAAAGGAACATCCCGGTTGTCATCCCGTTCCGATACAAAAATGATCTGGCGACCTTTGTCCGAAAGCGCCGGATACCAATCATCGGCTTGATGACCTATTTCCCTGGCGACATTGCCAGTTTGCAAATTCATTAAAAATATGTTGCGTGTTTTTTCCACACGAGATTTATGTGCCGTGTCATCGCGCGTTGAGGTAAATGCAATAATATTTTCTATTGAAGAGAATACCGGCATCTCATCCTGCTCAGAGTTGTTGGTCAATCTCACTTCCTGGGTTCCGTCTGCATCCATCAAATAGATTTCCCAATTGCCATCCCTATCAGACTGAAAAGCAATTCGTTTATCATCAGGACAGAAATAGGGAAACGCATTATTAAATTCACTTCTAGTGAGTTGATGAATTGGATAGGGTTGTCCGTATTGTTTTCTTATTTCCAAGACAAATTCATCACCAGTTTTACCATTCAAAATTTCTAAATATTCCGAGTATGCTTCTTTGATCTGATTTTTTTTCAATAGCAAATTACCTCGCAATAATTTTGCATCATTGTAATCGGGATTAATCTCTAAGCATTTGTTTATTGATTTTATTGCGAGATTTATACTATCTAAATTTGAATACGCTTGAGCGAGTTTAAAATGAACTTCCGGATTTTTGGGATTATTTTTTACATTTTCTTCCAACAATAGTAATTGATTTAACTCAAAATCTGATGTTGATAGTTTCACACCATTTTTAGTTCCCCCACAAGCAAAAATTGCTAAACAAATAATTGTTACCCCCAGAAATTTTAATTTAGTACTTTTAAATGTTTTCATGACGAAACCCTTTCTGATGTTGTCTTAAACAATGTTAAAAAAAATGAACTAATTGAAACCTTAAATAATTAATTCTGCAAACTGTTCTATTTCTGAACGCAATACATAATGCAGCACACAGCTGCAAACAAATTTTATTTTCCACGCAAAGCCGCAAAGCTGTAACACCATATTTTTCTTGGCGCTCTTTGCGGCTTTGCGTGAGATTTTTTAATAAATATTTGTAAAAATAACAAAGTTATTGAGAGCAATAGCATAAACATTTTTACGACAAGTAACAAATTAACGAGGAATAAATTTTTCCATGAAACTCAATTCAAATATTATAACAATTTTTTTTGTAATTGTCAAAGCATTTATTATAAAAATGTTGTTACAAATATTTTTAAAAATTATGAACAACAAATTCCAAAATTCAAATAAATTCCAACTCACCAATCATTTCGCACCAAAATGCTCCCAAATCCTTACAGCTAATGGTTCCGGAATACCCTTAACAGCTTTTATTTCTTCCAAAGAAGCTGCTTTAAGATTTTTAAGTGATCCAAAATGATGGATCAACTTTTTCTTGCGTTGGTCTCCGATCCCTGAAATATCGTCAAGTTCAGAATAACTTGAACGTTTTCTGCGTAGTTTGCGGTGATATTCAACGGCAAACCGATGCGATTCGTCCCTGATTCTCTGCAGCAAATGAAGTCCGGAAGATGTTCTGGGAATGTTTTGCGGATCCGAAACTCCAGGGACAAAAACTTCATCCAGCCTTTTTGCCAACGCTATTATTGGCTGATCTTTAATATTCAATTTTTCCAGAACTTTAGTCGCAGCCGAAAGCTGCCCTTTCCCGCCATCGACCATAACGAGATCAGGCAACGGCTGATTCTCCTTCAACTGCCGGGAATATCTTCTTTCAATCGCCTCACTCATCATGGCAAAATCATCAGGCGTGGCTTTTGAGCGAATTTTAAAATGCCGGTATTCATTTTTTTTTGCCTGTCCATTAATAAAAGTGACCAATGAAGCCGTAGGATCAGTCCCTTGAATATTAGAAATGTCAAAAGCTTCAATTCGTTTTGGAGGGCGAGGCAGGCGTAAATCACGCTGCAATGCTTTTAAAGAATGGGGAATGAAATCTTTATCTTTCATACGTTGAAGTTTCAATTCCTGAAGCAGTAGTTTCGCATTTTGAAAAGCCATGCGCATTAATTTGGCTTTGTTGCCTCGTTGAGGATAAATTAGTTTTGCTTTTAATTTAATCTTTTCAAACAACCATTTTTCAAGATTCTCACTTTCCTCCAACTCGATTGGAATATAAATCTCTTTGGGTACGAAATCTGAATTTTGATAATAACGTATCAATAAATGGTTAATAACTCGATCCAGGGTTTCCCCTTCGACTCCAGTTAGAAAATAATGCTGCCTGCCGATTATCCTGCCCTCGCGAATTTTAAAAATAACAGCACAAGCATCATCGTCCTCAGCGTAAGCGACAAAGAGATCCCGATCAATAAATTCCGGGGTAACAACTTTCTGCCGATACAAAAAATCTTTAATACTTTTTATTTGATCTCTAACTGCTGCCGCTTGTTCAAATTGGTAATTTTGAGACAATCTATCCATCTTTTTCTGAAGCTCATCAATAACAATGCTGTCCCTGCCATTTATAAAATCAATTATATGTTTCACGATCTCTGAATATACTTCTTTTTCAATTAATCCTTCGCACGGTCCCAAACACTTTTTAATATGATAATTTAGACAGACCTTAAATTTTCCAGCCGTAATATTTTTCTCCGTGAGATTCAGGCTGCAGGTACGAATTGGGAAAATACGTTTGGCAACTTTAAGCAATTCGCGCATCGAACCCACATCAGTGTAAGGACCGAAGTATTTTGAGCCATCCTTTTTAATTTTTCTTGTGGGAAAAATTCGGGGAAATTTTTCATTGGTAACCCTAATGTAAGGAAAGCTTTTATCGTCTTTAAGATTCACGTTATATCGGGGTTTATATTCCTTTATGAAATTCGCTTCAAGAATCAGCGCTTCAATTTCAGAATCAGTGACGATAGTTTCAAAATCCTTAATTTTCGAAACAAGTCGCTGTGTTTTTGTTTCTCCAATTTTACTAGTCTGAAAATATGACCGCACTCGATTTCGTAAAACACGAGCCTTTCCAACATAGATAACTTTTTTTTTGCTATCCTTGAACAGATAAACTCCCGGAGATCTGGGAATGTGTTTTAATTTTTCAACAATGTCTGACATTGGTATTTAATTTTGACAAAATTTTAAAACAGTTGTTGTTACAATTCAGGTTAATTCATTGTGCAATAAATTTAAGATAAAATTATGCCAAATGCAACTAAAATTCAAAACTGGAAGGATTAACCGAGGGAGCGGTCCGTTATGCTATCAATAAAAGTTACTTTATTTTTGAGGCAAGCCGAGGGGATGATGAAAAAAAAAATTGGAAAATATCGTCCAAATTAATATTTTTATAGTTTTCGTTCAAGCACTATTTAAAAAAAACATTCTTTTGCTCCACTGTTATTATTGAAGATTCTCTCTCTCTTCGTCAAATTGAGAAATTACCAACCTTACAAGCCTTGATATCTCCTATTTTTATTCTGCAAAATTACTTACAACACGAAAAGAAGAATTTAAAAAAACACTTGACTTTTTCAATTTAATTACTTTTTTTCTTTAAAGCAAATGATACAATTTTTTAGAAATACCTTTTTAAAATAAAAAGGTGATAATTTGAGGCACATAATGAGAATTAAAGAAAATGAAAACACATTCCGAATACTTTTTGAGCAATCAACCGATGCCATGATGTTATTAGATGGAGATGTGTTTTTTGACTGTAATCCGGCGGCGGTAGAAATGTTTGATTGTTCTGATAAAAAGCAGTTGTTGAGTCTTCATCCTTCCGACCTTTGCCCTGAAAAACAGCCAGATGGTAGTCTTTCTTGTGAGGAAGAAAAAAAGCGTATTGCTAAAGCAATTGAGCAGTGCAGCAATCGGTTTGAGTGGCTGCATCAGCGGATCAACGGCGAAGTCTTTCCTGTTGATGGCAGGCGAAAATACACCGAAGAAATTGCCAGCGAAGGTTTGAACCCTGAAATGATTAAATATGCGGAAGAATCATTTCAAATTGAAAAAGCCGTTAAATCGAAGCGAGTTTTTATTTACGAATCTTTACCTGGTGAAGATTTTACAGATAAAGCTGCAACTTTACAACCCTGGGTGAGTAAAGTTAGACCCCCGAGACCGACATGGGTGAGGTAGGTTTTTGCTAATCAATTTTAAGATGATAATTTTTTAATTTTTAGATAGTTGATTAAAATTAAAAAAACCCCAAATAACAAGCATCAAATAACAAATAAATTACAAATTCCAATATCCAAACCTTTAAACAACATTTGGATTTCGCTTTTTTTGAAATTTGGAATTTAAAAATAGCCTTATTCGAGTAAATCTAATTTTAGAATCAAGAATGTTTAAATTAAAACAAAATTATTTAACATATATTTCAATTATACTGTTTCTTCTTATTGCTACCATAGTAATCGCACATTTTGGCTGGGATTTAAAACTACAGGAAAAATTTTACAAATTATACGCACCTAAAGTTTGGTATCAAAAAAATTATCCTGCCTGGCATTTTGCGTATGATTATGGCGGTGTTCCTGCTATTACCTTATCTTTAATTTCTCTTATCATTTTAATTTTGAGCTGGTTAAAACCCTATCTCAAACAGTTTCGGAAGTATTGTTTATTAATTGTATTAACATTAATACTCGGTCCTGGCTTAATAATAAATGGAATTCTAAAAGACCATAGGGGGCGTCCACGTCCACGCCAGGTGCAAGAGTTTGGCGGTAGATGGGAATTTCACGAGGTCTGGCAGACTGGAATTCCGGGAAAAGGCAAATCCTTTCCTTGCGGTCATTGCTCTATGGGCTTCTTGTTCATAACGTTATATTATTCATTTAAAAGAAAAAATAAAATTGTTTCCTATTCCTTTCTCGGTTTTAGTTTCGCGTATGGTTCGTTTATTGGGCTCGCTCGCATTGCACAGGGAGGACATTTTTTATCAGACGTGATTTGGGCTGGCGGTTTAACCTATCTTATCGCAGCCATACTTTATTATTCAATTTTAAAAATACCAGACAAGGATGAATCTGAACTAATAGCAGAGAAAACGTTTTCTATACCACAAAAGCCATTAAAGATATTGTTAGTTACAATTACTTTGATTTTATCTCTCTTCATCATTATTTTTGTTTTCATGTTTTCTAAACCTGTTTATAAAGAATATACTCATTTTATCAATAAAAAAAATAATGCTTCTTATTTAAACTTTAACTTTAATATTGAACGTGGTGATATTATAATTCAATCCGGAAATTACGACAATCTGATTCAAATAAATACCAAAATCCAGGGATTTGGTTATCCAAAACATAAATTCAAAAGTCAATTAGATAAGCAAGTTGAAAATGATACTTTGAAAGCAAATTATTTATTATCCACTAAAGGTTATTTTTACGAATTGGATGTAAATGTCATTGTTTCTATTGATACAGCCACCTTTGTTATTATCTCCGGAGAAAATAGTAACGGAGATATTTTTATGAATAAAAGCCTATTTGAAACACAAATAATAAATGCTGGATTAAAAACGCCAAAGGGGCAAATAAAAAATATTTATTAACTTTAAGGAGAATAATTTATATGAACACATTATCAACAGAAGAACTGAAAAATTTGATAATATCAGTTTTTTCATCTCAAAAAAAGGATAAAAATTTAGCAATAATTGTTGATGTGCCCGATGAAAAAGTATCTGATCATGAAAGATGGAAACAGAGAAGAGAATTAGCTGCAGACTGGCATAATAAATTAAATTCAGTCAAAGATGAACTCAATCTGGAGCAGGTAATGCTATTATACTATCGAAATGTTCATAACAATAATGCTGACCTACCGCAAACTGCTTATTTCTATGACGGTGATTGGAAAAATTTGGACGCTTCTACCTTATCGAAAAATGGCAAAACAATCGATTTTGAAAATGAATTATCATGTACTCAAATAATTCTGGCTCCGACACAATTTTCCACCACAGCGCCGCTAAAACTTTTAGCAAAAAAATATAATTTTCGAGCAGCAACCATGCCAGGATTTTCAACTGAAATGATTCCTGCCTTAAAATTGGATTATGAAGAAATCAATCGTAGAGTTTATGAAATAAAAAAATTACTCGATCCTGCTGTCGCCCTGGATATCGAATTCAAAACTGACGACTCTAATAATTATAAGATTTATTTTGACCTGCGACATCGAAAAGCACACGCAAGTGGCGGTCGTTTTCCCGAACCGGGTATTGCAGGAAATTTGCCAAGTGGAGAATGCTACATTGTGCCTTATGAAGGTGAAAAAGCGGAAAAGAGCGAATCAGCAGGAATTCTTCCAGTGCAATTTGATGAGGAAATCGTCCTTTACAAGATTGAAGAAAACGTTGCCCGAAAAGTAATTAGCAAAGGTTCCAAATCAGACGAGGAAGCCAGAAAAATTCTTGAAGAACCTGCTTACGCTAACATTGCAGAATTAGGTTTCGGTGTTTTGAAGGATTTTGGCGTAAAGCCATCGGGTGAAATTTTGTTGGACGAAAAGCTCGGTCTTCACATCGCTTTTGGCAGAAGTGACCACTTTGGCGGCAATGTCGGTGTGGCTGATTTTACCAAACCCGAAAATGTTGTGCACATCGATCGTATTTATATTCCAGAGACACAAAGCAAAGTAGCAACAGAATATGTTGAATTACTTTATAAAGATGGTAAAAAATTCATCTTGATGAAAAATGGAAATTATACGATCTGGTAAATTCGATTAATAAAAAGAATGAACTTACTGTTTAATAAAAAATAATAATTACTTTTCCGCGTGTTTTTTCAATCCGCGTGGGGAAAAATATTAAGTAAAAGGAGCAATAATGAAAATTAACTTTCTTGGCGCTGTAAAAACTGTGACTGGTTCAATGCACATTCTTGAAGTAAATGGCAAACAGATTTTAATTGATTGCGGTCTTTTTCAGGGACGTCGTAAAGAGGCAGAAAAAATAAATCGAAATTTCCCTTTCGACCCAAAAAGCCTGGACGCAGTTGTTTTGTCCCATGCTCATATTGACCATTCCGGAAACATTCCCAACCTGGTAAAAAATGGTTTTCAAGGTAAAATTCACGCTACTTATGCCACGGTTGATCTTTGTCGTGCAATGCTTGCTGACAGTGGGCATATTCACGAAAAAGATATTGAATATTTGAATAGAAAGAGAGAAAAAAAAGGTGAGTCTTTAAAAGAACCTTTATACACAAAGCAAGATGCAGATAAAGCTATGAGACAGTTTGAAGGGCATAGTTACGATCAGCCTTTTTCCTTAACAGATGAAATAACTGTTATTTTTAAAGATGCCGGACACATTTTAGGTTCAGCTTTAACAAAATTCACCATCAAAGAAAATGGAAAATCAATAAATTTAGGTTATATTGTTGACCTGGGAAGAAGGAACCTTCCCATTTTAAGGGATCCTGTTCATTTTAAAGATCTTGATTATATGATTATGGAAAGTACTTACGGCGGAAGGACTCACGACAATATAATCTATGCTGAAGAAAGACTGCAAGAGATAGTTCAAAGAGCATACGACCGCAACGGTAAAATAATAATTCCATCATTTGCCATGGAAAGAACCCAGGAAATTATTTACTGTCTCAATGACTTATGGGAAAATAACAAAATTCCCAAAATACCAGTTTATGTTGACAGCCCTTTAGCCGTGAATGTTACTGATATTTTTAAACAGCACGAAGAGTGTTATGATGCTGAAACCATGGAATTGTTAGCAGATCATGATGATCCGTTTGGATTTGGAAAATTAAGATATGTCAGATCAGTAGAAGAATCAAAACAAATAAATCGGTCAAAAAAGTCCTGTATTATTATTTCTGCTTCGGGTATGTGTGAAGTGGGACGAATTTTACATCATTTAAAAAATAATATTGAGGATTCAAGAAACATAATTTTAATTGTTGGTTACATGGCGCATAATACCCTGGGTAGAAAATTAGTCGAAAAATTGCCTTTAGTCAAAATTTTTGGACGTGAGTATTCAGTTCGCGCAGAAGTCGAAGTAATGAATGTCTTCTCCGCTCATGCTGATAGTAACGATCTATTGAATTATGCACGTTGCACAAAGAGTACGCTGAAGAAGATTTTCCTGGTTCACGGAGAAGAAAAACAATGTTATACATTAGCAGAAAGCTTGAGAAACGATGGATTTTCAGATGTGACTGTTCCTTCAAAAAACGATATTTTTGAATTTTGATTTTTTGTAAAAGTTCACCTGTTATAAATATTGCCACCAAGATACAAAGGCACAAAGATTATTCAATAATTTTAAGAATAAAATGCTGACATCAAATTAACAAAATTTGCAGAATTTTTTCATTAGATTAAAAATATTTATTTTGTTTTTTTTTCTTCGTGTCTTTGTGCCTTAGTGGCTAAACTATTACGATTTTTTTAAATTCTTAAATAAAATTGTGTATTCTGCCAGATATTTCGTCCAGTTAGAAAAAAAGCCCGGGAAGGACTGAATTGCAGAACTGGAGCAAATTCATTGGTGAATAAAACACCTTCCTTTCGACGTATGTTCGCCAAACACCATCGGAGATGATGTTTGATCATTGCGAGCTTCATTGTAAATCCCTGCGCTCCAGGAGCATTCAGAAGGATCGATCTCTACCTGGTAACCGTGAACTTTTCCGTATCCAAATATTTGGCAAAAAGTTCATACTGGTCAGTCGCAACGAAATCCACTCCTGCTTCTATGGCTACGCGCCACCTTATTTTTACTCTCTCTTCAGATCCAAAATTATAACTATCACTCCAATCCAGAGATTCATTCCTTTCATGACCATTCAAAGTATAAAAGCGAATCCACAATCCTAATTTATGAGCATGATTGACAAGGGAATGCAGCCGCCTGTTCAATTGTCCAGGGAGAGTTGAATCTGTCTTTTTCCACAACTGACCAGGAATTATTCCACCAGCGTCGGTAATTTGTTGCTCCCGAAAAAGCCATTTTTTCTGCCAGTACTTCAACACTGTCCCCAAAAGTATGGATAGCACCAAAAACTCTCAGCTTCTCTCCTATTTTTATTGAATCAAAAAATATTCGTATCCGCTCAATAATACATGGTAACAACATACTCTATGCATAACATGTTTCGGCATGTTTTTGCTTAATAATTTGAGACAACGGTGGCAAATTATATGTTCCTGTAATTCTATCAAGAAGATACTG
>Ga0208771_1001389_pt1 | contig 12821 bp, 14 predicted proteins | sample AntAceMetag02UKX_FD_184775 | JGI IMG/M metagenome (GOLD analysis project Ga0208771, IMG submission 184775) | Saline lake microbial communities from Ace Lake, Antarctica - Antarctic Ace Lake Metagenome 02UKX (SPAdes) (version 2) | ecosystem: Environmental > Aquatic > Non-marine Saline and...
ATAGCATCGCGGGTGATGCCGGCATTATTGACAATGATGTCCAGCGTACCGAATTCCTTGACTGCCGTATCCACCATCTTCTGGACTATCGACCGATCCGCCACACTGCCGATAACCGCCACCGCCTGGCCGCCCTGTGCCTTTACTTTCTCGGCTACGGCCCTCGCATTCTCTTCGACCACATCATTGACGATCACCTTCGCGCCTTCTTCCACAAAACGCATGACGATCCCCTCACCGATCCCCTGGCCTGATCCCGTTACAATGGCAACCTTATCTTTTAATCTCATTCTTTCAATCCTCCTGATTGATTGTTAAATCTTTCCTTATTTAAATGCTCACAACCGTCACTTATTCATCAGGCTGCTCCCCTTTCATTTTTCCCTTCGCCCGTCCGTAATACAAAACAGTTTTTTCTTTAGCGATCCATTCCGTTGTCACCATGATCATTTTTCAATTGTCGGTTTTGCTGCGTTCAACCTTTTCAAAAAACTGGCCGTCGCAATCTCCCACATCAGATTCTTTCCCACCGACTCCGTCGGGAAATTATTCCGGATAAAATCGATCTCTTCATCCTTCGGGCGTTCCGTTTGTTTCAAATCAGGAGAAACTTTCAGGTCCCAGGGAATTTTCTTTTTCACCGCTTCGACAGTCACGCCAGGGTGAAGCTGGGAGAGAAACATCTCCTTCGTCTCGGGATCAAACTCGAAAATCCCCTGCGTGCTGATCAGTTTGGTCGGCCCGCTCCCCGGCGTGAAATGACCCGATTTCTCGCGGCTGTCGCCTCCGTCCAGGTATCCCGGAGAGGTCACGTATGAAAGCTTCTCTACAAACTCACCGCTCCGCATGGTCAGAATCGTTCTCTTCGCATAGGAAATAAAATCCGCTGCGCCGCCGGAACCCGGCAAGCGGATCGTGGGATTTTCATAATCCCCGATCACGGTTGTGTTCAGGTTCCCGTACTTGTCCACCTGGGCGACTCCCAGAAAACAGACGTCCACAAAACCCCGGTACGTCATCGTAAACGTGGAGAACAAATCCGTCGAATACGAAAACCCCCGGCACGACATACAGTCGGCCACATGGTTCATCGGTACTGTCGGCTTGAAATCGATAATACCCGACTCCATGATGAGGTTTGAATGGGGGGCAAACAACGCTTTCGCCAAAGCCCCCGATGTCATCGGAATACCCACGCCCAGCACCACATTCTCATGATCGTGGATCTCCTTGGCGATAGCAATGATTAACAGTTCGTTGAGTGTATAGGGTTTACTCATACAGCACCCCCTTCTCTTTCATGATTTGCTCCAGTTCTTCCAGCGTCACGCCCATCGTCCGTTCCCGTTTCTGCTCATCCCACACCGTAGAAAATGCCGATCCGTAATTTGCAGGTGCCGAATAATACGCCCGAGCTTTGATCGAATTGAGCATTCCCGATCCGAATAATCCGATATAATGATTCATATAGGCGTTATGATCCGGACATCCATAGATCCACTCGTCGAGCCACGCCTTGCCGCCTTCTTCCGTCAGAAGACCGGCACCCAGAGTCCCCTGACCGACCTTGTCAACGTTGTAGTAACCCACAACTTCTGACGGATGCGCTCCCCAGGGCATCTCCACCACGGCATTGACCCGGTAGGCCGGTATAATTGTAAAATGCGGACTTGAGATTATCACGTCGTGTTCCACAATCTCTTCGCACGAAACGATGATCCGTTTGCTCGCGAGGGCCGCCGCCTGGACGCTCCCCATCGCACCCCAGTACTGTGCGTTGCCATACTTGTCCGCCCGCTGCACGTGGATAATGCAGACATCCGGATTCAAGGCGGGAACCAGCACGGTGTCTTTCCCGGTAAACGGGCAGGTGATGACGCGAAACTTGTCGTCTCCCATAAAACCCCGCTTCGTGAAAATATCCGAGTGCAAAATCCCTTCCAACACCGGCATGAAACTGTAACCGTGCATCCCGGCCACCAGACGGGCATTGTACTGAAAATTCGTGTAATCCTCGATCTGCAGTTTTCCCTGCTTCAAGGCACGCTCGATCGGAAAGTTTCCTCCCACAGTGCCTGCATTAAGAACAAAGGTTGTAATAAGGCGATCAATACATCCGGCGGCCATTAATAGTTCATCACCAATACAACCGGACTGTGAACAAAACGTCAGACCTTTCTTCCTCTGTCGCACAATTTCATAGACAAGACCAAAGGCTATGCCGATTGTGTAATTTCCCATAATGAGCATATCGCCGTCGCGCACATTCGCCGCCACGGCATCTTGAGCGCTCATCTGCTTGTCTCCATTTTCAACCATTTTCTTCTTCTCCTTCCAATATATTTACCGGCGCTGATCTCACACTTCCAGATATTCAGCGCGGACCTCGGGGCTGTTTTTGAGCTCTTCAGGGGTAATCTGGCAGCCGATACAGGCTTTCTTCATCAGATAGACTCGGCTGGCCAGAGACAGAGCCACCTTCAGGTTATGCTCCACAAGCAAAACCGAAACCCCCGCCTTGTTGATCTCCGCCAGAACGTTTCGAACCTCCTGGACCATGATCGGCGCTAAACCTTCCGAAGGTTCATCCACCAGCAGCAATTGGGGATTCCCCATCAGCGAACGGCCAATGGACAGCATCTGTTGCTCGCCGCCGGATAGAAATCGTCCCTGTTGGGTTGTTCTCTCCGCCAGTTTGGGAAAATGTCCGAAGATCCGTTCCACAGTCCAGACATTGGGATCACTGGTGTCTTTTATCTTCCCTCCCTTGATGCCCAACAGCAGGTTATCCAAAACAGATAGCTCGGGGAAAATCCGCCGATCCTCGGGAACATATCCAATCCCCGCCTGCGCCACCTTGTAGGCCGGGAGGCCCGCTATCTCCCTTCCTTCAAACTTCACCGATCCCGAGGTCAGCTTCACCATCCCCATGATGCTCTTCAGCGTGGTGCTCTTGCCCATCCCGTTGCGCCCCAAAAGCGCTACCAATTCTCCCTGAGCTATATCCATGCTAATACCCTGCAAGACGTGGCTCGGCCCATAGTGGGTATTCAAATCTCTGATTTCTAATAACATATACTCCCACCTCTTCGCTTTCTGTGTGACGTCGGAATACTCATACTTCCAGATCCCCCAAATAGGCATCCTTCACATCCTGGTTGTTTCGTATCTCCTCTGGCGTCCCCGTCGCCAATATCTTGCCGTAGTGTAAAACGGTAATCCGGTCCGCCAGCGAAAAGACGACGTCCATATCATGCTCGATTATGACCACCGTTTTCCCTTCCGTCATCTTCAGGATCAGTTCCACGGCAGTATGGGTCTCCTCCCGCGACATGCCCGCCGCAAATTCATCCAGCAAAATCAATTCCGGATCCATCGCCATGGCCATGCTGATCTCCAGGGCACGGGATTGGCCGTACGACAGCATACTGGCGAGAACATCGCGCTCATTGATCAGACTCACCCGCTCCAGCATTTCTTCCGTCTCCCGGGTAATCTCCTTCATGCTACCGACATACCGAAATAAGTTAAAACGGATGCCGTGCTTGGACAATATCGCCAGCCGGATATTCTGGAAAGCAGTTAGATAGGTAAATGTGCTGGTTATCTGAAACGACCGCCCCACCCCGATCCGCGCCAGCTTGTGCGGCGGAAATCCGGTAATGTCCTTCCCCTTGAAAAACACCTTCCCTTTCGTCGGATGATAGGTTCCCGTAATCGTATTGAAGAGCGTCGTCTTTCCCGCACCGTTAGGCCCGATTATGGCGTGACGCTCTCCTTTCGCGACTTGCAGATCGATGCCGAACAACACGTCCAACCCGCCAAAACTGTGATGTAAATCATTTGTTTCCAGTATATTCATGACGCCTTCTCCATTTTAGCGTTTCCGGTAAACCGGGCCTTCCACTTGGACTTCAACATAGAGAACAATCCCATAAATCCCATCGGCATGAACACGACGACCAAAATCAAAGTCGCGCCCATCACCAGTTCAGAACTTTCCGTGTAACGCAGGATGAATTCATCAATCAACTGGAATATCGCCACGCCCGTCATGGGACCCAAAAAGCTCCCGATACCGCCGATCATGATCATTATGATCGGCATAAAGGACATGCCCATACCGAGAGAACCATCCGCCGAAACCATGTTATGGAACAATCCGTAAAAAGAACCGGCTATGCCGGCAAAAGCGGCGGACAGGATATAGACCACCGCCTTCGACTGCGGGACTTTATATCCCAGATAGTCAACCCTTTTGGCGTTGTCCCGAATTCCCACCTGGATCTGTCCGAAAGGCGTCTTGGTGAAAAACCACATCAACCACATGCAAAGACCCAGAATTATCATCGCCAGATAATAAAAATGGTCGGAGGAGTTTCTCAAACTCTCCGTAAATATCCCCGGAATCGGAAAGTTCGCAATCCCGTCTTCACCGCCCGTAATGGTATATAACTTGAGCGCCAGAACATACATCAATTGGGCAAATGCCATATTCAGCATCGCAAACGCCGTGCCGGTCACCCGCACCATTATCGGGGTCAAAACCAACGCCAGAACAACCGCTGCCAGCATGCCGAACCCAATGGCCGGGAAGATCCCGAGCCCTTCAATATGCTTCAATGCCAGCGCCGTGCCGTATCCACCAAATCCAAAAAACATGGCATGCCCAAAACTCAAAAGGCCTGTATAGCCCATCAGCATGTTCAGAGACGTGGCAAACACCGAAAAAATCGCAAAGGTCACCACCATATTCGTGTAGTAAATACCGAACAGCTTTGGGAAAAAGGCCAGGAAGACAATCAACATCAGCCATAAAACAATATTTGCTTTCTTATTAATCATGTTCAACCCTTCACTCCTTCACACCAAATAACCCGTTGGGACGAATCACCAAGACGATAGCCATGAAACAAACCATCAAAACTGGTGCAAAGTTAGATAAGAACTGGACCCCGTAAGAGCTCAGCAGCCCGAATATGATGGAGACAATGAAGGCGCCGACTAAACTCCCGAATCCGCCCGTTACCACCACGATGAACGCATCCATCCCCACCTGATCAGCCAATCCGGGAAACACCGTCAGGATCGGCGCTATCGCCACGCCCGCAAGTCCCGCAAGCCATATACCCCCCCCAAAGACGAGCATGAACACGAGATTAATATTGATCCCCAGGGCATTCACCATTTCCCGGTCCGATACTGCCGCACGAACGATCTTCCCCAAACGCGTCCGGTACAAAAGCAGCATCATGAGGACCAAAACCACAAGTGCCAGCCCGATCACAAACAACCGGTACGCCGGATAACTTATCCCCACGATCGACACCATCCCATTCAGGCTATCAGGCATCGAGAGCGGCAGATTCTGCGTCCCCCAGAACTTCTTAATCGCAGCGACGATGACGCTCGCAATACCCATTGTTAAGATCAATTCGCCAAAATGCCCCAGCACATGAGCTTTTCTTAAAAACAGCTGCTGCATCAGAACACCCAGCGCTGCCGTCACTATTGGGGCAAATAAAAACCCCAGCCAGAAACTCCCCGTCATGGCCACGATCTGGTAGCAAATATATGCCCCCAGCATAAAAAACGCGGCATGGGCCATGTTCAATATCCCCATCATTCCGAAGATGATATTCAACCCCGACGCGATCAAAAATAAAATCATCCCATACGCTAGTCCTTGCAACCCCTGGGATACATACATTACTGTGGTCGGATCCATTCTTACTTCCTTTCACTATTCACGATAATATGCGGGGTGCGGCGCCATGAATAGCAGCCGCACCCATTTTTCTCACTCAACACAGAGCTTATTTACTCACCCCAGCCGTTCTTGCCCTTACAGCGGTCCAGTTTCGGATCCATCCAGGGCAACACGGCTTCGGCGGGAATTACATGCACGGGTCCTGCCGCCGAGCGTTCCTTGGACCAGTAATAGGGTGGAATGTTCATGGAGACTTTCTGCTTGTCCGGCCGCACAGACTCGTAAACATGAAAATCCTGAATCACTTTGTGGTCGCAGGCCCTCATCTTCACGGTTTTACGGTTACCAAATTTGTAGACATCCCCTTCCCAGACTTTGATGATTTTTTCGGGATCTGTGCTTTTAGCCCGTTCAATGACGGATAAAAGCCAGTAGGTCTGCTCGATATATGAGCCGATGGTTCCCAGCGGCCATTCATACAAGGCTGCATTATAGGGCGCCTTCCATTTATTCTTCCACATGTCATTCCACATTTTATTATTTCTTATGTCTGCTTCCGTCTTGAAGGCCGGATTTTCCGCGCCATACTGGCTGATGTTGACCAGTCCTTCTGTCCCTTCAACGCCCACTTCATTGAGCCCGACCGGTTCATCCATGTAAATGTTGGCAAACGGCAATGTAATACCCTGCTGACGGGTCTGCTTTAAAAGATTATTGGCGTCTGGCACCCAGTCGCCTGTGTAGATAACCTCGGCGCCGGAGGCCTTGATCTTTATCAGAAACGGTGCAAAATCCGTCAGAAACAACCTATGATAATCTTCTCCGACAATCTCCGCCTCAGGGTAGTACTCCTTTAAACCCTGCTTAAATGCGGCGGCCAGACCGCGACCGAAAGAATAATCCTGGCAAATGATGTAGAATTTCTTTTCCTTTTTGCGGATCTTTCCATAGTAATAGGCCAGCCCCCGGCCAAGCTGGCTTACGGACTGCGTCATCTGGAAAGCATTGCGGTTAAAATTTGTAGCGTCCTGCAGTTCGTCAGAGTTTGCCCCGAAATTCGCGGCGATGACATTATACTTCTCGGCCGTCTGGTTGATGATTTTCATCAGGTGGCTGCCCTGGGTCCCCATCAGAACATGAACTTTTTCCCGAAGTACCATGCGCTCACATACTTTTTTAGTGCCGTCCGGACTGGACTGGTTATCGGCTTTGATGACTTCCACCATCTTCTTTTTGCCGTCAACGAAAAGGCCGCCTTTTTTATTGATTACATGAGCAGCCCACTGGATGGAAATGTAGTCAATTTGTCCGTTTATAGAAGCCGGACCGGAAAAGGGCGCCACCACCGCAATCTTGATGGTGTCACCCTGCAACACGGCGGGGTGATTTGGATCGAAATCCGACATGTCCGGAATGTCATTAATATCCATCGCAGCGTTGGGCTTTGCCCAGTCACTTTTTGGGGCTGCCTGTGAATCGACCGAAATCCCCATCAACAATGACAAAACCAAAAGACCCAAGCCAATTACAAAAATACGCTTGTTCAACCATTTCATGTGAAATATCCTTTCTTCTGCATGTTTTTACTCTTTGTTGGTCCTTTCGACAGTATCACCACAACAATGTACTCATAGATGATGTCGCTGGCCTTACCCAGATTGTCATTGCCTGCGACAAGCGTATCGTTATTTTCCAGACTCTCCACCGCGGCTTCCTGCGCGATCATCCGCTATGTCAACATTTCCTTCCGTAACCATCTTTCGCAAACATTAAAAACCCAACCCCTTCACCAAAAAAGCGAAGGGGCAGGGAATGAGAACCGCTCATAAAGCTTGTTTTAATTATTTGTTGAATTTTAGCGATTTGGCTATCTTCGAGAAAACATCCTCCTCATAAGGTACTCCTCCCATAGGAACTGTCCCCACCGTGACAACGAGCCACTGGCTACCCTTTTTAACTCCCATGACAAACCCTTCGCCTGGATAGCCTGTATCGGTCGTAAACGTCGTTGTCGTTTTAAGAGCCTTTACTCCATCATCTGTCGTCGTTTCTATGGCAGGCTTGGCTTCGAACCCTGTAAAGCCAGAAATGGATGCCGACGCAGTAAGAGCATCTTCAAAAGCGGCCTTTTCATATATAGCAACGGTTATCCAGGGAATCTTGGACGCTGGAGATGCATAGAGTAAGACCGGCTTTTCGGAAGGCTTGACCTGCCAGGCATCAGGATAGTTAATGGTAAAACCAATATCTGAATTTCCATATTCCGCTGCCATCGTAGAAACCGCCGAAAATGCCACGAACGATACTGCAATAATCAAAACCAAAACCATAAACTTAGACTTAGACTTAAACATACAATGTTACCTCCTTCTCTTTTTTATTTTTTAATTACATTCCTCATAAAGATGCCGTCCAATGGCAACGTTATGACATTTTGCAGTCCCTTTCTAAAAGTATCCAATATGGACCGTACCCGCCAGCAAATTCAACCACCCTAATACCGCTAAAGTATCCTGTAAAAATTCAATTTTGATATTATCCTTATTAAACCCAGGGCGCGGCTGCATAAAAATTCCGTACCCCGGATGCTGATGGATATGACGTTTACCTATTCGCCCCAATTGTTCTTTCCCTTGCAACGGTCCAGCTTCGGATCCATCCAGGGTAACACGGCTTCGGCGGGAATTACATGCACGGGGCCTGCTGCCGAGCGGTCTTTGGACCAGTAATAGGGCGGAATGTTCATGCAGACTTTCTGCTTGTCCGGCCGCACATACTCGTAAACATGAAAACTCTGAATCACTTTGTGGTCGCAGGCCCGCATCTTAACAACTTTACCACTGTTATACTTGTAGGTATCCCCTTCCCAGACGTTGATGATCTTCTCGGGATCCATGCTTTTGGCCCGTTCAATTACAGATAAAGTCCAGAAAGTTTGCTCTATCCAGAAGGCGATGTCTCCCAGCGGCCATTCGTATATAATGGAATTATAGGGCGCCTGCCATTTGTTCTTCCATAAGTCATGCCACATTGTACTGTATTTTATGTCAACTTCGTTTTTGAAGGCCGGATTTTTAGCTCCAGATTGACAGAAATTAACCAGTCCCTCCGTCCCCTCGACGCCCAGTTCGGTGAGCCCGACAGGATCCGTAATAAAAATATTGGCAAAAGGCAGATTAACCCCCATATGGCGGGACTGCTTCAAAAGAGTGCCGCCGTCGGGCAGCCAGTCGCCCGTGAAGATAACTTCGGCGCCGGAAGCTTTGATCTTTGTCAGAAACGGCGCAAAATCGGTCAGAAACAACCTATGATAATCCTCACCGACAATCTCCGCCTCAGGATAGTACTCCTTTAAACCCTGTTTAAATCCGGCGGCCAATTCGCGACCAAAGGAATAATCCTGGCAAAGGATATAGAATTTCTTTTCTTTTTTACGTATCTTTCCATAGTAATAGGCAAGCCCCTTGCCCGCCTGAGATGTGGAAAACGTGGTCATGAAAGCGTTACGGCTGAAATTCGTAGCATCCTGCAGTGTCTCGGAATTTGATGAGAAGCAAACGGAGATGACATTATACTTCTGGGCCACCTGGTTGACGATCTTCATCAAGTGGCTGCCCGGGGTACCCATAAGCATGTGCACTTTCTCCTGAAGGACCATACGCTCACAAATCTTTTTAGTAGCATCCGGACTAGACTTGGTATCAGCCTTGATGATTTCAACCATCTTTTTTTTACCGTCAACCCAGATGCCGCCGTTCTTGTTGATCCCCTGAGCGACCCACTGTATCGACACGAAGTAAAGATTCCCGTTAATGGCGGCCGGACCCGAAAATGGCGCCACCAGAGCGATCTTGATGGTATCGCCATGCGGCACAACGGGGTTATTGGGATCGAAATCCGACATGTCCGGAAATTTGCTAAGATCCATCGAGGCATTGGGCTTTGCCCAGTGATCTGCTTTGGCGGCCGGTGAATCGACTGGAATCCCCATCAACAAAGAAAAAAACAAGAACCCCAACGCAAAAACAAAAATACGCTTACCAAGCCATCGCATAGTACAACTCCTTTCTTCTGTCTTTTTTATTCCTTATACCCCTTGCGGGAAATGCCTGTCAAAGCAAATTCACAACGATCATTTTCTAGACCTGCAGCCAAAAAGCCCTTTTTATACGCAGCATAACAGCACCCACCTATTCTGCAAAGTAATCATTCTTGATATCGACGGTCAAACTGCTGCCCTTGGTGAGGCTGATCGCCAGACTCTCGATTTTGGGCAGCTCATAAACGAAAAAGTAATGACAGGTGCCGATTTTACCCTCATAGAAGTTTAGATCTTCGGAAAGAATATCGCCTTTATTGATTGCTTTTTTGGCCACCAAAGCCTGCAGTAGCCATTGCCAGCCCATTGTGACAATGCCGAAGAATTCCAGGTAGAGCGTGGCATCGGCCAGAAAAAGTTCCACGTTGCCCTGCGTCGCAAGACCAAACAAATATTCCGTCACTTGCTGCAGTTTTTCCAAGGCTTTTTCCAGTTCGTGCGAATATGTTTTAAAATCTGAATATTTCGCCGCCTCCTGGATTGTTTTACCAATCTCCTCGTAATAGAGATTGGCAGCCTTTCCTTTTTCCATTAGCATCTTTCGACCCAGGAGATCCATGCCCTGAACGGCCGTCGTACCTTCATGAATGGGATGAATACGCACATCCCGGTAAAACTGTTCCAGAGGAAATTCATCACAATAACCGTAGCCGCCCAAAATCTGGATTCCCTGGCTGCATGACAGGATGCCCATCTCCGACGCATAACTTTTCGCGACAGGCGTCAGGAGTTCGAGTAACAAATGAGCATGCTCTCTTTCCACACCGGTTGAAGCAATCGACAGGTCTTCCAAACGGTTGCAATACATAAGGAGAGAGTAGGAGCCTTCCACAATTGCCCGCTGGAAGAGAAGCATCCGTCGGACATCGGCATGTTCGATAATGGGAATCTGCGGTGCCAGTGGATTCTTTGAGGACATCTTTCGCCCCTGCGGCCTCTCTTTGGCGTACTCCAGAGATGCGTAATAAGCCGCCGAAGAAATCGAGGCGGCACCCATTCCCACATCCATTCGGGCGCCGTTCATCATTAAAAACATAAGGGATAACCCCTTGTTGGCCTCACCGACCAGCCAGCCCCGGCAATCATCGTTTTCTCCAAAACTCAGTTGCGTAATCGGACAGCCACGGTAACCCAGCTTGTGATAAATTCCGGCGCAATGCAGATCGTTGAAAACCAATTCGTCTTTGGCTTCGACCCTTTTCTTGGGAACCAGGAAAAGGGAAATACCTTTCACGCCGGCAGGTGCCCCCTTAATGCGGCCAAGCACGAGGTGTACGACATTGTCCACACCGTCATGATCCCCCGCGGAGATAAAAATCTTCTGCCCTTTAATTTTGTAATATCCTTGATCAGTAGGCTCGGCTGAAGTCACAATATCCGCAAGAGAACTGCCGGCCTGCGGCTCCGTCAATGCCATCGTACCCTGCCATTCGCCAGCCATCAGTTTTGGAAGATAATCCTCCTGGAGAGCTTTGGAACCAAACGCCATGAGGAGCATTGCGGCACCGCTCGTCAAACCGTGATAGACAGATGCCGAATAGTTAGCCGCACCAAAAATACATGTTGGGATCATAACGGACACCATCGCGGGAAGCTGCTGTCCGCCAAATTCATAGTTCGCCGAGGAGGCAATCCATCCGCCTGCGCCCATCTCCCGCATGACATTCCGAACTGCCGGATGTACTTTTACTTCGCCGTTGACATATTGCGGCTGGTTACGATCCATTTCAACCAGGAGCGGTTTGAAGACCGTTTTGCCCAACTTCATGGCCGTATCGATCACCATATCAAAAATTTCCCGGCTGTGATCGGCGTAACGCGAGTATTGCAGCAATGACTCCGCATCGAATACCTCATAAAGTAAAAACCTTAAATTTCTCTCACTGATAAATTTTTCCGCCATTCTTTATTCCTTTCATAAAGTATCATTTAATTATTTTTTATTCTTCTTTGCAATTTCCTCATCACGAAGAATCTTGTGCAGGATCTTTCCCACAGACGATTTGGGGAGGCTGTCGCGAAATTCGACCACTTTGGGTGATTTGTATGTGGTCAGACTCTCCCGGCAAAAATCGATTAATTCTTTTTCCGTCGCCGTCTGCCCCGGTTTGAGAACCACGTAAACCTTCACCGTTTCTCCCCGGTAATCGTCCGGGACACCCACCGTCACTGCCTCACTGATCTTGGGATGACGGCAAAGTACTTCATCAACCTCGCGCGGGTAAATATTAAAGCCGCCCGCAATGATCATATCTTTCTTCCGATCGACAATCCGGAAATAACCATCCTCGTCGGTCTGAGCGATATCGCCCCAGAAGGTCAACTCCGACCCATAGAAGTTATAGGCAGCGCGATCCGGATATTGCGAGGCCGCACACTGGAAAATACCCTGCACGGGGATCCTCGGATAACGGATTGTCGTAGGGACATAATAGTCATAATGTTGTTGCCACGGTTTTGATTCCATCAATCCTCCAAAAAACCTGAGCGGCAATGTGTCAAAGCGTACCCTCTTCCCTGTCTCAAAGGAGTTAGACAGAGGGAAGAGGGTACACAGGGAAGGCACAATAACGGGCAATAATTGTCACCCGTCACCACGAGTTGGGACTGTCATACTTTTGGGGGATACATCGGCACGAAACATCCATTCACATCTTGTGCGTTTGGGTGGCCCCAATGTGAGCCGACCAACCCCTCTCGCACCTGCCTATCCAATAGTTATTTCTCCGATCGTTTGACCCCCGGCGCTTTCACCCTGACTACCGCTGATTGACCCGATCAACAGCGATGGTCAGGCAAAGCTTTTTTGCCAAATATGGCATCCTTTCAAAGAATACGTGCTTCCTCATATGTTTTGGCAACCCGCCGGAACTGTTGGTCGTGACGAGTTTATAAAAACTTCTTCAATCCTTACAAAGCGTTTACCGCTTCAGGTTTTCGAACACTGTCGCGACACCGAGCCCGCCGCCGCAGCAGGAGCCGAATATCCCGTATCTGCCGCCCCTGCGGATC
>Ga0208771_1001390_pt1 | contig 12814 bp, 19 predicted proteins | sample AntAceMetag02UKX_FD_184775 | JGI IMG/M metagenome (GOLD analysis project Ga0208771, IMG submission 184775) | Saline lake microbial communities from Ace Lake, Antarctica - Antarctic Ace Lake Metagenome 02UKX (SPAdes) (version 2) | ecosystem: Environmental > Aquatic > Non-marine Saline and...
ACCCCACCGCCAGCCGTTTCGGTTGGTACGAGTTGTCCCGACATTATTGGACATAGGGGAATTGCCTGATCAGTTTTGATTTCTGTGATAGTACCCATCAGACAACTACCGTTCTATCCGGTCTCACATATTCATCGAATATCTTTCCACAGTATTCGACAAAGTCCGCGCGACTGCCGACTGTTGTATCCGGATCACTCCAATCCTCAACCAGTTCAGTTTCGGCAATGTCAAGCATGGTTTCCGCGAATTGTTCTTTAATCTGTTGTCGGACAGTTGCATCAGATTGTTGTACTATCATATCAACCAGCGCCACAACTCGGTTGACTTCTTTCGGAGGCGACAATCGCCAGCATTTGACAAACGTCGAAGCGACGGCAAGCAACATGTTTTGTTGACCCATTTCTCGATTCTCCTCTTGTTGTTGATCGTTTTCCGGCGCGTCTTGACTTGGCCGGATATCGGTTATTTGTTCATTGACTCCCGTAGTTTTCACCGGACCGATTGCCGGACCCGTCCCAGGCAAGCGACCAGTCCCACCGCCAGCCATTCGGGCAAGATTTGGAGTCATAATAGTCTTGATAACACCACCGGCTTGTTGGACGGCTGTATTGAGCAACCCATACAAACCATCAGAAGCATTGCCCCCGCCGCCACTATCGCCGCCGCCAAACAACCCGGTCAATTCTTTCAACTGTGAAGCGGTTTCGAGAATGTTGGGTTGAGCCGGTTTGTCCAGTAGCAACTTTAACAGAGTATCATTTACGTTTGGCGGTTCCGGGAAAGCCGATTTGAGCGCCTTGACAAAAAACATCATTTTTTTCATTTCGTCCAGATCGCCAGAAAACGGCACAGACAACCCACCAATATCGAATGTGAAGGGATCAGCCCCCGGACTGCCGGGCTGTCCAGAGGAAGCCGCCAAAGAAACCTTTGGCAACCCGGCAATGTCCAGAGTCCGGGTAGTTACGATCCGATGACTTGTTTGATCTTTCTTTTGAAGCATGTACTTTCCACCGCCGAAACGGTCTTTAATGTACTGCTCATCGACACCAGGCAAAACCTTTTCAAGGTATCCGGCAATCATAACGTCCTGGAATTCTTTTGGTTCTAAACGATGGAGAACAACGTAATCTTGATCGGAGTCGAAATCTCCAAACAGAGCGGCAAAAGGGTCTATATATTCGGGAGTTGTATCGGTTGCTTTTGAACGGCGATTGTTTGCAGGAGGCTTTTTTCCGTCTTTTTTGGCGGCCATTAATGATCCTTTCGCGAGAGTATTAAGCTTCTTTTAGATAGAGATATAATCCAAAACCGAGCATGATAAGCAGCGCCAACGAAGGCACGGCAGTTGCAAGGTACTTGTCGACAATGGATCGCAGAGACGTATATGTCCACTCACTTTGATTCAATCCTTTTTGAGCGCCCCAGGTCGCCGGACTTTCAGGACTGCGATCCGTCCGAGTATCGGCATGAAAAGAAACAACACCCTTCGCGTTGACGTACACACCGAAACCACTAAATAATTTTTGATTGCGAATGATACCGAGAACTTCTGTTGAGTCAATACCTGGATAGGTAAAGTCGATAGCGCGTCCCCATTTGTGCATACTATCTGCAAATTTTGAATCGACTCGGTAGTCACTAAGGACAAGCGCTGGATTTCCGATTACAAAGGCCAGTCGATCAAGACCATATACAACAGAGTGATCCAACTTTTCGGGATGTTTGAAGTCGGACGGTTTATAGAACTTAATCCTCGACCAATCAACAGGAGTGTGTACAGAAACCGGCATCAGTCAATATCCCATTCTCTCAATCGGAGGTCTATATATAAAAATTGGTCTCCGGCATCAATGAGACGCGCACTTATACGGAAACGATCACCGCCAGTCACCTCGATATCGGGCGATAGTGGCTCGCGAGTGATTCCGCCAGTCGGTCTCCAGTCGGTCGTATTAATACCGATAGTGAAAAAGTAATCAATTCCAGTGCTGGCTACATGTATTGCAGGACACGCAGAACTTTGAGAGTGATAGTTGTCCGCCGAGTAATGCTCAACAAATACTAATCGATCCGCCGCTACGGCAGAGGTTAGAAAGCCAAACGACACACCCATGATTTGTGCAACGGTATTGTCGTCAGCCATGAACAAAACATCAGCACCGGCGGCCGGATTGGGCAATCGAACAGTTCGAAGACGGTAGCGTTCCGTTCTAAATTTGTTCGGAGTTGATTCAAGAGTCATAGTGAATTCCCCACATTATTTCCATTTCTAAAGTAGTTGTTTGGGTATGAATTTTGTCGGTTGCTTGATTTCTTAAGAGCGGCATGTTTCAGACCTTTTTTTGAGGGAGCCACCACAAAAGGTCAAGAAGCGGTGACTCCCGTCGATTCGCAAAGTAAAAACCAATTACAGGGCCAACCTAATCAACAATTTGATTTTGTCAAGAGTTATTTTCGTGTCGATCGACAAGAGAACCGAAAGATCCGGAGTAAACCGCCCTTGTAAGTCGGCTAATAGTCACAGATCGTCTTGGGGAAAAAACCAGGGTAAACAAAACAAAGCGCCGCCGATGACCCATGATTCACCGGCAACGCTTTTATACGACAACAACAAGAGGAACTATTTGCTTTTTCGACCGGCAGCGGCATTTGTAGCACGACGAGCAACAACCTTATCGATTTTGCAGATATCCATCAACTTGTCAACAGCATCGTCCAAATGACCTATCCAAGAATTACTTGGATATCGAAGTTTAAGATCGTCTGTGACCTCATCGGCTATCTTTGCAATCCAAACAGCGTATTCCCTGCGCTTTGCAACCAATAGGTAAGGAATTAGATACCTCTTGCCGAGATAACCAACAAGTGCCATGAGAACAGTTCCGACCATTCCCGTCAAACTAACAATATTTGTCAAAATCGACTCGATCATATATTCACCTTTCTAATTAACGCCAAACTCGCGCTTGTAGATGGAATGGACTGACAACATTCCCCGACACATTCCGGACTCGTAAAACGAGATAATCAGACGTTATTACAAGGCACCCATTTTGATTGAACGGTGGTGCCAGGTTATAGGTTGTATTGTGTTGAAGAACAGCCGGACAGACAAGAGTTATCAATGGAGTGCCGCCAGGAAAAACAGTTGCATTCAACTTCGGTATGATATCAATTTCGACAAGATCGTCGGTCAGAACGTCGATTGAAAAATACCGTTGAGTTTGTGTCGGCATACTGTCGACACTTGCCAGGTTTCCCTCGGCAGGCGTGAACGCCACTCCCTCATTTCCTGGAGCCACGAAAAAGTCAGCGCCTATAATCAAATCGGTTTGGTGTATCCACCAAAAGTCAGTTGCGTTTCTACTCAACATTATAAAGCCCTCACAATTATCGAGCCGTGCATGACAGCACCAACAGGATCGGACGAATACAACCGGAACCGAACAGCCAAAGCGGGCAAATCAAATCCAGTCACAACGCCCGGAAGTCCAAAGCCAGGAATCGAAAGAGGTATCCAATCATGCCAAACCGGTTGTGGTGCCGGCGCATTTAGATTATCCGATCCTACCTCGATCACCAGGGCGCCGCCGCTACCGTCACTCGCGATTTCCATCGACATAACCGATCGAGTATACATGATCCAACCATTCGACGGATTGACAACAGACGGCAACGACTTATGACCAGCAACTATATATTGAGACGTGGGCGCACCTCCAAAAGTTACCCGGAAAGTCGAGACCAGTGTCGCGGGCGCAACTTCCACTTGCGCATTACCAATAGGAGCAAAATTACCGTCAACATTGTATGGCATTAGAACCTACCTCCTGCCGGTTTCCGCAACCGTCCAGTAACGGACACAGAAACCCAAACCATTTCATCGAAAGAACCCAAACCACCAACGACAGGAATTTCAACAACCTGAATTTGTAACGTCGCCGGTGGTCGGATGAACACAGGAAACAACTCAGAATTATTCCCAGGGGTCCGGGCAAGTGGCGAAAGCAAATAATCATCGCGAACACCGTCAAGACTTCCCTGGTTGTTGATTTGTCCATCGCTGATTGCAATTCTCCAACCGATTTGTTCGCTTCCGTACAACCAGGGTTCCGAGAGAACAAACTCAACTTTTTGAACCTCCAGAACGCGACCAGATGGGACTATATAATTGATCAGATTGAGAGCCTCACCCAAAGCCGGAAATCTCAACAACGATCTTTCATATTGATAAAACGAGGTATCTCGACCAGCCCCTTCGGTTCGTAGTGAAGCTACTTTTGCCTTTGCACGCTCTTCGGCATCAATACGATCAACCAGTTCGGTACTGACAGACGGAGGTTGAACAGATTCGCCGAATGCGAAGACAGGGTCTCGACGATTGCTAAAGAGATTATACCTCGACAACATATTTTAACCCCTCAAGTTGTACAGCTTCGAGCCATGAATCGCAAGTGAGCATTCCGTTCTTGCGGCAACGTTACTTGTGAACGTGACAACCAGTGTCGTCGATGCCGCGAAAATGCGAGGTGGTGACAAATTATAAGGCAGTTGACCCGTTCCGGCCAAAGCATCAGCAGCAACAGGAATGTTCATCAAGTCCTTGCCGAGCGCAGAGTCATTGAGATTGACATCTCCAGCCCAGTTAGCGACCAAAACCTCAGTACCGACAGCACCCTGTCTGACAGACAGAGTTATATAATAAGCCTTGAATGGCGCGTCGGACGAAATCAAGATATTGACCTCTTGCGCACCACCGACCGCCGCTATCGGATCACACCACCCGGTTGCATAAATGAAGTTTTCTTCTGTGTAGTTCATTGTTTTTTAACCTCAAATAATCGCCGACAGGTATCTCCTGCCGACGATATGGTTTGTTGTGATTCTACCTTGCCGGTCGGAGATAGGTTCCCCACAAGACAACGCAAACTTCTGTCGGCGCTACAATCGCGTCCATGTTTTCAAACACGACGCTGATCGACTCCTGATTTGCCAGTGGCAACGGTTCATTGAGCATAAACCGATTTTGTACAACAGAAACACCGTTCCCATAACTCTCGGCAGCCGACGCGGCAGCCAGAGCAGCATCGGTCTGGAGAGTCGCATCACAACCGCCGTTCGGCAGGAATGCGATCGGACCTTTCAAAAATTCAGTGTCACCACCAAACAAGAGCCGGAAGCTACCGGAGCGGACCGCCTGTTTATCGGCAACGGTAGCAAGAGCGCCAGCTTCGGCAGTCGTTGGGAAAAAGAACGACAACGAGTCGATCATTAATGAGTTTGCCCTTTCTAATCGACCAGCCTGGACAAGGTTGGTATGGCGATTTGTTTTGTTGACACCAGCAGCCAACAAACCACCGCGAGGCACGGCGAAGAACGGCACGACTGCGGCACCAGCCGCCGCGATCGGAACAATCGCCGTATCATAGACCGGCTGTGTATAGCTAAAACCTTCATTCAAAACTTGTGGACACATTTTAGACTCCTATAAAATTATTCTTTCAGTTTTTCAGAGATCGCGGCAACTATTAATAGGCACCGCTCGGATTTGGGTTGAAACCAACGCCCGACCCGCGTTGGACATAGCCACTCATTTCTTGGTATCCGGCGACATCCGAAATATCGTCGACACTCAAAGCAGCATAGTCATTGCCGAGACCGGACAGTCCGATCTTTGGCGCTACGTACTGGCGGAAAAGATCGACCATGACCAACGCGAGACCACCGGCAGCCGCCAGTTGACCATTACGACGGTTGGTCAGTTTTCCGACACCAAAGCCAATAAGCACGGCAGATGCACCCTTGACAAGGTATCCCATAACACCAGTTGTCGGCAGACCAGCCCAAGCTTTTTTAGCGAAACGAGGAACCATTTCCGAGCCGAACATTCCAACGCCAATCCAAATGGCGGCACTAAGGTCAACACCAAGCGGACTGAACCCAGGATTTCGGCGACGACGTGTCACTCGTTTTGTCACTCGGTAGGACCGACGACGACGGGGGTTCGCGGCCATGCTTGCCATTGCCGGGTTACGACGACGACGGCGCGTCGTTTTACGGCGCTTTCCACCAAAACCAGCAGCTATTTGTTTGCGAGATAGCCGACGACGCTTTCTCCGTTTTGGATTTTCAACAACTTCGATTGTGTTCATACGAACCTCCAGTTTAGCCGGTTATACCTTCCGGCTCGATTGTAAATTGTCCAATGATAACCAATATAGTTGAGCCGTCCGGTTGAGATTCAGGGTCGGCATATAAAACCGCCCCGTCGTCAAACTCATGCCAATAGCGCCGAACAGTTCCATCGAACTTGTCAGAGATATAATCGACGCGAGCAGCCGGACCAAGACAGACCAGGCTCTTCGGCCATTCGACTTTAATTTCTTGAATAGACCTGGGCTGAAAACCATAAAACTTTTCAGATAATTCAAGGGCGCGTTCCCGCCCGATCGTTTTTGAATCTTTCGATAGACCGCCCGATCGACTTTTCCGGACAGCATCGGCAAGAACATTGACACCGGAAACAATAATAGTATTTCCAGTGAGCAAATCAGAGAAAACAAGACGCATCTTTGTTTTGATCCGTTTCTTGCCGTCGAATGTGAGACCATAGAGAATTGCATACTTTTCAGCCGTCACCGTTTCCTCGTGAATTTGTAGACCACAAAGGCAGCCGCTACCAACGCCAGGGGTCCGATTGCACCGGCCAAACCAGCAAACAACCCAGAATCTTGCTCAGCTTTGACAGCCTCAACAAGAACTTCCGAAGGGATAGCTCCTGCCGTAACACCGTCAATCATTCGCGAGATGTTTGACTGTCTTTTAATGTATCCAATAGCCCATAATGCGGCAGCCGCACCGCCGACAATCAGGACACCAGCAATCACAGCCGGAGCAATACCAAGCGAACGTGTTGATAGACTGCTACGCTTAAGCCGTCCCACAAAATCGTCAACACGCCCGCCGAACTCTTTCCCGCTTTCGGTACGAATAAAATTCAGTCGAATACTTTCCCATAATTTAGGAAATTGATCGAACCATTCTATCGCTTGCGATAGTTGAGACGGCGAAAACAAGCCTCGTTTGTGTCCCTCTTTGAGCTTTACAAAGTCAATCACCGCTTGCTCAAAAATACGTGGAAAATCAGGCACAAGAGCCTTGACTTTTTCACGTTCCCATAATGGCAGAACAGTCCCTGTAAAAACAGTTAGCGCTATTGGATCGACAAACCCAAGTTGTTGTTCAACGTATCCGGACATTATTGCCATCCCTGATGGATTCGACTTTTGTCGATCGGGCGCGGATAACGCTTGACGCGGATTGGCCCCATTCGACGACGACGACGCGGTTTTGATTTGAAAAAATAGTGATATGCAAACAACCCGGTTGCCGCCAGGAGAGCGAGCGACATGATATCTGTTTTGGTCGACGGCGTGACCTGGGTAGCCTGAACAAGAGGGGTTTTTCTTTCGTCGAATTCCAGACCCGTATTGTTTGAAACAATATCATGCAAAGGGAGCGGATCGGCAAAGCTGAATGGATTCGTACTGTTCGGCCCGACGATAACAGTTGGCGCGGTTTCCCGGATAGGAGTCCCGTCCCGATTCGCGACCACTCCAGACCGCGCAAATTGTCGACGGATATCAGCCCGACCAGTTGAACCGAGCCTTTGCCAGTCGGCTAATGTGTAGCCATACTTTTTCGCCTCGACTCGCAAGAATGCAAGATCACTCTCATCGATACCTGTCGGTTCGTACACCGTGTCGGGAATGATATTTGTCGGCATGATCGGTGGTCGAGTATAAGGTTGAATTTTAGAATCACTTTTTGACGCGATCGGTTCAATTGGCAGAACCGGATGAATCAATGGCGCTACAAAATCACGCGGGAGAATCGTCCCTGTGGAAGTTGTCGGTGGAATGAAACCGCGACTATAAGTGTCGATCTTTGGCAAAGTCGGAAATTCCAACGGTTCTCTTGTACGGCCTAAAGGAGTATACATTTTGACCTCATTATTTCAACATTTTCGGCAGAATGAGCAGGGCGGCAAGTCCACCAATAGCCAAATACATCGGAGTGTTGCCACTCCAAAAAGTCGGAGCAGGTGCCGCCGCTCTTTCAATGATTTGTGCTGGTGCAGCCGGTTGTACAACGACTTTAGTCTCTCCACCACCACCAAGAACAGCCTTGCCGACTTTTTTAACGGCACCCCATACCGAACTCAGAAAGCCGTCCAGTTCTCCCATTCCATCATTGACACCAGCCGGTTTCACACTGCCGATCTGATTTCTGACGATATGGTTTTCAAAGTCCTGGATAGCCTCTTGCGTTGGTTCGACCAACAACGATTGACGACTTGGAAAGTTGCCTTCGGCAATAACCCGAAGGTATCCGCGAACGTCCGACAGGTTTATCAACCCGCGTTCCCAATAGCTCTGTAGATGTTGAGTAACCGCCTGGTGCAATGTCTTACGAAAGTCACCTTGAGTCATTACTGATGATCCGTTTGATCCAATCATATTATCAACCTCACCATTTAGATTATAAATTTTCTCGTACGGGAGTCCTTTTGGTCGCCATCCGAAACCGTGTTGTGGTTCGGTAGTATCGGCAGCCATCCAGGAGCCATTGACAAACATTTCTGCGTATATATGGACAACATTGTCGGGAGCGTATCCAATGACTCGGAACCGAACAGGGATGCCAACGGCAGAAGCAAGGCCAGCAACAAAACCACTATGATCGTCACAATCACCAGCGCGTATAGAGTTGGTGACCATCGGGCTTTGAACTGTTTCAATGCCAATAGGGTCTTTTTGATAACGAACACGACGAACAATATAATCAAAAATTGCTTTAGCTTCTGAAAGAGTATGTTTTGAAGGAACCGATCGATTCGCAAGAATTTTAGTAGCCAACAAACGAATTTTCGGACGATGTAGGTCGTGTTGAACAAGTCGAGCAATCTCCTTGACAGTTGCATCGGTCCCAGCCGAGCCAGTTGGTATAGCCGACAACCTATATTTCATATAAGCATACAAATGCACTTTTCAGGAAATGTCAAGAACTATTTTGCAGATAAGAAGCAATTACAGTGCAGTTTTAGCCTGCAATAGATTGCGCCTGCCATATTGACGGAGCCGGTGGCAGTCCGACAGGCATAACTCCACAAGGTAACAAACCAACAATATTTTTCAAGTGATCCGTTTCATATAATTCAGGATGTTTTCTAACATGATGCAAGTTGAGACCGCCGACAAGATTAGAAACGATTCCATCATACCGAAGATCGACAACACAAAAAGGGCATCGATCCGAATCATGTGCAACTTTTTCCATCTTGATTTTGTTATAAAAGACACCACCTGTCTTGATCCGGCGCGTTCCCTTGACAGCACTCAAAAACTCAACAGCCTTGTGCATATCAAAAAAACGAGGTGGTTTTGTAACATACTTTGCAACATAGTGCGCAGCTTTGCCAGGGTTCCGAATCGGTTCGATAAAACAACCGCGATCGCCGCCAGTAATCTTGATCCATGCAGCTAATAGTTCCGCGTGAAGTATCCAGGGACCATATAAAAGAATGTGACAATGAAGATTGTTGTTGTCCTGACCAAATTCATTGACCGATATAGTTCCCGCGCCTTGATAATGTTTGCGATCCTCAACAACTTTTCCCGTCCGACTGAACCGGCCTCGATATTTACCGTAGAACAGGCGGCAGAAATCAGAAACATTTTTATTGAAAGCCTTTGTTTCGTCCTGATCAGGAAACCGACCGCGATATTTAGCCGTCGACTCTGACAGCGTAAGCATTGCCAGAGTGTATCCCTTCTTTCGCTTTGAAAAGAACGGCTTGATCAATGACATTGTTTTTTTGTAAATCTGTCGGCCATAGATGCGAGCGCAAGTGTCACATAGTCGATTTTTGCAGTAGAAACGAGTATAAAAACGAACAGCACAATCAGGGCATGTCATTGATCGACCTTGTTGACGACAAAGCCGAAATCGATCGATAATAACAAGTCGATTGTGTATTCCCACTGAGACAGACTTCATAACATCAGCCTTCAGTAAATCAGCCAGATAATCGCGTTCGTACTGACTCATATCGTCGTCAAGTGAAAACGATTCAGGCGCGACATTGCCACTTCCAAAGCCGTCGATTAAATTGTCTGTCTGTACTGCAAAAGCATCCATGCTTGTCTATCTACCTGGTGCGATCGGAAAATCGATCGCAATGACTATTGTCTTTCAATGACTTAAGGGGTTGATTTTACTCGAGTGTTATTCGACAACGACCGACAGATTTTACAATGGTGAACACTAAACGATCTGTGATTACCAGGATCGTCGAATGATACAAACCATTTACTAAACGACTTTCCGCAACGCATTTTGTATGCACCACCTGGAGTCATACGATAGAACCGATGTACAACATAACGGTTTGACCAAACCAGAACATTATCGCCGCGTTCGACTTCGGGTTTTCTTTTCATGTTTTAAGAACTTGTTTCTATTGTAATAAATAAAGATCGCCAGGGGCGATGAACACAGACAAGACAAACCATGATATCACCGTTCTTCTTTCCTGACTCTTGCACTGACAACGTTCCCGACAGATACAGACGGCAAAGCACCATGAAAAAACAAACAACGATATCGGACCCGGACTGTGATCCGGTTATCCTGCAAATCAGTTGCCGGAATGCACTGACCACGTTCAACCGCCGTCTGTACGGCAGCACCAAAACCTTGACCAGGGGGTTTCTCCGAGACCAACTCAAACGACATACGACCGTATGTGTGTAAAGTCAGCCAACCCTCGACGATCGCGGTATCGTCCGCCAGGTAAGCGCGATCCGGTATCGCCGGACTTTGTAGCATAGCATGAGCCTGGCGGTTCATAGTCGGTAAATCGACGGTCTCATTTCCGACACCGTTTGGAATACCTCTTGATCTGTAAGTCCAAAGCGGAGGCGAATCAGGTAAGCCGAAATCGAAATCGGTTGACAGTTCACCGGAACCGCCCTCGATATAGTCGAATGAACAAAGAACATCCGGGGTCGGTATACTCAACCCCGGAGTCCCGACAGAATCGATGATCGGGTCGAACAAATCTCTCACAACCCGAATTCTGCCGACATATCCGATAGGGAAATCAGATGCGACAAATAGGGCAGGTCTATTTGTCGCATTACTGAACGACGGTTTGACTTGTGATTGCAGAATGATCCGACTGTCAACCTCATACGACAAGCCGTCGTCGCTTTGGCCAATAAACAAAGAGACAATTACAACCAAAACCAGAGCCAGGGCATTCATAGCGGTTATTTTTCGAATAATCCGATATTGTCCGACCTTGTGGTTGTGGAGTCCCGCCAACGTGCTACTATTTACAAACTTTGTCATTGGTCAAACCAAATTTAATAGATCGGGATCGTGATCTCGACACCTGCCGCGATCAAGTCCATAAGCCATGACCAAATCGAATTGTAAATCAATACTGGCATAATCGATCCTTTGTTTGAAGTTAAGAGGTAGTTTGCCGATTGTCGGCTATATCGAACAGATCAGAGCAAGCGCTTTCCATCATTGCACAATGGCGACAGAATCGACCCGCTCTGTAATTTTCACCGCGTTCACCAGTATCGAAATATTTTTGGCCGGTATTGATCTGACCACCGCAACCGGGATCGGTTCCGCCAAGACCGCCATTGCATATGTGACTTGCTCTTGCAGTTCTGACTTTCCCGTCCGGGTACGTTTCGACAATGTAAGTAAGTAGCATTTGAATGACCTTTTTTGGAGTGGCTACCTGGCGCGATACCAGGCAACCACGTTCACGAACACAACACAAATCGACAAGGACGATACACCAAACGACAAACGTCGCTCAGAGCGCCCCCAGGGCTGTCCTATAGAACAGTCGTTTTCAAAGCTATGAAGTTATTCACGTCTTGCTTAGCTTCAAATGCCTTTGCCAATAGATCACCAACCAGCACGTTCAAACTACCCTCTGCAGGTGCCTCGATAAAGACAACCGCGATATATTGATTCGACTGTGAAGGAAAAACGATCAGAGAGCCAAAAGCCACATTCGACGCAAACTGTTGTTGCAATCGAAAGAACGGAACCATCGACTCAAAGTAACAAATACAAGCATGAACTTCGCTTGCCGGTTTTCCCATTGTTGCCGTTCCGCCGTCAGCTCCCTGGACTGAACTGGCGATAAGAATGAAATTAGGTAGGTGATTGAACGAACCAACCAGCGCTTCGTCCAGGCCGTCGCCGATCTCGGCCTCAACAACCATTTCGGCACTGTACCAACGTTTTGCGCCGTCGTCTTGTGTACATTTAACAGCAAGTTTTTCGCTTGCTATTTCTTCTGGTATCCCTGGAGGTACTTGTCCAGGAGTAACATTGCACGACCCGAAGTCGATCGAAAAGTCAAGTGTGACAGTGTAAGGTTGCATGATCTGTCCTTTTTGTTAATTAGGTTTAACGGTTGACGGTTGCAAAACCGCCTCGATACTTGCAAGATTTTCCTGTACGTTTCCCAGATGAAAGGCAAGATGTTCCACCGCGCACGTTTCTGAGTCCCTGTTGTACCATTGACATTTTTCCAACGCGCATGATATCATAACAGGAGCAAATCTCGGTTGACCGGGAGCGATAACCCCACCGCCAGCCGTTTCGGTTGGTACGAGTTGTCCCGACATTATTGGACATAGGGGAATTGCCTGATCAGTTTTGATTTCTGTGATAGTACCCATCAGACAACTACCGTTCTATCCGGTCTCAC
>Ga0208771_1001392_pt1 | contig 12807 bp, 9 predicted proteins | sample AntAceMetag02UKX_FD_184775 | JGI IMG/M metagenome (GOLD analysis project Ga0208771, IMG submission 184775) | Saline lake microbial communities from Ace Lake, Antarctica - Antarctic Ace Lake Metagenome 02UKX (SPAdes) (version 2) | ecosystem: Environmental > Aquatic > Non-marine Saline and Alkaline...
AAACAGATCTTAGGGCTGATTCCTTCCACAATTTAATAGAAAAACCGCATTTTTGATACTGATAAGATGCGGTAGCCCTGGCCTGCTAAGCCCGGCACTTGCCCAAAAGTTCACCAACCGTTATAATCAAGGCCCTGTTAAGGACTTTTTCGATTACAACGAGCGGTCTCTTAAGGAGAATCTCTTATGAATATCGAAAATTTCTGTTTTTGTTTGTTGATTGGAAGCAATTATGCCTATTTATGAATACAAATGCGGCAAGTGTGGCGCAATAAGCGAATTTCTACAGAGTGCCAACAGTAGAAAAGCCAGAAACTGCAAATCTTGCGGCAGCAAGGACTTAGAGAAGCAATTCTCCACGTTTGCACCTCGAATAAAGGAAGGCGCCTCGAAACGCTGCCACGGATGCAGCGACTACAAGTGCCCGCATTCCGGCCGATAACATTCCGAGCTGATCCCACAAGGAGGCAAGAAGAACAAATGAGCGAAAGAAAAGGCGGTTATGACTTTAACGCAGTAGAAAAGAAATGGCAGGATTTCTGGGAGCGGAACAGGACTTTCAAGGCCAGCGACCTGAGCGATAAGCCCAAGTACTACGTGCTGGACATGTTTCCCTATCCCAGCGGGCAGGGTCTGCACGTCGGGCATCCGGAAGGGTATACAGCAACCGATATAGTCGCGCGTTACAAACGAATGAAGGGTTTCAATGTTCTGCACCCGATGGGGTGGGATGCGTTCGGGCTGCCCGCCGAACAGCACGCGATCAACACTGGTACGGATCCGCGAACGACCACACAGAAGAACATCGACAATTATCGGCGCCAGATCAAATCGCTGGGTTTTAGCTATGATTGGGACAGAGAGGTTGCGACAACCGATCCGGGCTACTACAAATGGACACAGTGGATTTTCCTCAAGATGTTCAACAGCTATTTTGACGAGCCCGAGCAGAAAGCCAAGCCGATTGAACAGTTGCCGATCCCTGCGGATTTGAGTGGTGCGGAGAAGCGAAAGTATATCGACGATCACCGGCTGGCGTATGAGGCAGAAGTCGCTGTGAACTGGTGTCCGGCTCTGGGGACAGTGCTGGCGAACGAGGAGGTGATAGGCGGTCTTAGCGAACGCGGCGGCCATCCTGTCTTTAGAAAGCCGATGCGACAGTGGATGCTGCGAATAACGAAGTATGCCGAGCGGCTTGCCAATGACGTAAGTGAAGTCGACTGGCCGGATTCAATCAAGAAACTGCAGGTCGACTGGATAGGCAAGAGCATCGGCGCAGAGGTCGATTTCAAAGTCGACGGTTTTGATGAGGTAATCAGGGTCTTCACAACAAGGCCGGATACGCTTTTCGGCGCGACTTATATGGTGATGGCGCCTGAGCATGAGCTTGTCGATGTTATTGCGACCGATGAGCATAAGGATGCGATTGAAAAATATCGGCAGGAGGCAGCGACGAAGAGCGATCTTGACCGGACGGATTTGGCAAAAGAGAAAAGCGGCGTGTTCACCGGAGCATATGCAATCAATCCCGTAAACAACGAGAAGATTCCCATCTGGATAAGCGATTATGTCCTTATCAGCTACGGCACCGGCGCGATCATGTCGGTCCCGGCACATGACGAAAGGGACTTCGAATTCGCGCATAAGTTCGGGCTCTCGATAATTCAGGTAGTCGAGCCGCAGGATAAGGAGCAGGCCGAGCTGGCCCGACGCGGCGAGTTATGCTTTATCGGTGACGGAACGGCGATAAACAGCGGTCGGTTCGACGGGTTGTCGACGGCGGAGTTTAAGGAGCAGATTACGCAGTGGCTGAGCGAAAAGGGATTAGGCGAAAAGGCGATTAATTATAAACTGCGTGACTGGCTTTTCAGTCGGCAACGATACTGGGGTGAGCCGTTTCCGATTTTGCATACGGTCGACGGCGGTGTTGTGGGGCTTGCGGAGGAAGAGTTGCCGCTACTGCTACCCGAGATAGAAGATTATAAACCAACCGGCACGGGCGAACCTCCTCTGGCAAAGGTGAATGATTGGGTCAATGTTACATTGGGTGACGGCTTGAAGGCGAAACGCGAGACGAACACAATGCCGCAATGGGCTGGCAGTTGTTGGTATTATTTGCGATATATGGACCCGAAAAATGATCAGCGAGGCTGGGACAGCGAAAAAGAGAAGTACTGGATGCCCGTTGATTTGTATATCGGCGGAGCGGAACACGCGGTGCTGCACCTCTTGTATTCGCGTTTCTGGCATAAGTTCCTTTACGATCTCGGCTATGTCAGCACAAAAGAGCCTTTCAAGAAGCTTGTCAACCAGGGAATGATTCTCGGGGGCGATGGTCTGAAGATGAGCAAGTCACGCGGCAACGTTGTCAATCCCGACAATGTGATTGACGATTACGGCGGCGATTCGATGCGGCTTTATGAGATGTTCATGGGCCCGCTGGAAGCAAGCAAGCCCTGGAACATGCAGGGCGTAGAAGGCGTACACCGTTTCCTGCAGAAGGCATGGCGAATGATTGTTAATGACGACACAGGCGAACTTGTCGAAGCGGTAAAACAGGCAGAAGCCGATGAGGATACGCTTCGGCTGTTGAACAAAACGATAAAGAAGGTTGGTGATGATATCGAGAGTTTCGGGTTTAACACGGCGATAAGTGCGATGATGATATTCGTAAATCATCTCAGTCGACAGGATATCAGGCCAAAATCGGTTTTGGAGAGATTCATACTTATCCTGGCCCCGCTTGCTCCCCACATTGCTGAAGAACTCTGGGAACGGCTTGGCCACAGTGAAAGCCTGGCTTATGAGCCATGGCCCGAATACGACAGCGAGATTATCAAGGAAAAAACTATCGAACTTGCCGTCCAGGTCAATGGTAAGATAAAGGACAGAATCGTCGTTGCCGCCGATGCCGATGAAGAGCAGATAAAGAAAGAGGCCCTGAGCAACGGAAATGTGAATGCCGCTAAGAAAAGTTATCGTTATCAAGTCGCGATTAGTCAATATTGTCGTCTGAAGAGATCTGCAGACTCACCTATGTGTACTGAGATTGAAGCAAAGCTCAAAGTTGATTCGCATGACGAAATAGTCGAGAAATTAGCCGATATAGGCGCCGAGTTTGCGGCTGAGCAGTTTCAGGCCGACTCTTATTTTGACGATGCCGACGCCACATTGACCAGAACCGACAGGTGTTTTCGGCTGCGGCGATCGCGAACGGGCCGAACGGATACCGTATTTCTAACGTATAAAGGGGCCAGGGAGAAAGACGAGTACAAAAAACGCAGGGAAATAGAATTCGAAGTCCCAGACGCCGACCTGGCGGAGAAAATGCTGTTGGAATTAGGATACGAAAAAAAACTCGCTTTTGAAAAGAAACGCAGAATCTGGCGATTTGGCGACTGCGAAATAGCTCTGGATGAGTTGCCGCTGTTAGGCAGCTTTGTGGAAATAGAAGGTCCCGACGGAGAAAGAATTGCCCGCGTTCAGAAACATCTGGGCCTGGATGAGCTTTCACATATCGACCATAGTTACGCCGCTTTGGTTGCAGAGAAACTGGCCCACGGCGGTTGAGCCTGATAGTTATGAATAGAAATGACGGTTATATCAGTTTTATAGCAAATCCCAAATCGGGAGCCGGCCACAGTAAACTAATAAGCCGACAGTTTCGTAACTATCTTATGCAGAAAGGCTTCGAAGTCAGGGTGAATCCGACGACTTCACTGGGCCACGCCTGTGAATTGGCTACCGATGCAGCAGTGGACTACCACTGTGCAATGGTGGTCGCCGCCGGAGGCGACGGGACTATCAGAGAGGTGGCGCACGGGCTCGAAGGAAGTGACAAGCCGTTGCTGGTAGTTCCCTGCGGAACAGAGAATCTTCTGGCCAGCGAATTGGGCTTTGATGAAAAACTGCAGACGATAATAAAGGCATTCGAGCAAGGCCATATTCGAAGTCTCGACATGGGAAATGCAAATGGCAAATGCTTTACTTCAATTGTAGGCTTTGGCTTTGACGGCGAGATTATCAAACGCGTCAGCGAGCATCGCCGGGGACACATAGATTACCTCGACTATTTGTGGCCGATGTGGCGAACATTCTGGAGCCATAAGTTTAAGGCAATCAGGGTCGAGGTGGACGGAGAAGAGATTTTTAACGATAAAGGCATGGTTTTCGTCGGCAATATTTCAAGGTATGCCCTGGGACTTCAGATACTCCACTACGCGGACATCGGAGACGGCTTATTGGATATATGTATTTACAAATGCGGCTGTCAACTGCACCTTGCCAAGCATTCGTTTATGACCGCCATCAAATATCATGCCAACAGGCCTGACGTTATTTACCGTCAGGGCAGGAGCATCACGGTCAGTTCCGACACGCCGGATATCAGGACCGAAATTGACGGCGATCCCGGACCGGATTTGCCCATACAAATTGACGTGATACCGCAGGCGGTCAATTGTCTCGTACCCGAAGGCGCAAAACCGGCAGGAATCAGGACTCGAATTATCAGGGCGCTGGGATAAGCAGACCGCCATGTGCCGGTCGGCTGCAATACAGCCAACAAACGTGAAATAAAATCAATCGTTGAAAAATGCCAAAAGAAAGTAAATATTTGTTCGGACCTGTCCTATCGAGAAGGCTCGGCCTCAGCCTTGGTGTTGATATCGTGCCTTTTAAGACCTGCACCCTGGACTGCATTTATTGTCAGCTTGGCGCCGCGTCCCGCAAAACCATCGAGCGCAAGGTCTACGTAGCTGCGGAACCGGTTTTGGCTGAATTAGAGGACAAATTATCAAAAGACGTCCAGGCTGATTTTATAACTATCAGCGGTTCTGGCGAACCTACGCTCAATTCGCAACTCGGCCGGATAGTCGATGCAATAAAGCAGATTACTAACATTCCTGTCGCCATAATTACCAACGGCACATTGCTATACAGAGCGGATGTGCGGGCCGACTGCGCCAAGGCGGATGTGGTCTTGCCTTCCCTGGATGCGGCTGATATGAAGACATTTGGCAAGATCAATCGTCCCCACAAGGATATTGATGTTGAAATGCTCGTTTCAGGCCTGTGTAAATTCAGGCAGGAATTCACGGGTCAGATATGGCTGGAGGTCTTCCTTGTTGACGGAGTAAATACGGACCACGAGCAGATTGCAGGCCTTACTGAGTTGATTACCCGCATTAGTCCGGACAAAGTACAACTCAATACTGCGGTCCGTCCGGGCACCGAAAAGAACGTTTGTAAGGTTCCCGAGGAGAAACTTCGCGCCATCGCCGCTAAATTGAGCCCGAATTCAGATATAATCGCTGATTTCTCGCCGCAACGACACACCGCAAGCACTTCGCAGAGTCAAATACGAGAAGAGGCTGTGCTATCAATGCTGATGCGCAGGCCTTGCTCTCTTGACGATGTGTCTTCCGCCCTGGACTTCGACAGAGAAGAAACCGGCAAATTGATCTCGGTTCTTCAACACCGCGGGCTTGTCGAGTCCCAATACATAGAAGGGATGGAATTCTTCATCCCAATTCGGAGCCAATCCCGGTAAATACGCACTCTGAACAAATTTGCAGAAATTTCTGTGCAAACCGCGAACATTCTCGGCCATTTTGTAAAGGTAAGAGTATTATTGGCCGATAAAACCGTTGTAGCGATTTCCGAATTGTCGATTTTCGCGTATTTTAATGAAAAAAACGCATTTTCGGCCTTTAGTAAATTGCCGTTGGGCCGATAAAGGATACAGTCACCGTGACAGTTTATCGGAAGGTTATCACGTGGCCCTGGCGTTGAATTGTATTGATAATGAAAAAAACTAAACGACAACTGGTTCTTAACAAAGCTGGTGAGAAGTTTATTTTTCGCTACGACTGCGGAAACGAAGACGAACTTCTCGATGCTTTGATCGAAAAGGCTAAGAACGAACGTACTGATTTCGACTGGTTCGATGCCGCTGTGCTGAGTTTCAAATTGACTCAGTCCCTTATAGGTCAGGCCGACGAGTTGCTCGAGGAAAGAAAAACGGTTTTGCAGGAAGATTCTCATTAACTTCCCTGTTGCCGACCATCAAGAGAGGTGAGAAATAAGAATTGGCGTTTGGGTTTCGGAAACCCCTTATTGAATGCAAGGCTGTGATTTTTGGAAAAGCAGCGGCAAGTATAGCCGCGAAATTATGAACAGGCAGGTAGATTATGGAAAACAGTGTTATTGTTCCCGAGTTTTTAGGTTACCTGAGATTTGAAAAGCGATTCTCCGAGCACACCGCGAAATGTTATGGCGCCGACCTGAATCAGTTTGGAGAGTTTCTGATCGGCCGTGCAGAACAGACTGCCGCCACAGGTGAGCAGGTTTCTACACCGCACGAGCAAGCCGGTCCGGCCACGGCGGTTGTGACCCGCAATCACATCAGGGTTGACCAGTTGATTCTTGCAACTCAGACAAGTGATGTGAGGGGATATCTCGCTTTCTTAAATGAAAAGCAGTACTCCAAATCGACGATAGCACGCAAGCTGGCCACCTTGCGAAGTTTCTACAAATTTCTTATCAAAAGAGGCCAACTGAATTCCGACCCGGTCGCAGCCGTGCGAACACCAAAGCAGGACAAAAAGCTTCCCCGCTTTCTTGAATACGAGGAAGTCAAAGAATTACTCGAGACGCCGCCAATGGATACATGGCTCGGCGCCAGGGACAGGGGCATCCTCGAGACACTCTACAGCACCGGCATGAGGGTTAGCGAACTTGTAGCCCTTAATATGGATGACATTGACTTCCTTGGTGAAGTAGTCCATATCAGGGGAAAGGGCAAGAAGGAAAGAATCGCACCAATCAGCTCCTCCGCCCTGCAGGTCATTCAGCACTATATGGAATTCAGGAACAAGAGGGCGCAAAGCAGCAGTAATTTTGACCCCAAGGTTCTTTTTGTGAACAAGCACGGCCAACGATTAAGTACGAGAAGTGTCCGGCGAAAGATGGACAAGTACCTCAAGATGGCGGGGCTCGACCCTGCTATCAGTCCACATACCCTGCGACACAGCTTTGCTACTCACATGCTCAACAACGGAGCCGACCTGAGAAGCGTTCAGGAACTGCTCGGCCATCAGTCACTTTCCACCACCCAGGTTTACACACATCTGAGCACGACGAGGCTAAAAGAAGTCTACGAAAATTCCCATCCCAGGCAGGAACCGGGCGAGGAAGAGAACAGTCAGTGGTGACAAAACATTTAAGACGAGTTATTAACCTAAGCGAAAAGCCGGACTATGATCCGGCTTTTTTTCTTGCACTTTCAAACTGAATTTTGATTGTTGCCGCCCATATATTCGGGAACAAGCTCTTTGATTTTCTCCACTATTCTGGCGTGTTCCTGTGTTACCGCAAGCCCTTGAAGTTCGCTTATGCCTGCATGAAGCGCCTGACGCTGTGTAGGGATATTTTTCCATATAACTATCTTGGGATGACGCGTCGGCTGCATGTCTTCACCCTTTGTCGAAAGCTCCTCGAACAGTTTCTCGCCGGGCCTTGTGCCAGTGAAGACAATTTCTATATCCTCTCCCGGACTGAAACCGCTGAGCGTAATAAGCTCCCTTGCCAGGTCGACGATCTTCACCGGGTCACCCATGTCCAGCACGAAGATTTCACCACCCTTTCCCATTGCCGCAGCCTGCAGGACAAGCTGGCTTGCTTCCGGTATCGTCATGAAATAACGCTTCATTTGAGGATGGGTAACAGTCACAGGCCCGCCTTCGGCTATCTGCTTCTTGAAAATAGGTACCACCGAACCGTCCGAGCCAAGCACGTTGCCGAAGCGAACTGTGACAAAATGCGTCTTGCTGGTTCTGTTCAAATCCTGAATGTATGTTTCGGCGATCCGTTTAGATGAACCCATTATGCTCGTAGGATTGACGGCCTTGTCGGTACTTATCATTACAAAACTTGTGGCGCCGAAATCCTCAGCCGCGTCGGCAACAACCTTTGTTCCAACAACGTTGTTCTTAATAGCTTCTCCCGGATTCAACTCCATCAGCGGCACATGTTTGTGTGCGGCGGCGTGGATCACAACCTCAGGCCTGTATTTCTCAAAGAGTTCTTCCACACGCACCTTGTCGGTAATATTGCACACAATTGCCTTCTTGTTGACCTCAGGAAACTGTGCGTTCAACTCTCGCTCAACATAAAAGAGCGGATTTTCAGCCTGTTCGATCAGCAACAGCAACTTAGGCCTGAAATTGCAGACCTGCCGGCACATCTCAGATCCGATCGAACCGCCCGCACCGGTGACGAAGATGACCTTGTCCGTAAGGAAAGCCTCAATCAAACCAAGGTCAAGCTGCACGACTTCTCTTCCCAACAAGTCGTTGATATCAACGTCGCGAATCTGAGAAACAGTAAACTTACCAGATGCGATATCGGTGATCGACGGCACAGTGCGAAATCGAATCTTCGTACCTGTGCATACCTGAATAACACGTCTGAGCTGGTGATGACTGGCGGAAGGCATTGCGATGGCGATTTCTTCGATATTGTGGTCCTGGCAGATTTGCGGCAACTCCTCGACCCTGCCGCGCACAGCTATCCCGTGAATACTAATGCCCTGTTTTGCGGGGTCGTCGTCGATAAATCCAATAACATCGTATTGCGCGATGGGCATGCGGTGGATCTCCCGCAGAAGTGCTTCCCCCGCATTGCCGGCGCCGACTATGAGAAATCGCTTCAAGCGAGTGCCTTCGACCGTGCGAAACTCCTCATAATAAAGACGAATAACCATTCGCAATCCGCCTAACAGCAGGACTGTCGCGAACATATCCGCCATGAATACGCCCTGCTCGACTCCCCTTATGCTGTGCAGACTTTCAGTAGCGAACATCAGTGTGTACCACAAAATCATGATTACAAGGGTGCTTACGAGAGAGGCTCTGACTATCCCAAGCAAATCCGAAATGCCCACATAGCGCCACCATCCGCGATATTGTTTGAAAAGCCCGAATATCAACAACTTAATAAGAATAACGAAAAACAGCAGATGCGGATACTGCTCCACGAGCCAATCACGGCTGAACCGCATATTCCTTGTCAGTAGGAATGAGAGCAATAAAGAGCCTGCAAAAGCAAATATGTGAGTAAATATGATCAAAGGCCTGCGAAACTTAAGCACTCTAGCAGACACCAACTGCACTTCCGAAGAGTTTGCAGCCTTAATCTTTTGTTGGGTCTCTATCTTATTTGGCTCAGGCATATTCGCACAGCACCAGAGTAGTTTTATCCCTGTACACTAACAAACTGAATCATAGCCGAATCGCACGCCACTGTCAAGAAACTCAAACGGGCCCGATCACATTGGCTGACCTTGGGCCTGTGCCTGGGCGGACAAACCTCGCGTTTTCGCGCCAGAATTCAGGTTTTCTACGGCCATATTCTTTCATTGTTCGCCGGGACCTGCTCAATCCTGAGGCGATTTCTGATCGCCCTGCGGTTCGTCCAATTGAGTTTGATCCTCTTCTGAAGGCATATAGATCTCCTCATGGGCAGTGTTATCGACACTGCTGCGCATAAGTGAGTAGATTATCGTATTGGCCGAAAAAAAGAAGCTTATGACAAAGGAAACCAATAAACCTATTACGGTCAGTACCACCAAATAGACCAGAAGTGCGGCAACGGATTCAGTCCAATTCAAAGGCGCAGCGGCCCCTGAGCCTGACAGATTAAGAAACTCAGGTCTGGCCCAGATTCTCGCCAGTTTGTCGGAGCCGTCTTCTTTAACGAAGACACCGTGGCCCAGTCGCACCAGCCAATGGGTGGAAATCAGCGTCAGAAACACACAGAACCGCACGAATACGTAGCAAATAGCACCGTAAACTGCCGCCACAACCGTGTAAAACACAAACCGCCACGGTCTTGAACAGACATAACTAAAACTACGGCTCATCGCGTCACAACAATTTGAGCCGTCGTACGCTACGGCCGGGAACATCAAGTTAAACCCGGCAAATGTTCCTATCAAGAGAATTGCCACGAACGCACCTACAAACAAAACCGGCAGCAGGAACAGGCACATAATCAACTCTCCCGCCCGCGGAATGCTCGCGAGAAGTCCCAGAACCACAACGGCCGCCCCGGCGACACTGCATATCGTCAGCGGCACCAAAGGCGCGAACAAGAGGCTGAAGAATCTTTTCACACTGAATCGCAGCGATTCGATCAAGCCCGGCTTTTCACCACTGGAGAATTGCAGCGCCGAAATTCGACAGATTGCTCCACCGGCAAGGGCAAGGATGCAAAGTTTTACAAGCGCAAATATTATGCAGTAAACAGGGTGATATTTGACCGCCCATGTGGTTGCGCGAACATAATCGCCGACGCCTGCTTTGACGCCTTCGAGTTCCAGTAGGACGAGCGAATTGACAGTACCGTGAAATGCCTTTGTCGAAAAACGCCAGAACGACGAGAACACACCTGTATGCTGTAGGCCCTCTGTGTCTGCTTCCATGAACAGTTCTAACTGGCCGGGGCTTTGCAGGTATTTGTGCAGTTCTGTTTGCCCGTTCTCATCAACAACAACTGTGTTGCTCAAATCCATGAGCCAACCAGCCAAAGCGATGACCGTCACCGCCATAAAAGCAATCAGGATGCTTTTGAAATAGACGGCTGTACGGAAACTTTGAAATATCTTCGGGAACAAGCAATTGCTGGCGGCATGAGGGAATTTCTCGTTGTCGTCCATTTTGTGTCCTTTCAAAAAGGGTAACAACTGTTACCTGTCCCGTAAAGAATGGATGCACATTTATACAGCATTATTAGGCCTGTTTCCACAAATTTTGGAGTATTTTTTGACTCCGTCAGGTAATCCCGTCGGCACTGTCGTCAGCCACGGTCCCGTTTGAATCGGCCCAATTCTGTGATTTCGATTCGCAGGCCATCTTGTACTCGGCATCCAACCAGGCGCCCAAATCTGTTAATTTGCACCGCTCGGAGCAAAAGGGAAAAAACCGGGTTTCTTCGATTCGCTTCCCGGCCGTCGCCTGGACAAGCCTCCTGCAAATTGGACATCTATGTTTCATAGCAACACATAAGAGAATGGTTTTGCCGACAGAAAGTAAAAATACGCTTCTGACAAACCGCTTTTCAGAAGCTACTCATCTCTAACTGTTAAAAAATACGGCTCTTACACGCAGAAGTTCTTTCGGGTATCAACTCAATTCTGCTGATAGGCGAAGTGCGATCACTATTGAAAAGCTTAGTTCTCCGATTCCCCAGAACCGCCCTCAAGCTCTGACCCTTCCGACACAAGCCCCTGCTCAAGCAGCAGCGCATGCTCCACACAGTGCCGAGCCCAGGGCTGTGCTTCGAGTCGAGCCCTCGATATTGGCTTGCCCGTGCCTTCGCAAACGCCATAACTCTTATCATTAATGCGCTGCAGTGCATCATCGATTTCCCGCAGCAGTTTTCTCTCACTATCCATCAGATCAAGGGCGAATTCCTGTTCAAAGTTATCGCTGCCGAGATCGGCCATATGAATCGGCATGCTCGAAAGATCCCCGCTGGCGTCGAGACGCGATTTCTTCAGAGCTTCATCCTCCATTTCATTGACGTCACCGATGATCTCACGACGCTTCGTCAACAGCATTTGTTTGAAATGCTCGATATCAGCGACACTCAAAGAATCCTTTTTCGTGCCGGTTGTGGTACTTTTCTTTTCGGAAGACTTTTTACGTTTCTGCGCCACTTTTACAACTGCCTTTCTTACTGCTGCAAACCATTCTGTGCATGCCGGTGAAAGCCACTATTATACACATGTATTTATACTATGCAGAACAGTTATTTTGTTCACAATTTCTGTCACAGGCCTCAGGAATATAGTCAGCAAAGCTGGCTCATGCAAGCAAAAACCACACCAACCACTTAACTGCCTGTATACAGATATGTTACGTCACTTTACAACAGAAGCCACCTCTTGTATCTGCTTTACTCTTTATCGGCTATAATGTCGGCGTCTTTTGCAAGTTTGCCCAATGGAATGAAGAATTTCTGCTCATGGACCCTGCCGGCAAAGGCCCTGACAGAAAAGACCTCCTCGATCTTCCGGGCGGAGAACACATCGTTGGGCGGACCGATATAGTACCTGCTATCGGGCCCCAGCAGCAAAATCAGATCACAGTACTGGGCCGCAAGGTTGATTTCGTGAGTAACAGCTATGATCGTCTTACCGTTGTCTATCTGCATCTTTTTGAGCAGATCATATATGCCCACCTGATGTCTGAGATCAAGGAAGCTCGTAGGTTCATCCAGCAGCAAAATGGGACTATCCTGCGCCAGCGCCCTTGCGATGAAGACACGCTGACGCTCACCCGCACTCAATTGGCCGAGCCGACGTGAGGCAAATTGGGCGGTATCAGTCATCTCAAGAGCTTCAGCGACCATTTCTTTGTCGATGCTCGTTTCAAAGCCAAACGTGCCAAAATGAGGCGTTCTCGCCATTGACACCAACTCTGCAACGCTGAAATCAAATGCCGGAACAAATTCCTGTCGCACCAGGGCGATTTTTTGCGCCAACTCTTTGACGGAATACGACCGCAGAGCCTTGCCGCTGATTTCTATGGTTCCTGCTCTCGAACCAAGCGATCCGCACAGCAGATGCAGCAAGGTCGTCTTTCCAGCCCCGTTTGGGCCTGCAATAGCGAGAAATGTTCCCTCAGCCACTTCGAAAGTAAGCTTATCCAGAATCGGCTCATTCTCGTAGCCAAAACTCAGGTTTTCGACCGCTATGACAGATTTCATTTCAACCAACCGATTTTTTTCGAGTATTTCGCCAGG
>Ga0208771_1001394_pt1 | contig 12804 bp, 10 predicted proteins | sample AntAceMetag02UKX_FD_184775 | JGI IMG/M metagenome (GOLD analysis project Ga0208771, IMG submission 184775) | Saline lake microbial communities from Ace Lake, Antarctica - Antarctic Ace Lake Metagenome 02UKX (SPAdes) (version 2) | ecosystem: Environmental > Aquatic > Non-marine Saline and...
AGGTGCTGCTGGGAGGTCCAGAAGGCCAATCCTCAGGGTCATAAGAATAAACCTCGGGACTGGCGGTCCAATCAATATAATTTTTCCCAAAGACACCGCAGGGAGGGGTGCCGCCGCCTTGAGTCGGCAGTACGACCTGTTCGGTCACACTCCGGGCAGCCCCGCCCATTATGGGGGTGAGAAAAGGGGAGCTCATGAATACGGTCAGGCACAAGCCTGAAACAGCCCATCTTCTCGACCGCTTTTTCATTTTATGCCTCCTTTATAAATTAACGCCTTTGGCGTTAATTAGTTTTGAACAACGACTATTATGTTTCAGTTGAGGCACTCCAAAAAAATATTGACCATATCTAACCTATTCAACTTAATTAAATATAAGGTATAATTCTGGTCTTGTCAAGTATTTTGTCTTATTTTGTCTTATTTTATTCGGTTATGCCTACGGGACTTGGGTAGTGTACTCGGAAGTGATAGTGGTAGAGTCAGCCACCGGCCAAGTCATATTGACCCAGAATGTTCCCTCACCCATAGGTTCGTCAACGAAGAGATCGGTATTGGGTGCCCAATCTGGTGTAACCGCATTCTGGTCCGAGATATATTTTTTGATGATTTCTGATACCCCTTCATTGATATAAAATGCCTTCGTAGAACTGTACACCACAACCGTTGCTTTTCTCTCCGTTGAGACAATGCTGACGAAGGTATATCCGACGATTCCTAGTATGAGCATGATCGCTACTAACGCCAGCAGCAGCATTCCAGACTCATGGTGAGGAAATATTGTTTCCGATTTTTTCATCATTATCCGTCTGTCTGCCGCGGCCATGTTGCGGTTCTTAGAGGGTGCTAATTCTCCCCACCTCCAGCCCCCCTTCGGTGATATGAAAAGCCTTAACCGAGTTATATTGCATTCCTGATGCGGCCCGCTCGGTAGAGATGATATTAACAAAAGTATAGCCGACAATTCCGAGAATAATCATAACCGCCAGTAATGCCAGTAATGCAAATCCGTCTTCCAAGTGCTCAGTTGGGTTGGTTCTGCTATTCATTATATTTATTCTTGCGTTATTCTCGTTTATTCTTCTTTTCTCAGGGTGCTGGTGTGGGTGTTGGAATGCCAACTATTGGTGTTGGTGTTGGACCCTGTCTTGGCCAGACCGCGGTCCTCAGCGGATACTGATTCTCCCCTGCCTCTATAGTGAAATTGATGGTGACTACATCATTGCCGTCCATGTTGGCTGAGAAAGAATCCTCCACTACGTTGTTTGCCAGAGTATAATTACCGGCGGCTGACTGTCGTTCAATCGTGGTACTATTATTGGCCTGCATAAAGGTAACAACTAAATTGGGATCCAGGGGGGTTCCATGCCTGATTCTCTTGGTGATCTGGATAGAACCGGTGTTGATTAGTATATCATTGGGACTGGCCTCCCGGATCTCCCGGACCATCTTCTCCATGGCGATTTTACCTTCCTGTTGAGCAATCAGGTAATCCCGAGCGGCGGTGGCATAAAGCGAGACCGAACTAATGAGAGCCTGGAAGGCGGCTCCCGCCAGGATAGTAATGATAACGATGACCAGAACTATCTCGATCAGGGAGAACCCCTCACCCGAACTTCGATGATGGTGTTGATATCTCATTGTGTCATCCATATCTGTTTTAATTCCTCGCAATCGGCTATGGTATTGGAGTTGGTGTTGGCGTAGGCGCTAACCAATCCGTTTTAACTGTTACCAGCTGGATAGAAGGGTCAGGGTCCAGTTCGGGGTAGCTGTAGGTTACCGTCACCGTGATCAGTCTTATGCCTTCGGTTACCTCTCCAAAAGTCGCGGTATTACTAATTGCGCACTCACTGGTGTATCCGGGAAATCCGGTTATAGCGATACTCGACCAACTCGCGACTGTGTCGTAATCGAGGCAGATTATCTTTTTCTCCATCTCCTCCTGGGCCAGGAATGAAAGGGTATTCAAGATTACCGGAAGTTCAAGTTTACGGGTTCCCTCTGAAAACGGGAGGATTAAGGCGGGTAGAATGATAGCCGCTACCAGGAGCAAAACCACGATCTCAACCAGTGTGAATCCGGACCTCTCCCGGTTGAATAAGCCGAAAGTGTAGTCGCGATAACGATACTTGATTATACTGCTATATTTCATTTGCTGTCATCTCATTGAATACTGGCTTTCCCGGTCAAAGAAAATATACTTATCGTTTCGGTATCAGATCCACAGGTTATGTCAAAAGTCCCCACACCGGCCGTGGGTTCACCGTAGTAATTGAATGTGATAGTGTAGGAGTCTGCGGTCGCGCCGCCGGGGAGAGTCTTGGTTGTCCCCATAACAGTATAGGTATTATCTCCATTGAAGGTGATCGTCTTCGAAGCGACGGCGGGAATTGTATCTTGAAAAATGGCTGCGGCCTGGGTGGCCCGGATATCGGTCACAGCCATCTCCGCCGCCAGGGTGGCTGAGAAACTGGTAGTGGATAGTATTTTGGGGATGACTATGCCTGCTAGGATGCCGACAATCAGCACTACAATCACAGCCTCGACCAGCGTAAATCCGGTATTATTAGGATTCGCTTTATCCCTCACAGTAATCCTCTCGCTAGCTTAACCATATTCGTAAATTTATACTTACTTTCAATTAAAATATAAGGCCAAAAGCGTGATTTGTCAAGGGATTCTCCTTTAATTATCCTTTAATATCTTTTTAATATCTTTGTTCCTTCTTGACATAGCCCGGAATAGAGTTATATTGTAAATAAGAGGATGAACCAAATCTAATTATACGGGAAATTTAAAAAATAAACCAGAATTATACGATTTTTTGTTCAGGGCTAAATTAGAGATAAAAGAGAGATAAGTTCTGCTTGCATCACGATGACTATCGGGGCTACTTAGATTTTTTTTATAAACGCTGTAAAAAAAAGTAGCAACCTCTCATCTAGGGGGGGCCAATGGTCTTTAACGATCTTAAACGTTTTTATTTTTCAACGTTAGCCCCGCCGTCGGCGGGGCTAAATCCTATGAAACACCCGGACTTAATTAAATTTGCAATTATCGGCATAGCGTTCTTTCTCCTCATCCCGCTCGGATATTTGCAGGCGTTTGAGAGTAATCAAGCCGCTTCCATCGTCATAGGGCAGCCCGATATGTTCAACAATAGTGCTAATCGGGGACTATCCCTTCCTGATTCGAATACACTCTGGTGGCCCGGTGGGATTAAGATCTCCGGTGGCAAGTTATTCGTTGCCGACTTTTTAAACAACCGGGTTCTGATCTATGATCCGGTCCCTTCCTGGAATAACGCCACCGCCGGAGTGGTGATCGGACAGGCCGATATGGTCAACAACGGCCCCAACCAGGATCCCAACGGTGTTGACCCTGAAGTCCCTTACGCCAATACACTTTATAAACCGGATGACATTTTGGTATCAGGAGGTCAGCTCCTGATCGCCGACGCCGATAATCACCGGTTGGTGATCTTAAATAATGTACCAACCTGGAATGACGCCACCGCGCAGTATGTGATTGGTCAGCCCCAGTTGGATAGTTGGAAGGATCCCAACCAGAACCCCGATGGTATTCCTTCCGGCAGTAATACGGTTAATAATCCCCGCCGTATCTGTATCTCCGGGGGGCAGATTTTTCTTGCCGACCGGGAGAATAACCGGGTTTTGATATATGACAGTATCCCCAGTTTCAACGATGTTACCGCCTCGGTCGTTATCGGTCAGGTCGATTTTGTTAGTTCTAATGAAAACCAGGGGTTGGTAGGACCCACTGCGAGTACACTGAAAGAGCCCACCGGAGTCTTCGTGGATGGAGGGAGACTCTTTATCACCGACACCGGGAACCATCGGATCTTAATCTATAACCAGATTCCGACCTGGAATAACGCCACTGCCAATGTCGTGTTAGGCCAGTATGACTTTTTCCAGGACCAGCCTAACCAGGGACAATCTACTCCTTTTGCATATACTCTTTATGAACCGTTCGGGAGCGTCTTTTCCGACGGAGTCAGGCTTTTTATCACAGATAATGACAACCACCGGGTATTAATCTTCAATAGCATCCCCACGGATATGTCGGGAACTCCCTATAGCGCCGATATTGTTCTCGGTCAGCCTGATATGTTCTCCATGCTGATCAATCAGGTTGATACCGATCCGCCGCCGTATCCTCCATCTCTGCCTACCGGTCATACCATGTATTGGCCTGATGGTCTTTACCTGGATGGCCATACACTTTATGTCTCCGATACCCATAACAACCGGGTGCTGGTATTTGAAGAACCGTCGCCATCTCCTACTCCGGAAGGATACAAAACCCCGTCGCCGTCATCCACCCCGACCCCGACTCCGACATTCACTCCGACCCCGAGTATCACTCCAACCCCGAGCACCACTCCCACCCCTAGTCTTACTCCGACCCCAACGGTCACCCCGTCGCTGACACCCACCCCTACACCGGATGGATATAAGACGCCTTCTCCGACTCCGAGCGTTACTTCGACCCCGACACCGACTGTAACTCCGACACCGACCATTACACCGACGCCTATGTACTGTCAAAATGCCCTGGAGATCGCAGTTCTTGAAGATATGGATGTCGCCAACCCGAGGTCAAGTGATGCGTCAGGATGGCGTTTCGATATTACCCGGGCGGAAGCACCACTGACTGATCTATATGGATCGATCTTCGATAACTCCGATACGTTTATCAGCCAGACCGAATACTCGCTTCAGCCGGTCGTGGTTCGGATCGTCAAAGTGAACGAGGGTGTGGATATCCAGGAAGGTGATTACCTCACCCTCTCTTATGACAGCGGGAATACTGTAAATATCTATCCGCCGCCGTTGAGCGGAGATGTTGATACCTACTATTTTATTGGTCTGGATGGAAGTACCTATAACGATCGTTGGCTATGTGACCTGGCGAAAGCGGCCACAACTCCGACCCCTTCAGTCACGCCAACACCCTCCGTCACGCCGACTATGAGTGTGACTCCGACCGTAAGTCCATCAATAACCCCTAAGCCAACCGCGGCAGCTTATAAAACACCCCCACCCTCTCCGACACCTACAGCCACCCCCACGCCCTCTGTTCAGCCGACGCTCCCGCCGACCGTGACCCCGTCGCCGACCTCGATGCCGCCGGTCGGTCATCGGGCCCGGGGGGATTACAACGGAGACGGGACCTCGGATGTGGCAATCTACCGATCTTCATCCGGTCTCTGGGCGGTACGCTCCGTGACCAGGGTTTACTTCGGGGGAGGGGATGACGACCCGGTTCCCCGCGACTATAACGGCGACGGAACAACCGATATCGGGATCTTTCGTTATTCTTCCGGCTTATGGGCGATCCGATCCCTGACCCGGAGCTATTTCGGCGGGGGTGATGATGAAGCTGTCCCCGCGGATTTTAATGGAGACGGGAGCTGTGATATAGCCATCTTCAGGTTCACATCAGGCCTCTGGGCGGTCCGGTCGGTTACCCGGGCATACTTCGGAGGCGGCGACGATTGGCCGAAGCCGGCTGATTATGAAGGTAGCGGGACGGCGGCGATCGCCATCTTCCGGCCCACCTCCGGCCTCTGGGCGATCCGGTCTTTGAGCCGCTTTTATTTCGGCGGTGCTGCCGATGATCCGATCTCCGGCGACTTCAATGGGGATGAAACCGAGAATCCTGGGATTTTCCGTTCCGCCTCCGGCCTCTGGGCCATCCGTGGGATTACCCGGAGCTACTTCGGCAGCGGTACCGACACCCCGGTCCCGGCTGATTTCAACGGTACCGGCCGCGACGGAATAGCTCTCTTCCGCCCACCCTCCGGCCTCTGGGCCCTCCGCGGAGTAAGCCGTGTCTACTTCGGCGGGTCCACCGATATCCCGGTGGTTAGATAGGGAGTTGGGAGTAGGCAGTGGGGAGTAGACCCTTCTCTCTGTAGCCGGGGTCGATGACCCCGGATCTGGCCTCCGCGGTCAGCGACCGCAGCTACAGCTTCGTCTGTTTCGCCCTTTGGGAATAACCGAGGCGAGGCTAATAGTCCTGACTGTAATGGTCCTGTCATAAAATGAGGCGAGGTAGGGAGAATAAAAAGTTTTAACAAGCAAAAAGTGACAACTTAAAATCAGGACGTGACACGGTTCGTTCTTCCACCCAGAAGACCGAAGGCATCACGGCGAGATAGGCAGTGGGGAGTAGGGAAGTAGGACTGAACGTTCAACCAGCCGTCGCTAAAGCTATGGCGGGCAGGGCCAGCCGTCGCTAAAGCCCCGAATCAAGTTCGGGATGCAAGCACTATGGCGGGCAGGGCACTTAACTCTCAACGATGAGCAGAGAGTAGCTTAAATCACTCCCCCCCGTATATTATCCCCGATAGATCGCAAAAAATGTTTGTAACTATACGCAGAGACTGTTATATATAGTCAGAATTATGTGTACATATCCTGCTCGTACGAGCAAGATATGTACACACAAAAGCTCCAAAAGCTCCAAAAGTTCCTGTAATGTGGATGTTTCTATGTGACTAATGTTGCATTCACTAATTACATTCAAATCCAATGCCATCACTAAAGGATGAAATCTTAATTTTCTTAAAAGACGGACTCTTGTTTCCTCTCTCCGATCCTTTACATCAATTTAAAATTGGAACTTCCTGCAGCCGTGGCACGTACTATAATACTATCCGGCGATTGACAGATGAGGGTCATATTGAGAAATTGAAGAAGGAAAAGGAGAATAAGAGTCAAATCAGGCTTACTGAACAGGGGAAGAGATATATAAAGAAACATCAGGAATCGGATCGGCGGCTTACCTCGACCTGGGACAAAAAATGGAGACTTGTCGTATTTGATATTCCGGAAGAAAAACGAATTTTACGAGACCATCTCCGGCGTTACCTGAAGATGTTGGGATTTGGAAAAGTTCAGAGGAGTATATGGATTTCCCCGTATAATTTTATCAAGGAGATCAAAAAATATACCGATAAATTGAAGTTAGCCGGATATGTCTTTCAGATAACAGCCGACGAGTTCCAGGGGTTTTCGGAATCCGTGTTAGTCCAAACATTCTGGAATATTAATGATATCCACAACAAATATATGGCCTTGATTGAACGATATACGGAGAAGCAAAAAGAATTAGTTGAGCTGCTCAAGATAAATCCGATCCAGAATGAGAAAGGTATATCAAGACGAGTACTTAGGGAGCATCTGATCTGGGATTATCAATCTATTTTTGCTGGGGATCCCCATCTCCCCTACAACTTACTCCCGGATGATTGGGGTGGAGAGAAAGCCCGGAAATTTATAGATAGTTTTCCTAATCCAGGCACCGGCAAAAAGAATTCTCGAAGTTTAAAAACATCAAGTTAGTGTACATATCTTGCTCGTACGAGCGAGATATGTACACTATCGCAAGACTTGGTAAAAATTAGGTTGTAGAGAATTTATTAAATGCAATGAGACTCCAGCAAATAAACAAACTTGTTATCTTTGTACTTGGATGCCTTGTCGGAGTATTAATCTTATCGCCCGGTGCTTTTTCGGGCGATAGTCCGGAAGATCTTTTTCGAGAGGGATACTTTCATCTTAAACAGGCGGACCGGAGTTTTTACGAGCAGGATTATGAGGAAGCACTCTCCGGTTATGAGAGCGTGGAGACCGTGCTCCGGGGAATTAAATCGGATTACCCGGATTGGTCGACGAACTCAATTGAAGTCCGACTGAAAAAATGCCGGGAACGCATTGAAGTGACCAAGGAGCTTATAGCTGTAAATAAGTCCTGGGAACGCCCCCTCAAAGTTCACTTTATTGATGTGGGGCAGGGGGATTCCATCCTGATTCAATGTCCGGACGGGACGACCCTCCTGATCGACGGCGGTAGAATTTGGTGCTATACCTTCCTGGGAGATTATCTCCGCCGGGCTGGTGTGGATAAGATTGATTATCTGATGGTATCTCATCCTCATGGTGATCACTACGGCGGTCTGATCAAAATATTAAAGACCTTTAAGATAGGTACGATTCTCGTCTCCGGCCAGGTAGATACTACCGATCATTATCAACGATTTATGGAGACGGTAGAAAGCCTGAAAGGGGTTAAATACAAACTGGCCCGTGCCGGGGACAGGTACTCATTTGGGGATGTAGAACTTCTGATTATGCATCCATCCTCCCTACTTTCGGATTCGCTTAATGACTGCTCAATAATTACCAAATTGACCTATGGTGATGAGAGTTTTCTCTTTACCGGTGACGCCGAGGAAGACGCGGAACTGGAGGCGATAGGCCGGGGGTATAATATGAAGAGTACGATATTAAAGGTTGGCCATCATGGATCCAGGACTTCGACCGACCAGTATTTTCTCTCCCGGGTTTCTCCGGATGAGGCGGTTATCTGTGTTGGGAAAGATAATAGTTATGGTCATCCCACCCCTCAGGTGCTACGCCGTCTGAAGAGAGGGGGAATCAAGACCTATCGGACTGATATCGATGGAACTATTCTCTATCTCAGCAACGGGAAGGAGCACCGGGTGGAATTACCCGGAAAGGCTGTCTATCCTGAATATGATATCCCGCCGGAGAATCAAGGCAAAGCTATCGCCAATAGAGAGACACTCATCTACTATAAGCCGAGAGAGGAACTTGCCCGTCGGGTCCCCCCGGAGGATCGTATTTATTTTGATAATGGCGCCGCCGCGGAGATGGCTGGTTACCGGAGATTCTGGTATTAGTGATTAAAAAAGGCTGATCTTTGACAGGGTTTAAACAAACTGTATTCTAATAACCAGGGGAGTCATCATCCTACTCTAAGCGGAGAAGGATCAGCCTTAAAAGTGCGTGAAACAAATTCACCATGAAAGTTCCAATCTTAATGTACCACAGCATTAGTGATTCCGATGACTATCGAGAGTTGCCTTCTGCTTGCAGCCCGATTGGATACCGGACCGGGGTGGGAGTCTTCGAAGATCACCTCTCCGTATTAAAGAAAGCTGGCTAGTCGACAATCTTGCTTGAAGAACTTGTCTCTCTGCAGGAACTCCCGGAGAAAGCGCTACAGATATAAACATCTGCTTCCAAATTATAATAAAATCAAACCACAAAGACAGGAAGAAAGAAAATTTCACCGCAGAGACGCAGAGAGCGCAGAGAAAGATAAAAAACAGGCTTCGGTATAATTAATAATTGGGTTATTGTTTTCCCGCACTACCGGAATAAAGTAGTTTTGATAATATCCTCAATTTTTTTTCTCTGCGCTCTCTGCGTCTCTGCGGTTCAAAAAAGTTACGAAGCTAAGTTTTGACAATGAGAAGATTGGGAAAATCAGAGATCTCAGGATTGACTTCCTTTAACTGGAAAGTGATCGCGGCCTCGGCTTTCTTAATCGGAGTTATGCTTGTTCTCTTCTGGCCTACTCTTCTCTGGATGAATGAACGATTTTTTGAGGAGCATTCCTATTATGGTCATGGCTGGCTGATTCCGCCGGCGATAGCTTTTCTGCTCTATTAGCGACGGGAAATAATTATTCGGAATCGCCCCCGGCCCGGATGGTATGGCCTGGTGATTCTCATCCCCGGACTATTGCTTCATCTCTTTGCCCGGCTTTTTGGGTTCAAAAAACTAAATATTTACCACGAAGGTCACGAAGAAAAGATCAAAGAACTTCTAAATTATTTTTGTCTCCCAAAAATCTTTTGTGTTCTTCGTGTCCTTCGTGGTGAAAATGGATTTTGAGTAAAGTAATGCTATCCGAAAAAATAAGATTACAGAAGTATCTCTCCCAAGCTGGAGTCGCCTCCCGGCGGGAGGCGGAGCGGTGGATCTCTCTGGGGCGTATATCGGTCAACGATAGGATAGTAACCGAGCAGGGGACGGGAGTGGATCCCGAGGAAGACACGGTGAGAGTAGATGGGCGAGTGGTGGTTCCTGAGAATAATATCTATATTCTCCTCCATAAGCCGTCCGGATATCTCTGCTCCATGAAGGATAATTTCGGCCGTCCTCTGGTGACGGATCTGATCCGGGATATCCCCCAGCGGATCTACCATGTGGGGCGTCTTGACCTAGACTCGGAAGGAGTTCTGATCATGACCAATGATGGTTCCTTCGGTCAGATGCTCACCCATCCCGGTCATCAGGTTGACAAGACTTACCGGGTCAAGCTTCTTCATCCCCTGGATAATCAGAGTGTTGAGAAGTTGAGCCTGGGGGTTGAGATTGATGATGGGGTTGTAACAGCACCGGCACAGGTTAGGGTTTTCTCCCGCGACCGCCGCCGGGTCGAGATCATCATCCGGGAAGGGAAGAAGCGCCAGGTAAAGCGCATGCTCCGGGCGGTGGGTAACAGGGTTACTTACTTAAAGAGAGTCGCGATCGGTCCGGTTCAGTTGGGCGATCTTCCCCGGGGAAAGTGGCGAAAGCTGACTTCGCGTGAAATTCAGGATTTGAAAAATGCGGCGAAAAATGGATAATTTAGGCAGGACTAATTAGGGCAGGACGATTAAAGGCAGGACGATTAAAGGCCGGACAATTCAAGGCAGGACGATTAAAGGCAGGACAATTAAAGGCAGGACGATTAAAGGCCGGACAATTCAAGGCAGGACGATTAAAGGCAGGACGATTAAAGGCAGGACAATTAAAGGCAGGACGATTAAAGGCAGATAAGGTAAAATGATAAATAATTTCTTAAAAGAGGCTGAGGTAGGGGGCAATAGTCCTGCCTGCAATAGTCCTGCCATAAAAAGGGGGCGAGGTAAGGGGGGAATAGTCCTGCTAAAAATGGTCCTGTCATAAAATAAAATTCAGGGGGTAGCAAATGGATTTCAGCAAATTTACTTTAAAAGCCCAGCAGGCATTGAAGGCCGCGCAGGATTTGGCCTCGGAACACAATCAGCAGGAGATCGCGCCGGCGCATCTTCTCCTCGCGCTTCTCGATCAGGAAGAAGGGCTTACCCGTCCTATACTTCAGAAACTATCAGTCGATCCCGGGGAAGTGAAGTCCCGGGCACTGGAGGTCGTCTCGAGGATACCCAGGGTCTATGGAGCCGGGCCTCAGTCGGCCTATCTATCTCCTCTCTTGAATAAAATCCTTAATACCGCCTGGGATGAAGCAAAGAAGCTCAAGGATGAGTATTTGAGCGTAGAGCACCTCCTCCTGTCTCTCTCCGAGTCTGAATCTCCCTCCGGTAAGATTCTCCGTGATCTGGGAGTTCCCCGGGATAGTATCCTCCAGGTTCTGGTCGATATCCGGGGGAGCCAGAGGGTGGTGGATCAGAACCCGGAGGAGAAGTATGAAGCTCTAACCAGGTTTGCCCGTGACCTGACCGAACTGGCACGGCAGGGGAAACTCGATCCGGTGATCGGGAGAGATAACGAAATTCGCCGGGTGATCCAAGTGCTCTCCCGCCGGACCAAGAATAATCCGGTCCTGATCGGAGAACCGGGGGTTGGGAAGACCGCCATAGCCGAGGGGTTGGCTACCCGGATCATGACCGGTGATGTCCCGGAGGGACTTAAAAATAAACGCCTTCTCTCCCTTGATATAGGGGCTCTGGTGGCCGGAGCTAAATACAGGGGCGAGTTCGAGGATCGACTCAAGGCGGTACTGGCGGAAGTGGAGAAGGCGGCGGGGGAGGTAATCCTCTTTATCGATGAACTCCATACGATTGTCGGCGCCGGCGCCGCCGAGGGCGCGATGGACGCTTCCAATATGCTCAAGCCGTCCCTGGCCCGGGGCGAACTTCGCTGTATCGGTTCCACCACGCTTGATGAATATCGTAAGCACATCGAGAAGGATGCCGCTCTGGAACGGCGGTTTCAGCCGGTCTTTGTGGGGGAACCTTCGGTCGAAGCTACAATCGCTATTCTGCGGGGTTTAAAGGAGCGCTATGAAGCTTATCATGGTGTCCGGATTACCGATCCGGCCCTGATCGCCGCCGCTATTTTATCGGATCGATATATTAGCGACCGGTTTCTCCCTGATAAGGCAATCGATCTTATAGATGAGGCCGCCTCCCGTCTCAAGATTGAGATCAATAGCATGCCGATTGAAGTTGATGAGGTTGAGCGAAAGATAATGCAGCTGGAGATAGAGAAGAGGGCCTTGAAGAAGGAGAAGGATAAGGCCAGCAAGGAACGCCTGGAGAAACTGAGTCGGACCCTGGAAGATTTGAAAGAAGAAAGCAAGGGGCTCAAGGCTCACTGGCAGAACGAGAAAAAAGCCATTGCCGGGATCCACTCGATTCTGGAACGGCTGGACGCCGTTAAAATGGAAGAAGCAACCGCTGAACGGGAAGGAGACCTGGAGCGTGCCGCCCAGCTGAAATATGGGGAGAAGGTTGAGATCCAGAATAAACTGGAAGAGGCCAACCAGCAGCTTAATGAACTCCAGAAAGATAAGATGATGCTTAAAGAGGAAGTGGGTGAGGATGATATTGCCGGGGTGGTCGGCAGTTGGACCGGGATCCCGGTCAGCCGGCTTCTGGAAGGAGAGATGGAGAAACTGGTCGCCGTGGAAGAGAAGCTTCACGAGCGGGTGATCGGGCAGGAAGAAGCTATCACAGCGGTTGCTAACGCGATCCGGCGAGGCCGGGTCGGGATGTCGGATCCGAACCGGCCTCTTGGTTCATTTATATTTATGGGCCCGACCGGAGTGGGAAAAACGGAACTGGCCAAGGCGTTGGCCGAGTATCTCTTCGATGATGAGAAGTCGATGGTCCGCCTGGATATGTCCGAGTATCAGGAGAAACACACCGTCTCCCGGATGATTGGAGCTCCTCCCGGATATGTGGGTTATGATGAA
>Ga0208771_1001401_pt1 | contig 12767 bp, 3 predicted proteins | sample AntAceMetag02UKX_FD_184775 | JGI IMG/M metagenome (GOLD analysis project Ga0208771, IMG submission 184775) | Saline lake microbial communities from Ace Lake, Antarctica - Antarctic Ace Lake Metagenome 02UKX (SPAdes) (version 2) | ecosystem: Environmental > Aquatic > Non-marine Saline and Alkaline...
CTACATCTCCATTAAGCGTAGTATATGGATTAACATTGTAAGTAGCAAGTACTGACATATCCATTGTAACTGCAAAAGAGAAGTTAGCAGTATCACCAGGATTTAAATTGGCAAAAACTGTATCGACAACAGCTGCTGCTCCATCTATTACATAAGCTACAGGAATAGTGTCAACAGCAACAGTACCATAATTCTTAACTGTTACGTTTAAAACTTCTGCATTAGTCTTACCAGGACCACTTGAAGGAGAATTAACTTTTAATACTCCAACATCAAGTGCTGGGAAATTTTGAACAATCGCTGTAACCGGAGTTCTTGTAGAAGTACAAGAAGGAACATAAGTAAGCATATCCATATTAAACTTAACATTTGGTCTTGTTGAAACGGCATAGTTTAATGTATTGCTATTTGATGAACCTGCAGTTCTTTTTGCTTGAGTGCTTGGAACAGTTGAATATCTCCAGTAAGGATTATTACATGTATGTGCACTTGGTCGATACCATTCAAGCATAACCATAACATTACTACTACCATCCCAGTTAAAAGGAGTTGAAAAATCAAATTCCTGCCAACCGGCAAAAGTATTAATGTTTTGTGTTGTTGAACTACGACAAAGAGTTGCACCGCTTATTAATGTTAACCAGTTTGTGCTAGGAATAGAAGTACCTGGTAATTGTTTGATATAAATTTTACATGTTGCATTACTAGCAGTATAGCCACAAGTATTTGTTTTATAAAAACTAATTTTATTTATCGAACCTGCACTTGAACCGGCTGCAATTAATTCTGCAGCAGTATATATTCCAGCGTATTTTGAATATTTATAACTGCTAGTTGTAGATGACATATATATTGGAACATAATATGTAGTTCCAGTACCAGTGCCAACAGTAAAATCACCAGCTCCGCCTACAGCTATATATGGCTGAGATTCTGCATAGTAGGTTGTTGTGTCGAATAAAGGAGATGTATTAAATGTATCACCTTTGGCTATGTACGTTCCTCCGCTTACTGCATCATACCAGAAAATGGAATCATTAGTAATAACAGTTGTTGCAACAAGCTGAGCTGGATTACTGTAATTAATAGTGTCATTCTCACCTATAGGTGCTGCAGGAGTTGCTCCTGACCAAACTGTATAGAAGATACTATCGTTCATTGGGATGCTATCTAAGGATAATGTAGTATAAGCCCAAATTTCGAATGTGCTGTCAACTGTTGTTGCAAGATTAGCCGGTATTGTAAATGTATAAGTATTTGTATCTCCCGGTGCTAATGGTGTTGTAATATTTTCTGTTACAGCACTCGCATTTCCAACAATATGGAAATTTGCTGCATAGCTTTGAGCAGTATCAATACCAAAGTTCACAATATCAATAATTACTGTTTCATTGCCTAATCCGCAACCCGGTAATGGTTCATGTACTGCAACCACTCCAAGGTCGGAGAAGATGTTGAATGTAATTAGTGTTGTGTCGTTAGTAATATCAGGGTCGGCTGAACCATTTGGTAGTTTACTCCATGCTTCAATAGTATTTTGCCCATAAATAATTGCTCCGGTTCCTATTGTTAACATAACGGAATCATCTTTATTTAAGCTACCTGTCCAGTTATAAGTTGTTCCTGCTGTACCATTTACTTTATAGTCTATTGCAGCACTTGTTAATATAACTGATGTAAAGTTTTTCAATGCTACATTAACATTTTGAGTACCTGTTTCTGTTGGTTGTTCAATATAAGTAACACCTGCATCACTTGGAATATTTGTTACTATTGCAGTAACTGGAGTTCTTGAACTTTCACAATGTTGTTGTGGTGGGAAAGTTTGAGTAAACCTTGTATTAGCTCTATTAGTGCTTGTTCCAGAATTTGAACTGCTAGCACAAACCCCGGCAGCATCAGCATAATAATAATGAGCAGAAGTAAAAGATGTAGGAGTATATTTGGCAGAAGCATTATTTGACCAGGCTGTATTATTAAAGCAGATTTCCATTACAATATTACTTGTTCCATCCCAATAGAATGGTGTTTGGAAAGAGTGCATATTCCAACCTGTAGCGGGAGTATATGCTGAGTTTGCATAAACAGTTGTAAGTCCGCCTAACCAGCTTGTGTTAAGTGATGAAGCTGTGGTCGTTCCTAATTTAATATAATAATTCACTAATGCAGGACTACTATTTGTAGCACTAACATCAAATTCACAGGAATTAAAATTACCTGCACTAAATCCTAATGCTGATAATTCACTTGCAGTATATAAATACTGATTTTTTGCACCCCAATAGTAATTACCATAAGGAGTTGGATAAGATGAGCTTCCATTATATGATGTTCCAGTACCGCTTACAGCAGTTACAGGTGGATTTCCAGCAACCCAAGTTTGAGCAGAAACATAGTATGTTGTAGTATCATATAATAATGGAGTTATGAAAGTGGCTCCTGTATTAACAAGGTTTCCACCCATCATAGCATCATACCAATTAAGTGAATCTCCATTTATTTTAGTAGCACCAAGAGTAGCAGGATTTCCATAAGCTACACTAGCACCTGTTGTAGTTGGTGCTGTTGGTGTAAACCATGATTCAACATCACCTACTGCTGTATCATTAACATTGTTTGCATCAGTAGCCAGAGCAGTCCAGCCTTTAATAGCAAATACAGTGTCTGCTGTTGTAACAGCTAAATTCATAAGAGCCGCAAAAGTATGTGTGTATGTTGCACCCGGTTGAATTGTTACAGTAGCAGGAATATTTTCATTTACTGCAGTTCCACCATCAATTGTATAGCTTATAGGAATAGGACCAGTAACAGGACCTGTTCCAAAGTTTTGAACTGTAAGGCTAAGAGTATCGTTGCCTCTTCCGCAATTTTCGTTAGGAGTAATATTTCCACCAACAATTCCAACATCAGATGTAATATTGAAAATTGACAATGTTGTATCATTAGTTGCAAGAGCATCAGCTACAGTAATTCCATTTGGAGCATCAGTCCATGATTTTATCGTATCTGCACCATAATTAAAAGTTCCTGTTCCTACTGTAATTGGTCCATCAGTTGCTCCGGGAGCAATATTCCCTGTCCAATTATAAGTTGCAAGAGTCCCATTGTTAACTTGGTAATATACAGTTGCTGAAGTTAATGGAATATTTGCAAAGTTTTTAATATGCACTAAAACATTTTGAGTTCCCACTAATCCCGGTGGGTCAATTTGTGAAACACCAGCATCAAGGGTGAATGTAAATGTTTTGAAAAGTGTATCATTTGTATTATCAGCATCAGGAGGGGTGATGCCATTTGGTGCTTGTGTCCATATTTTAATATTATATGTTCCTGCAGCAAAGTTGTAATTTCCTAATGCAACAGGTCCGTCAGCATTACTTGGAGTTATCATTCCTGACCAGTTTGCAGTTGACTGATACATATCATTAACTGACCAACCAACATTTGAGCTTGTTAGATTATCAGTTCCATAATTTGCTATAAATGCATTTACAGGCGAACTGCCATAATGAATACTGGCTTCGTCCATTGCAATTATTCCTGCATCAACAATTATTGTAAACATATAAGTTGCTGTATCATTATCATTATCTTCATCAGCACCGCCGTTAACTACAGCAGGCCATGCTTTAACAATATTTTGTCCCGGCATGAAGTTAAAGCTTCCAATATTAACATTGGTGGCTGACTGACCGGTTAATAAACTACCTGTCCAGGTGAAAGGTGTTGTTCCCGGAGCTCCATTAACAGAATAGTTAAATTGTGCATTAGTTAATGTCTGAGTACCAAAAGTGGTGAAATCAATAATTATATTCTGATTTCCGGAAATAGTATTTAAAGCCCCAATTGAAGTAACTGAAATATCTTTTACCGGAGGGGTATATTCATCTGCTCCAATATCGGGTGCAGTTGTGCTTCTTGTATCCCCGTCAATATCAGTTGTTATTCCAGTTATTGGTGTTCCAAGGTCGTTGAAAGCCATTGATTTTGTGTGCAAATTAGTTGCAGATATAAAATTTGGATTCATTGAAACAGAGTTCATGTTTCTTGTTGTATAAGTAGATTTAAGTACAGCAAGGTTTGCACGAGCACCTCCCCAATAAACAAAATTTCCTGTTGGTGAATAATAGTTATTGTAATCGGCAGATGTTAAATAAGTATTATTATAAATATAAGCTGCATATCCAGTAGCATTATTTACAAAATTATTATTTTTTATATTGTGGTAGCCATAAGAAGTTGAATAGTTATATAAATAAAAACCGTAACTACCATTATTAACATTTATGGAATTATTGTAAATGTCGTGGTATCCACAACGGTAGTCATAAATCCCATAAGAAGTTGCACCACTAATAAAATTATTGGAAATTTCAAATCTGTTAAGAGATGTTCCATCACAATAATAAAAACGTATGCCGTAAGAACTAGTGTTATTAATTATATTCTTTGAAAATTTACAATCATTATCCACATAGTAACAATATATTCCGTAAGCAGCAGAACCACTAATTGTATTACCTATAACCTGAACAGCATCGTGATAATACAGATACATTCCGTAATTATTATAGTTTGATATTTGGTTATTTGAAAAAACATTGTCTGATACTAGGGAAGCAGCAGCACTACTAACACCTCTCCAATAGATTGCTGCATAGCAATCCTTGATTATATTATTGTCAATTAGATTATTCTCATTAAGCTGACCATAGGAATAAATTGCAGAATTGTATGATGATGAAGACTTTCTACCAATTAATACTGAATTGGAAACTTCATTATAATTTGCAACACTGGAAAAATAAAAAATTGTCGAGTAAGAGCCGGTGGCTGCAGAAGAATTAAAAGTCATTTTTTTGAATTTAACATAATCTGCTCCATTAAACTGAACTATCCAATTATTACTAGTACTGGTCATACCGGAGTAATTCAATAATACATCAGTACTATCGCCTGTTGCTGATTGGAAAGTTATGGTATTTATTGCTGAGGCTCCATTAATTTCATCAATTGAAACCTGTTCATTATAAGTTCCAGATGCAACATTAAAGGTAACAGCACCGCACACACCTTTTGCTGATAAATCGCTAACAGCTGCAGCAAAAGTTGCGTAATCGGGACTTGTTCCACCTATGGTATATATACCGGACATGGCAGTTTCTAAGCCTGTTACTGCAAATAAATCATTTGATGGATCCTGGTCAGTAACACCATTAGGAAGTGTTGTCCATAGATTAATATTATAGCTTACTCCTGCAGAAAATGTGTATGTGCTAAGTGCAACCTGTGCATCACCACCTATAGCAATAGGAGTTGTATAGCTTATTGGTGTTTGTGTTGCACCATTAACCGACCAGTTTACTACAACATTATTTAATGCAAGAACTCCGTAATTTTTAACAGTAGCTACTACATTAATACTGCCCGGACATGGAGCAGTTGGTGCATACAATGCTGTAACTCCGGCATCGTTAGCAAATAGAATAAATTCATCTGCACCAATATCCGGAGTTGTAGCATTACGCAAATCACCATCAATATCAGTTGTTATTCCTGTGATAGGAGTTCCTGCACTATCTAATGCAAGTGAACCAGAATGGAGATCTGTAGATGAAAAATAACCCGGGGCAACAGAAATAGAATTCTGATTTCTTGTGGAAGTATAAGCTTTAAGAGCAGCTAGATTTGCTCTTAATCCGGAAAAGTAAACAAAATTTCCTGTGGGTGAATAATAATTGTTATAATCACATGATGTTACATAATTATATAAATAAGCTGCATATCCAGTACCATTATTTACAAAATTATTATTCTTAATATTGTGATATCCATAAGTTGATGAACTATTATAAAAATATAAGCCATAACTACTACTAGTATTAATAGAATTATTATAAACATCATAGTATTTAGGATATCTGAGATACATAGCATAAGAAGTACCACCACTAATAAAGTTATTGGAAATTTCAAATCTATTAGAAGAAGTTCCATCGCAGTAATACATATACAATACGTATGAACCACTATTTTGAATATTATTTTTGGATATCTTACAATCATTATCACAATAATACATATATAATCCATAGCTAGCAGAACCACTGATCGTATTACCTATTACCTGTACTCCGTCATGATAATACAGATACATTCCGTAATTATTATAGTTTGATATTTGGTTATTCGAAAAAACATTGTCTGATGCAAGGGATGCAGCAGCATTACCAGCACCTCTCCAATATATTGCTGCATAACAATCCTTAATTATATTGTTATCAATAAGATTGTTTTCATTAAGTTGCCCATAGGAATAGATTGCAGAATTGTATGATGATGAAGACTTTCTACCAATTAATACTGAATTGGAAACTTCATTATAATTTGCAACACTGGAAAAATAAAAAATTGTCGAGTAAGAGCCGGTGGCTGCAGAAGAATTAAAAGTCATCTTTTTGAATTTAACATAATCTGCTCCGTTAAATCGAACTATCCAATTATTAGCAGTACCTGTCATTCCTGAGTATTGTAAAATTACATTAGTACTATCGCCACTTGCTGATTGGAAAGTTATAGTATTTATAGCTGAAGCTCCGTTAATTACACCAATTGAGACCTGCTCAGTATAAGTACCATTTGCAACATTAAAGGTAACAGCACCGCACACACCATTTGTTGATAAATCGCTAACTGCAGCAGCAAAAGTTGTGTAATCGGGACTTGTTCCACCTATGGTATATGTGCCGGACATGGCAGTTAGAAAGCCTGTTACTGCAAATAAATCATTTGTTGGATCCTGGTCAGTAACACTATTAGGAAGTGTTGTCCATAGATTAATACTATAGCTTACTCCTGCAGCAAAAGTGTATGAGCTAAGGGGAACCTGTGCTTCCCCACCTATAGGAATAGGAGTTGTATATGTTATTGGTGTTTGTGTAGTTCCATTAACTGACCAATTGACAACAACACTATTAAGAACCGCAACGCCATAATTTTTAACAGTAGCTACTACATTACTACTGCCCGGACATGGAGCAGTTGGTGCAAACATTGCAGTTACTCCTGCATCATTAGTCATTAGAACAAATTCATCTGCACCAATATCTGGTGTTGAACCATCACGTGTGTCTCCATCAATATCAGTTGTTATTCCTGTAATAGGAGTTCCTGCGCCATCTAGTACAATTGTGCCAGTGTGAAGGTCGGTATTTGAAACAAAACTAGGAAGAACATTGATTGAGTGTGCGCCATCAGCAGTTGCTGATCTCCATGCTGCGATTGTTGTTTTTGCACCAGAATAATATCCAATATAAGTCCCACTAGTATACAAATCGTTGTAATCATTAGTAAAAGCAGAGTTAGAAGTATTAGTGTAAAATGCATATCCATTAGCATTATTACAGAATATATTATTTTTTGCATTATATGTATAAGCAGTTCCTGTACCATAACTATAAAAAGCATAACAAGTTGCGTAATTTCCATATAAGTAAACAGTATTATAGTAGTAGTTAATATTTTTACTATAATAATTACGAATACCGTATGCCGACGAACTTACATTCATGGAAATAAAATTGTTGGCAACAGTTGCCCAGCCTGTGGAAGGTGAATAATAATTATGACGCCCATAATAAATTCCATAACCTGAACCATTTAATGTTCTTGTTATTTTATTATCTAACACTTTACATAGGTTTTTTGTATAATAGATATACATACCTGATGCTCCTGCTCTTGGTACATCTATTGTATTTCCAATAACTTCAATTGCATCTTGATAATATAAATATACACCATAATAATATTGATTCTCAATTACGTTATTCAGAATTTTATTACCGATTTCATGACCACTACCTGTTCCATAAAAACGAACAGCTGCATATCCTCCATCAAAATGGCAATTTTGAATTGTGTTGTGATGATCGTTAGAGCTTGAATAAGAATATATAGCACTTGCATATGAGTTGCTAGAATATGAACCTAAAATAACACAGTTCGAGATTTCATTATAATTTGCCTGATTATAAATTTGGAAAACCTGTCTATATGATCCTGTAGATGTGGTTTTTATTGTCATATTCTTAAACTTAAAATAATCAGCACCACTTAAAACAACAGTTCCGCTTGTGGATCCTGTTGAGGCACCTTGTAAAATAACATCGGTACTGTCACCACTTAACGATTGGAAGGTGATAGTGTTAGTTAACGAAGCACCTGTTACAGCATAAAAAGTGACTTTTTCATTATAAGTGCCTGAATATACGTAAAAAATAACAGGTCCACCAACATGACGTGATGCTAGGGCAGATTTTGCTAAATTAAAAGATGTGTAATTGGCACCTGAAGAAGCAATGGTGTAGATTCCAGACATTGCTCCTGTAGTACAGCCGGGTGTTCCAACAATAATTGTATAATCTTCAACTTCACCGTAAGAAGTAGTACCACAAGATGATAATGTTCCTGTATATGTAATACGGATTCTCATTCTTGTAGGTCCGGGCAAAGCACCAGCCGGAGGTACAATATTTGCAGTATTTACTGTTGTTCCCGTAGTGGTGAATGTTTCATTTGCATCATCAAAATCACCATCCTGATTCCAGTCAACCCATATTCCACACTGGTCACTACTCCAATAGTTACCATTAGTTACGGATATTGGGTATGTGGTTCCAATAGCCATTACGGTAGAATGTGTTCCGCTATAATCAACATAATGTCCACATGTTGTGGTATTGTTTATTGATCCAACAGTAACATTACTGATATATTCATCACATGTAGTTGCTGAAGCAGCACAATATTGTGCACTTGCACTTTGAATTGAAATAATTAAAATTAAAGTAAAAATTGCCGATAAAAATTTGATTAAGGTTTTCATAGTTTTTTTATTTTTTGATTATTAATTTTTTTGTTTGTTTTTGGTTTATATATAGAGTTTTAATTGAAAATTACAAAGCTATATCCTCGCTTTAAGCCAAGATGAAAAACATCTCGCTAAAATGAAAATATAGGGTATGTTAATTTACCTTATTAGAAAAGTAAATTGTACGTTTAGAATGTATTGGGAAATTGAAAGTACAATATAGTTCATAGGCTTTTTTAATTTTGTTAATACACCTTTATTTATTTTTGGAAAAATCAAGCAATTATATAAAAAATTTTTCAAAAAACCAAAAATATTTTTTTATTTTTTTTATATAATAATTTATAATGTGTTTTTGAAATTGATTAACAATATTTTATGTTGAATTTTTTTTATTAATTTTTTTTTGGGAATATTAAATTACTAAGATAATTTGGGAGATTTGCTTGATTTAGGATTTATTTTTTTGATATTTTGTGAGTTTTTTGCTTCAATTCTCTCGTTTCTCGGTAATCGCGAAGCTTGCTTCGTCCGTCTGGATTTTTTGTTTCTCGCTTCTCGTTTTCGTTCGTCATTGCGAGCAAAGCGAAGCAATCTGTTTCTGACCAACTCCACATTAAACTTCAAGGGATTGCTTCTTCGTTCCTTCTTCGCAATGACGCTTTGAAATGGCAGTTCTTACACTCTCGTTTTAACGATACTAACAGCCAACTCGTTTCTCGTTTCTCGTAGCTGGTTGCTCGTTTTTGTTCGTCATTGCGAGTGAAGCGAAGCAATCTGTTGGTTTTAATATTTGCCTTTTGCTGCCCATTGCCTACTGCCTTCTCCTCAGCCTTATACTCTTTTTTATTTATTCATCAGACATCTGACATTTTTTTTATCTTTGCAGCCGAAAAATCTAAACAAAAAATCATGTCGTTACAATGTGGAATAGTGGGCTTAACAAATGTTGGAAAAACAACTCTTTTTAATTGCATATCCAACACAAGAGCCGAGAGTAGTAGTTATGCTTTTAGTGCAACAAAGTCGAATATCGGACAAATTATTGTTCCTGACGATAGGTTAAAACAATTAGAGAAATTGCAGACTACCGAAAAAGTAGTTCCAACTACAGTTGAGATTTTAGATATTCCTGGATTAGCAAAAGGTGCAAGCAAAGGTGAAGGTGTTGGAAATAAATTTTTGGCAGATATCAGAAATACTGATGCCATCATTCATGTTTTGCGTTGTTTCGATGATGAAAATTTAGCTCATGTCGAAGGCTCTGTTGACCCGGTTAGAGATATGGAGTTAATAGATTTTGAACTTCAAATTAAAGACCTTGAATCTATTGAAAGGAAAATTCTGAAATATAAAAAATTGTCAAGAACAGGTGATAAAGAAGCAAAACATATTTTAGAAGTACTCAATACTTATAAAAAGCATTTGGAAGATATGCAAAATGCCAGAACTGCAAATGTTTCTGAAAGTGACAAAGTGCATATTCAAGACATTTCCTTGCTAACAGCAAAACCGGTTTTGTATGTTTGCAATGTGGATGAAGCATCAGCAGTAAATGGTAACAAATATGTTGATGCTGTTAAGGAAGCTGTTGGTGATAGTAGCTCTGAAGTATTAGTGATTGCAGCAGGTCTTGAGTCAGATATTGCCGAACTTGAAACAGAAGAAGATAAAATTGAGTTTTTAAATGATGCCGGTTTAAACGAACCCGGAGTAAATAAACTCATTCGGTCGGCTTACACTATTTTAAATCTGGAAACATTTTTCACTGTTGGACCAAAAGAAATAAGAGCCTGGACAATTAAAAAAGGAATGTTGGCTCCTGCTTCTGCCGGAGTTATTCATAGCGACCTTGAACGTGGTTTTATCAGAGCCGAAGTTATGAAGTATGACGATTTTGTTAGTCTTGGTTCTGAGAAAGCTTGTAAAGATGCAGGCAAACTTCATGTCGAAGGAAAAAACTATGTGGTTCAGGATGGAGATATTCTACATATCAGATTTAATGTTTAGATGTGAAAGTCTTATGGCTAATTAATAATGCGAATCAAGGGTTAAGAATATTCGTTGCCACAAAGACACTAAAACACAAATTTTCACTAAGTTGTAATTTGTATTTTTATCTTTTCTTTGTGAATCTTTTTGAGTCTTAGTGGCTATAAAAGAATAAGTTAGAAAATCCAACCCTTGATTCGCATTAATACTAATCAAGCTTGAAAATTTTACTAAAATTTATGCTTGTATAATATTTATTGTTCTATATTAATAAAAAAAGAAAACAGGTATTTTAATAATAAATTCAGCAATTATTTAGATTATTTGCAAAATTTTATTTTTTCGTCAAGATTATGTTTTCCCAAGTCTTTGGCTTTTTTCCAATCTTCACATCCGGCAAGAGGATTTTGTTCAATAATTGATACAGTATTGCCCCTGTTAACGTAGGCATCAGCATATTCAGGATTAATTTCTATAGCTTTATCAAAATCCATGATAGCTTCTTTATATTGTCTGAGATTAAACTTCACATTTCCTCTCTGGTAATATGCTTCAAAAAAATCAGCTTTAATTTCAATAGCTTTATCGAAATCCTTGAGTGCAGATTCAAAATCTCCTTTGTAAGTTTTGGCAATGCCTTCATTAAAGAATTGTTTTGCTTGTTCTGTTTTTGATGTGCACGAAAATAATGCAGGAAGTAAAATTAGAAGAAATAAAATATTTGTTTTTTTCATGTATCTAAATTTTGTTATTTGATTGATTGTTTGATTTATAAGTTTATAAAGTTCTTAGCCTTTATCGGTACCTAACATGGAATGCCCATAATTCATTCATTTCTTTTGGTGTACTTTTGTACATGGGCATTTCATTTTTCTGGTTTCTTTATTTGTTATAGAATATTTAATTTAAAAGAGCTTATGATGATTTTTTGCCAAATTTATTTTTTAAAGATACATTGAAAATTACTGAAAAGGCTAAAGTTTGATAATTAAAATCATTTAAACCTAATTGATATTTTAATTTATAATTAATTTTTTTATTTTCTGTGCCGATATTACATCTATAAACTAATGGTTTATCACCATTTCCGATATATCCTGCGTAGCCTCCACATGAATTGGAAAAGATAATATTTTTATAAGATAAATCAATACCTGCTCCGAATAAAAATGCATCATTTTGGGAATGGTCCTCTCTATAGATTTGCCAGGAATAGAATCCAATCATTCCATATAAATTTATGTCAGTTTTATTTTTTTTATAAACTTTTCCAAATGATAGGTCAAAGAAGTATCCCGGAGCATCGGTATAACGGGCGTTTCTGTGAGTAGTTCCGGAAGCAGTTTTGAAATTAATGCCGAGAGCTATGTTAGGAAATTTTTCATGGTCTTTGACGATTTGGATTATAGTTCCGAAATAAAAATCTCCGCCGGCAATTCCTTCGCAATTATAATCTCTTGCTGCTCTTTCATCTCTTGTTAAAGTGTCCATTTTATAATATTCAATAGGAACTAAATAAGTTTCTACTGTTACAATTTTTGCTAAGGGAACAGATAGTTTTGCGAACATATCACTCGTATTATCACCTTTGCTAAAATGGTTTTCAAGGCTTAGTTCAAATTCTAATTTATTATTTATTAATCCGTTTTTAATTTGAGGAACCGGCAAAGCATTTGGTCCCATGTATGCCGGAGTTGTATTCATATATTTTGACCAACCTGAAATTCCATCCCAATTATGTTTTTCAACCCACCAAGTATAATCATAATTCTGACAATATGTTTTGTTGCAAAACAATATTGAAATAATTAACAGAAGGAAGAATTTTAAAAAAGAAATAAATGATTTATTCACAGCCAAAAATTTTAAGGTTCAAAAATATGAAAAATCATGTAAACTCTCA
>Ga0208771_1001402_pt1 | contig 12764 bp, 6 predicted proteins | sample AntAceMetag02UKX_FD_184775 | JGI IMG/M metagenome (GOLD analysis project Ga0208771, IMG submission 184775) | Saline lake microbial communities from Ace Lake, Antarctica - Antarctic Ace Lake Metagenome 02UKX (SPAdes) (version 2) | ecosystem: Environmental > Aquatic > Non-marine Saline and Alkaline...
GCAGGACAATAACAACGATCAGCAGATGACATATTTTCAGCATTACAGAGTTTCGGTCGAGCAGGCAGACGGCCTTTTTGAACTTGAAACTAATGATGACCCCGGCTCGGAAGGGGATTTATTCCATGCCGGCTATGCAGATATCTTTCGTTATTCGACGGTTCCCGATGCTAACTGGTGGGACGGGGAGGATTCAGGCCTTTTCATTCACAGCATCAGTGAAGTCGGGACCCAGATGAGCTTCATGTTTGGCGCCATCCGGGGGGATTTTGAGCCCGACGGGGATGTCGACTTCGATGACCTGAGAACGTTTGCTCAGCGGTGGAACGACCGCTGTCGGCCCCGTCAGTGGTGCGACGGCTGCGATCTCAACCGAGACCAGTGGATAAATTTTGCTGATTTTGCCATGCTCGCTCAAAACTGGCTCAAACAGGGCCAATACGAATGATTTCGGTCGCTGTAGAGGTTTCACCCTTCAGCGTTTAGTGGCAGGAATATGTGTGCCGGAGCGCCTTGAGCAAGGCGTCTTGGCGGGGGGCTACTCCCAGGCGTAGTCCTTCATGTGCGCCATCCAGGCCGGCCAGTTAGGCGGCGGGTCGTTGTTGGGATTCCAGTCGCGATGCCATTTGAGTTCCCACAACTCCTTGAGTCCGACCCTCCTGACGGAGAAATCCAAAAAGGCCATGTTTATGTGCTCGTTGTGTCGGTTCATACAGACCCGCTTTATTTCATGCTTGTCACCCACCGAAATTTCGCCGTCAACACTTGGAGGCTCGTCATAGTGATAGGGAACAGAATTTTCCCACCAGGCACAGTCGAAAAACATCGGTACATAGGCAGCGCCCCTTACATTAGGAGTCTTCCAAAGGAGTTCTTCGCTACGACCGCCTCCTGTACTTTGGGTGCACCAGCCATTTATACCGTAGCTTCCGTATTTATCCTCATCATCATACTCTTCTCCGCTCCAGCCGCCCCATGCCATAAACGGGTGTATTCCGCCCTCGGCCTTTGTTTTCTTGGCCGAAGGGCACAGTCGAATCTTATCGATTGTGTAATACGACTCTAATTTCTTAAGCCAGCGTGTATCTTTTATGAAATATCCATTGTGGTCGTCGGTGTACAATTTCCAGATGATAGCCCATTGATGGAGGTTTGACATGCAAATAGCGGCCCTTGCCTGGTCCTTTGCCTTACCCAAAGCCGGCATCAGTATCGACATCAGCAGGGCAATAATGGCGATTACTACCAACAGTTCGATTAATGTAAAGCCCTTCCTCTCATGCATAGCCACACCCTCTTAAGTAATCCTAAGCAAAAATTCTCAAATTTGAACTATTATACACTATATTTTAGAGTCTGTCATGCAGAAAGACGTGTTCTTTTGCTAATTTATTGCAGAAAAGTGTCACGGGACGATAAAAAATGCCGCCCTTAAACGGGCGGCATTTCGGAATTGTTCTGTTGCCTCCCCCATTCTCCGTCTGTCGCTATGAGCAGGGTTCTTCGGGCGCCCGGAGCCTCTACAAATGGCTTTTGGTCCGTTCACGGGCGCCGTTAACAACTGAAATCCTCACGACTACGGCAGAGCGAGAGAGTTTAGGCGACAGCCTTTTTCCTGTAGAAGAGGAAAAGGATAATACCCAAGGCAATCAGGCCGACAAGCCCGTTTTCGCCTAAGGTGTTGAGCAATCCGGTCAGATTGGCGACAATTCCAGTGCCAAAAAAGGCTGCTGACTTGCCGAAAATGACCTCGACCGCGATGCCCAGGGCGATCAACAGCAGAGCAATCTCTGTGACCTCACCAAGCCATCTTTTCAGTTGTTCGAGAAAATGCATCATCTGATCTCCTAAAAAATGTTAGAAAACACGAAATAATAACACGCCTTATTGGCATCATATGTCGGTTTGTCTTTTCCACTTTCTTTAATATTTATATCCAGTATTGCGGATAAATATTCAGTGTTGTACGTGCCTGAGATTGATGATACTTGTTGATAGATCGCGTTTTTCAGTATTAAAAAGACCGGTAATCAGCGGCCCTGGGGTCGCAAAACGAGGGTTATGCCCGCCTTTATTGTTAATATAGGCAATTACAGCTTGACATTGGCCGATAAAATAGGGTATAATTTATGCATGTTTGCAGGTGCCGTATACTTCGTTTTGCGTATATGCCTTTTGGCGGTCGTTTGGGCCTTTGTATGGCAATACGTGCCGCCTAAAACACAACTTTTGCGGGTATTGAGAGCGGCACTACTCGTCCTCGGCATGATAGGCGTCATGACCCTGTTGAGAATCACTGGCTCCTGAGCCGACCTCCTGCAGTATGAGCTGTAAATAGCCTGTACGATGTACGATCACCCTCCAAAAATCCTACGTAAAAGGTTGCAATTTCGAGACTTTGGCGGTAACATAACGTTTGTGAGAGTTTTGCCGGCGCTGTCAGGGTGCGACAACGCCGTTTTGCTTCTTCGTCATGCCAATACAGTGGTGCAGACGAATCTGGCTTAGTGTCAAATTTGTGTTTTGAGGAGGCAGAGAAAATGAAGTCAGTGAGATCATTTCTTTTTCAATTAGCGGCTATACTGGTTTTTGCCTGTCCTGCATTTGCCAAACCGGATCTGGTTGTTACCGATATCTGGGTTGACGGAGGCGGTGCGATCTGGGTGCAGATTATGAACCAGGGGGAAGATAATTGCGATCCAGGGCATACTGTCGCATTGTATGTCGACAGCAATAGACTGGATTCGGTGGTGGTAGGTGCGGGGATGGCCCCGAATCAGAGGCTCAGTGGACCCTTTCCTCAGTATTACTTTAACTGCAGCGGCTCGTCGGGTATTGTGGAAGTCGTTGCCGATGATATCGGCGTCATCGTCGAAAGCGACGAGAACAATAACAATCGCCTTGAGACCTGGAAGTGCGACAGTACTGCTCCGCAGATTACCTCGGGACCGACGGTTTCCAATATTACGCAAAGCTCGGCGAAGATATCCTGGAACACCAACGAAAGCAGCGACAGCTTAGTGAAATATTCAGAACTGGCGATTGTTTACGATCAAAACGAGTCAAACGGCAGCCTGAGCACGGACCACGAGATTAATCTGAACTCGCTGACGCCGTCGACGACTTACCACTTTCTTGTTCAGTCGGCAGATGCGAGCGGCAACGTCGTTGCCAGCGGGGACTCTTACTTTACGACGCTGGCGAAGGCCGATTCGATTGATCCTAATATCACTTTCTTTGCGAGTACGGGAAGGCGCCTGCCTATGGAGTTTACCGCGGCGGCGACGGACAATTATGACGTGGAGAGAGTTGAGTTTCGGCTCGATGGTGTGTTGATCGAAACGGATTATTCTTATCCGTTCAGGATGCTTCTCGATCCGCTTGGTCTGGGAATGGAGCCGAACGAGTATTACACGAGCCACGTGATTGCGGCGAGCGCCTTTGACTGGATAGGTCGGGATCATACGAGCACGATGAATTACGAGAGGACGCCGATCTGCTATCCGGCCGAGCTTGACTTTAATTCACCGTATGACGGTTATGAAGTGATTATCGCGGGTGCTACTGTTCCTCCCGGAGAGTGGCCTATAAGGGTCGTTGTCAACACGAGTGAGACGCCCTGGGAGACGCATACCGATCACTGGGGATATGATCTGGAAATCGACGTGATACAGGGCGAGCCGGTCGATAAGATCGAGCTTTACATAAACGATGTGCTCGAACATACCGAGTATAATACGACGCTTTTGGATTATGACTGGCCCATCGTGGGGCTGGGTCTTGGCGATTATGAAGTAAAGGTCAAGTCTTATACGGATTCGAATTGCATTCCGCGGGCCCAGACCAACACGGTCACCGTTACCAACGTTTATTCCGATCTGCACATTGGTTCGCGAGGCGTAAGCAGGCACGGCAATTATTTCACGGTCTCGGTCGCAATCAGAAATACCGGTTATGTAGCCGCGGAGGTGAAAAGTTTTCGCGACAGCTTTACGGGTTTTCAGATAGACGACAGCAATGCTATGGGTGCGTTTTACGATCCCGGTACCAGGCGGACGGAAATATACAAGAAATTTGGGCCGGGGGAGAAGGTGATTCCGGCTTTTTCGACCGGTCATGTAAGTTACACGATGGTTCCTGTTATGTATCAGGGCTGGGACGAATACAGCGTGGGCCTGGATCCTGTCAGGATTACGTGGGAGGACACCAACGGTGTGACGGTGGTCGAAGAGGCGACCATGCCGCGTGAGGGCGCGTGGTTCGAAGAGGACGTCGATGAGGCCTTCGAGACTTCGGACTATCTTATGGTGACCAGTCCGCAGGCGCTGTTTCTCAGGCATGACCACAACGATGTGCAGGATCTGCTCAGTAAGATGGCGGAACTGGCGATACTGCGAGACGCTGTTCTGGCCTATTTTCAGACCCACAGTCTTTTAAGAAGCCGCTTCTACAGCAGTAGCAGAATAACGGTAGGGAACATATTCGGCGAGGTCTGGGATGAAGAACTCTATTTGGCCGACGAGGACGACGATCTGATCAGGTGCTACAACGCAACGGACGAATTGACGATTGAGACCGATGAGCAGTTGCCAATTCGGCGAGGGGGGCTTGCACCCGGAGACGGTTTTGCGGTCGGCAACATATTTGATACTTCAGGCGCACACCCGCAGAATGAAATCATCGTAGCCAATTCGGGTCACGCCGGCGGTGACTGGCCCGGGCGAGTCGAATATTACACATATTCCTTCGGATCGTCGTCATTTTCCAAATGGCATATCGACACCGACTATGACCCGGGCGACGGTTTTGTCGCAGGCGATGTCATGGCCGATACGGCGACCTTCGACAGGGACGAAATGCTGGTGGCCAACGAAGACGGGACCATCGACATCTATTACAACAACACAGACGGCTCGCGAACGTCTTTTGCCAGCGTCTTTACGCACGGCGATCATTTTGTTACCGGCCATATAATGGGCGATTCGCGTGAAGAGATTATCGTCGGCGATGTCAGTGCAAACAGCTTTGTCATTTATGACGACAGCGGCACCGAGTTGTTGAGCTATACGCTGCCGGGAGGCGTCATTACGCTGGACGACGAGGACAGCATTTCCGTCGGCAACGTCATGGGTGGCGGCGCGGGGAGAATAATAATCGCCAGCTATTCATTAGATCGAATCTTGATCTACAGTTACGTCGATCTCCTGGATACTCTATCTTATGTCGGCGGTTTCGATCTCGAGTTGGACGACGATGACAAGGTGTTAGCGGGAGATATTCTCGGTACGGGAGAGGACCAGATCATCGTATGCCGGGGTACAGCCAGTAATCATTACGCAAAGGGCGACATCGAGATATTTCCTTACAGCCGGTTTGGCGATCAGCCCGGCGACAGGCATGTGCTCAATGAGCTTGTCAGTTGCGACGAAGAGTGGGCGAGAAAGCTGGACCCGAACTGGTGCTCGGAAGGTTTTCTGCTGTTTGTCGGCGAGATAGAGATCATCCCGGCATTTGCGTGCTCCTACGAAATCAGCCGCAGCAGGAAGCGCATCGAATATACGGATAACCACTATGCAAATACGTCCGGGGAACTGAAGAAACCCGAACTGGCGATGGGCAGGATCATCGGCAACACAATAGAGAGACTGATCAAACCGATTCAGGCGAGCATTGATATTATCAACGGCGACCACGACTTCGATAAGTCGAATGCCCTGGTCGTAAGCGGGCGAAACGCAGGAGTCGGCGGCGGGGCCGATTGGATAAACTTTACGCTTGAACGATATGATGTCAGGGACCAGATGGAAGGCAAAGGGTACACTGTTACAAATAAAGAGGACCCGAGCGATTCTGAAATCTTCGACTCCGCCCGAAACAAAGACGCAATTCACTTAGCCGGTCACGGCAGTGCATTCAGTTGGGATGTTCTTGACTATAACGAGGTAAAGACCGAGTTCGATCCCTGTGATTGCAGGCCTCTTGTTTACGGCAGCTCGTGTTTGACGGGCCGCTATCCGGAGGGCAAGAACACAATGGCCGAAAGCTTCCTGTACAGGGGCGCTTCGGCATACATCGGAGCTACGGAGATCGCCTATTTCCCGTATGGCAAGTATCTTGCCGAGGGCTTCTGGGGTCGCTTCAATGTGGGTACTCCGGCGGGCAAGGCGCTGAAAGGCTCGAAACGCAATCGCATGGGTGACACCAACTACGCCAAGTACAATTCGGCCATATTTCATTTGTACGGCGATCCGAAACTCGAACCTGTTATTGGCGGTGGCGCTAAGACTGCTCTGGCGGAGAAACAGTCGTCGGCGACTGAGGAATCGATACAGGGACCTCTTTCGAGCATAGGCGTCAACATTCCTGACTATAATGTTGTCACCTCCGAGGGCCTGGATTATGTCAGCATACCGGGTGGTTCGGAACTTCTCGAGCCTAACCAACCTGAAGTGCCGACCTATACTGTTTACATCGAGTATCCCGCGGGCTACCGGGTTCAGGATGTGACAATGACGGAAAAGGGCGATATGAGTACTGCGACAGGGCTCGATATCCCGTTGGTCGAACCGGCTGTTATGGCCGAATCCGCCGAATCAGGCGGAAATCCGCCACAGGACCCAAATTGGTGGCCGCAGGGCGAATATGACTGGACCATCATCACCGAACCCAACAATATCACCACACTGGCGATCACTATCTACCCGTTCTATTACAATGCCGCGACAACCAATGTCGAATACTATCAGAGCTACAATTTCGATATAGATTACGTGACGTCGCCGGTGACAATTAAGCAGTTCAAAACAGACAAAGACATCTACAGGCTTGGCGACCAGATAAGCTGTGACCTCTATATGATAAGCTCCGGCCAGCAGGGGATGGATCTTCTGGTTGAAACGGTTATGAAATCGACCGATGGGGCTGTCGTTCATGGGCAAACTATCAGGAGGCTGAGCAATGTTCAGGGACTTGTCAGTTGCTCGGAAACGTGGGACAGTACCAACTATTCGGCCGACAGTTACATGGTCGAAGTAAACGTCAGGCAGACAGATGGAACGCTTCTCGACAGGCGGGTGCGCTATTTTACTTTGGGCGTCGCCTCTGTGAAGGTGGACAGTTTTGCAGCCCAGCCGCAGTGCTTCCAGGTAGGTGAGCAGGTAAGTATTTTAGCTACACTGGAGAATACCGGAGATTATGCAGTGAGCGGCTGCATGTTCATCGAAGTGCAGGACGCAAACGGGAGCACACTGATTGAATTTGACGAGGATGTTAACGACTTGTCGCCCAACGCCAGCGCCAATATATCCAAGACATGGGACAGCGCGACTGCATCGACTGCCCGCTGTAAGATAGTCGCCTACTTCGTTTACGACGGTAAGTCTACGCCGATCAACGTGTACCCGCAAAGATATGCCAATAAAAACGGCGACCTCGACAACGACGGCATCGTAAGTATGTTGGACTTTGCGATGTTGGCGGACGCTTACTTCGGCTACAATATCTTAGCCGACATCGCGCCGGCGGAAGGCGATTGTCTGGTCGATGCGCGTGACCTCAAGGTCTTAATCGATCACTGGTTGATGAGCGAAGATTAAATTGCGTTTGATGCGTTTGGTAATTCCGGCGAGGGTTGAAATCGGCGAAAGTTTGTAGTGATGCGCAAAAAAAGAAGGGAGGTCCCGGCGAACTGAGTCTTCTCATCACCACCACCTCCCGGATGCGCGATATATTCTTTAATAGGCTATTCAGCCCCTATAGCAAAAGTGCTTATATCGCACTAATCAGATTCTATCAAAACGCAGCAGTATTGTCAAATCAATTCCACCAATTTCTCTCGCAATCACAAACTTTAACCATCTTTTTTTCGCTGCAAAGATCGCCGAGAACGCTGAGTGTTTATGCGTAAAGGAGTTACGTTAAATTGTGGCTGCGCAAGCGACCGGGGCTACTCTTGTTCAATGCTGCAAATACAGTTTTATTTGAATAATTATTCGTAAAAAAACTGCGAACTTGGCGCGTATTTCGGGAAAAATGCCTTTAGAGCAGAGAGCTAATTGCGGCAGTTATTGCCAATTACGGCAGATATTATCGCTGCTTTTACGCGAAAAATATTTTTTGAGATTTTTCGATTTTTTGGTTGACATTGCATAGTATGTATAACATAATATGCAAAGCAATATATAGAATTTGAAAACCAGTCAGGAGGTTCTTATGAAATTTGAAAGTCAGTTATTAAAAGGTGTCGCCCCGGTTGTAGTTCTTGAGATTCTCTCTCGCGGACAGATGTACGGGTATGAACTTAGCACCGCCATCGAGCAGCGAAGCGGGGAGATTCTTACGTTGGGCAAGGGGACTCTTTATCCCCTGCTTTACAACCTGGAGGCGAAAAAATTAGTCAAAGGCAAATGGGAGAAGACCGACTCGGGCAGAAAGCGGCGGTACTACTCAATCACGGGCAGGGGCAAGGGACAATTGGCAAGGCAAAAGGAGCAGTTGAAAGAGCTGACTGCGGGCCTGAACCTCGTCTTAGGCGGGGCACTTATGCCCGCCTGAAAAAACCGGACACAAACTTCTCAAAAGCGAGGTGAAGTTATGAGATTGCTGATAACTATTTTCGGCGTGATTGTCGGTGCGGTTTGCGGCGTGATCTTCGCTGGCGTTTATATGCTCTCTGTTGTGGGAACTTTCTGGATTCTGCTGATTTGTATGGGCCTGGGCGGCTTCGCGGGATGGCTTGTTGGAATGCTGATACCACATCGGGTTCCAAAGGAGGTCAGCCTTGAGCATATACCGGAAATCAGCGCTGAGTTCATAAAACAAGTCATAAAAAAGATGGGCTATCGCAGGAAGGTTCGGGCCGATGTGATGGCGGAGTTGGCTGCCCATTTTGAAGATGAATTAGCCAATTGCGAAAGGCCGCAAGAAAAGGCGCAGCAGTTGATCGCGGAGTTTGGCGATGTGAAGCTACTTGGCGTTCTGCTTCGTCGAGCAAAGAAGCGATCCCGGCCTTTATGGCGAACCGTGGTTGCAAGGACGTTTCAACTTATCGGCTTGCTGGTTTTGTGTCTGCCTGTTTATGTGGTTTGGTTTTACAGCGGCAAAGCGGTTGTTTCCACAGATTACGTTGCCGAGATTAACCGCGTTGCTCGCCCGGCTGCTGATGAAAAGCTCAATGCTGCTACTGAATACATCAAGGCCGCTGAGAGCTTTGAGCAGATGGGCAATGATATATCGAGACTGTTAGGATCAGGATATGCAGTAGTTTCGGTAGATGAGAAACAACTCGTGGAAGACTGGTTGAGAGAGAACAAGGATGCTGTTGATCTGGGTGTCGCCGGGGCAAAGAAGCCGTATTGCTGGTTTGAATATGAGCGAAGCGACGATATTGCAGGTATTAAGTTTACGTTTACGCTTGGGGTTTTTCGCAAATTTGCGTGGGCGTTGTGCTGGCGCAGCCGGTTACGGGCCGAACAGGGCAACTACAACGGCGCTTTTGAAGATATCATATCCTGCTGCCGACTTGGTCAGCATTTCAGAGGCGATAAGCTGGTGATTGAGCAGCTTGTCGGGATGGGAATTGAATCTTTTGCAATTGGAACGCTTGAGGAACTACTTGGGCAGTACGAAGTGGGTTCGCAAGAGCTTGCTGAGCTACAGCAAAAGATTGAGGACACGGCCGGTGGGGAAAATCCGGTGCTAAGTTTTCGGGTGGAAAAACTATTGACGTACAACGCTTTGGAGAGACTCTTTACCGACGGATTAGGCGGCGGTCACATAATCCCCAAGGCTATGGATGAATTGTTCCCTGAAGTGAACATTATTGGCGGCGCGGGAGCTATTCGTGGAAGTGAATATGGGAACGTGGGATTCAGTGAGGATATCAAGAGACTCGCCGGCTGGATCAAGAGAAAGTGCCATCTGTTGTTTTTTCATCCCGGCAAAAAGGAGACTTTCAAGGCGGTGGAGAAATTGTATGCCTACTCTGAGAGGCTGGCGGCGAAAACGCCGGCTCAGATCGAAGCTGAAGGAATAGATTTCAAAGAGGGAAGCTGGGAGTTGACAAAAGGCAACCTGCTGTTGCGATTTTTCGCACCTGCTTTTGCCAATGCAAGCAAACAGGCCTATGCAGTCAAAACGCAGGTTGATGCGACTATCACGATTTTGGGTATTCTGCGTTACAAGAAAGATAAGGGTGAGTTACCGGCGGACTTGGCGGAATTGATAGGAGCGGGTTATCTCAAAGGGGAGCCTATGGATCTGTATAGTGAGCAAGGGCTGATTTATCGCAAGATTGATGGCGGCCACTTTTTGCTTTATAGCGTGGGGCCGAACTTTGTCGATGACGGGGGACAGACTGGTGAGCGCAAATGGGATCGGGAAGGTGATGTGGTTTTCTGGCCGGTAAGAAGGTGAGACGGAGAGCGTTTGGCGCTTGATTGGTAGTGAGGGAAGTTAGGTGGGGGTATTATTTTCAGGATTGCATGCTTGCTGCTCGGCGGGCTTTTCTTATGCGGCGGCGGTTCTTTTCGGAGGGTTTTTCGTAGAAGGCGTTACGCTTCATATCTCTAATCAGGCCTTCTTTTTCGCAGAGCTTTTTGAAGCGCCGCATCATCTGTTGAACGGATTCACCCGCACGTGATTTAACCTTGAGCATAAAACAACAACCTTTCCTGACTAACTCCAAATAAAAACAGCCCAACAAGAGGCCGCATCGTAATTCTATTTCGTCAAAATTCGTCGAGGGGTTTACTTTAGCCGATAAGTTGCAGGTAATCAAGGGAAAAACCGCCGGAGCGTAATTTTTGGGCGAGAATGGGGGTATCAGTATAAAAAACCGCGATTTTGGCAAAAAGATGTGGCTTAGATGAACAGAATGTGGGAGAATATGATAGAATTTAGGGGAGGTTATTGGAGGTTTTTTGAGATTTGGAAAAATTCAGGCAGACTTTACGGGTCAGAAAAGAGCGGGTAATTTTGGTAGCGGCCCTGCTCAGGACAGCCGGCGACGGTGACAATCTGGCCGAGTTGACCGCATTAGCCGAGAGCGCCGGGGCGCTAGTGGTCGATAAATTTCAGCAGAAAATCCGGGGGATAAAATCCGCCACCTACATCGGCAAGGGCAAAGCCGAGGAGTTGGCCGAGCGAGTGAAAAGGTTCGACGCCAATGCTGTTATTTTCGATAACGCGCTTTCGCCGCGGCAGATTCGCGAACTCGAGGAGATTATCGCGGTCAAGGTGCTCGATCGCGGCGAGTTGATTCTCGATATTTTCGCCACGCGGGCCAAGACCAGGCAGGCGAAGCTGCAGGTTGACTTAGCTCAGTTGGAATATACGTATCCGCGACTGGCGCGGATGTGGTCGCATCTGGATACCGTCGCAGGCGCTGGGGGAGGGACTACGGCCGGCGCGGTAGGCGGAATCGGCACGAGGGGCACGGGCGAACAGCAGTTGGAAATCGACCGGCGACTGGTTTCGAAGCGAATCGACGAACTCAAGCGCGAGTTAGCCAATATCGACAAGAGAAGAATCCGCGAGATCGACGGGCGAAAGGGATTGTTCAAGATCGGCCTGGTCGGTTACACAAATGCCGGCAAGAGCACGCTTCTCAACTGCCTTACCGATGCCGATGTGGTGGTGGAGGACAGGCTTTTTGCGACACTGGATACGCGGACGAGAAAATGGAGCCCTGCGAAGGGGGTGGAGGTGCTGCTCAGTGACACGGTGGGCTTTATCAGGAATTTGCCTCACCAGCTTGTGGCCTCGTTTAAGGCGACGCTGGAAGAGGCGATCAATGCTGACTTGCTTCTTCACGTTGTGGATGTATCGAATGCCGATGCGCTGGGGCAGATCAAATCAGTCAATAATGTTCTTGCGGAGATCGGCTGTGGCAAGAAACCTGTGCAAATTGTATTCAACAAGGTCGATGTTGTGAAAAGTATCGGCGATTTTGATATGCTGCAGACGCTGTATCCGGATGCTGTTTGCATTTCCGCCAAAACAGGTATGGGGCTCGATGGGCTGAGCGAATGTGTGGCGGAGAAGTTCAGAGGCACCGAACTTCTGCTGCGCATCGGCACGAGCCAGGCGAACGGGAAGGTGCAAAGCTTCCTGCGCGCTTACGGGACGATCATCAGTGAAGAATACGACGATGGCAATGTTTTGATTGATGCGCGCTTAGGCCGAAATCAACTGCCCGGCCTGAAAAGACTGCGACCCGACAAACTCGAAATCATAACCGCCTGAAACACGGGCGAATCGAAAAGCATTGTCAGATTTCAGTCGTTTTCTATGTATTCATGCACCTGGCGGTAGGCGGGGAGAAGAGTGGGGGTGATTTTGCATTGTTTGCAGGCCCAGTGGAAGAGGATTTTCTGGTCATGTGGGGCGAGTGCGTTCTCGATGTACGGGTGTCGAATGTATTGGTCGACGCAACAGGGAGGGAAGCCGAAGATAAAACCTTCGAAACGGGTTGCAGTCGGCGGACGACATTTGTTCAACAGTAATAGATGCAGTAGCCACGTTCTGTGGCTCCTCACCTCAATTGGATGATATTACACTGGTCGTGACAAAAACCAAGTAGCAATTAGTCAACCCTAAGAAAGATATTCCGATCTACGTAAGAATTCATCCAAGTGTAAAGGGTAAAAGGTTTTACTAATTTCGTTGGTTTGATCCGTTCTTTGGTAAGTGAATTGGATTGGAAGTTGGAAGTTACCGGTTAGACCCTTACAGAACCGCCATTTGTACCTGACACCTTAATTAGA
>Ga0208771_1001403_pt1 | contig 12762 bp, 19 predicted proteins | sample AntAceMetag02UKX_FD_184775 | JGI IMG/M metagenome (GOLD analysis project Ga0208771, IMG submission 184775) | Saline lake microbial communities from Ace Lake, Antarctica - Antarctic Ace Lake Metagenome 02UKX (SPAdes) (version 2) | ecosystem: Environmental > Aquatic > Non-marine Saline and...
ATTTTTAATAAAATATATTTGACTAACCGTGTTTTATGGTGTATATTTAATATAGATAAAGGATCGAAAACAAAAACACGAATGAAAGGATGTGAATTATGAGATTATTAAAACAGAGTCAAAAAGACGATTACAGAATGGCAGAAATTAACGCACTTAAACAGCACCCGAATTGCAAGATTAAGAGTGTATACGATATTATTATCGTGACGTACGAAAGCCAATATAAGCAAGGCATGCTTCCTTGTTTGAAAGTATGGAAAGCAAAAGCGGCGCACCCGTTTGTTAATTATGCCTATCATAATCAAGAGCAAAGAGATAAGGCAATTGATGGTTATGTTGGCTCTGCTGAGTACAGAACAGGCCAAAAAGCCAAGCTACAACGTGAAAAAAGCCAATTTGTTCATACGCTCAAAATTGATGATATTATGCATTGCTCTTGGGGATACGATCAAACAAATTGCAATTTTTACCAAGTCACAGAGGTGAACGGTAAGTTTGTAACTATCCGCGATATTGGCAGTAAACACGTTGCTGAGTCTGATGGTTTTATGTGTGATAAGCGGCTACCGGACAAGGATCAGTTTATTGTCGATTCTGAGCCTATTCGTAAAAAGGTTCTGGAAGGCAATCGCGTTAATATATCTTCATATTCCAGCGCCCATAAATGGGACGGCCAAGAATGTTATTGTTCCTGGTACGCTTAAACTAATAATTTCTTCACCCTGTCGCCGATTCGTCACCGGCGGCGGGGCTTGTAACTTATTGACGTGTAACTAATTATGAAAGGATTGTATTATGACAAGTTTAATAGATTGCGTATATGAGAGCCACACGGAATCAGGCCCAACCAGCGGTATCGGATTTGATATGGAATCGCAGGAACGAGCAATTATCGACGAGACGATTGACGGGTTAAAAGCACCGCGTGTTAGTGAGTTATATTTTCCGCTAGAAGATTCACGTTGTGACGAATCGGAAACGGCGGACGATTTGCTCAAAAGAGCCGTTGAGATCTGGATAGGTGATAAGTGCAAAGTGGCACTATTGGCTCACCCGGACTATATCACGTCCTGCCAACGTGCCGAATCGCTGACGGTTTGTGTAACGCTGTTGAAAAATTGGCAAGACTGGATTGTCTCTTGTAAATAACTGACGTAACAATGTTTATAAAGGGATAAATGTTATGAAATTGGTAAACGAATCCACTGGATGGAAACGAACAGCAGGAGATATAATACTAAAAGTAGAAGGGCGAGATATTTACATTTGCACAATAACTACATGGCAGGTTGAGGCCGCTAAACAAAGATATAAACTTTTAGAAGAATCTGTTGTTGCGGTTGTCCGTCCTAAGCCAAAGTTAGTGCCGCAGAAATGGTGGTTTGCAATGATAAGATATTTGGTTAATTTTGACCGTATAAGCAAGAAAGTGTGATCGTAAAGATAAGGCGAAAGCCGGGAAGGAATGATATTATGAACGACCAACGACGTAAACGGTTAAGAAAAATATTAGATTTATTTGACGATGTTCTGGCTGAGGAGCAAGATGCGTTTGATAATTTGCCCGAAAACTTGCAGTTGTCAGAGCGAGGCGAGGATACCAGCGAAAAACTGGATGTTCTTGAAGAAATAAAGCGGAATCTTGAAGAGATAGTAGAAAATCACTGAACGAAAGTAGAGGATGTTATGAACGATAACGAAAAAAAACTACTGGAAAAGCGGACACGAGAGCTTGTAGCCATAGTCGAAGACATACTGGGCTATAAGATCATCGGTGGGGCTGAGACAGTCAAAGAAGTTATCGGCGAAATTGGGAGCGAGCCGACAGAGCCACGGAGAAGCAGTGGGCAATAATATACACACCCTTAGCAGGCGGCGTAACTCCCTCGACCTCACAAAACGCCGTCTGCTCACTTTTGAAAGGATAAAATGAATATCAGAGGCTGTTTATATTGGCTGGCGAAATTACTTGGTGATTTTAACGCGATCAAAAAAGGTAAAGTTGGCCGGCGTGTCGGTCGCAGAGCCGCAGGCAAAGTAACAGGGAGGCTGTTTGGTAAAATATTCAAATAGGCGAAAAAGTCCCTAATTATATATTATTCTGTTTTTTATTTGACAAATGGCGTTTTGTGGTGTATACTTAGGTATGACTTCGAGTAAGGCACAATTTAATCAGATAAATGTCCAAATAAGGCCGTCGCTGCTTTTGCAATTCCTTCGTGTTTTGTTCGAGGTCATCAGCGGCGAGCCTTTTTCTTTTGGAGATTGTAAAAATGGAGTATTCCAAAAAGCTAAAAGACCCACGCTGGCAAAAAACACGGCTAAAAATCTTTGAAAGGGATGATTGGGCGTGCCGGCAATGTGGTGACGACAAATCAACCCTACATGTTCACCATCGGCGTTATCTAAAAGGGAAAGAGCCTTGGGAGTATCCGGACGTGGGCCTTGTGACATTATGCGAGGATTGCCATATCTTTGAAACAGAAACCATGAAAGAGAGTTGTCAAACTCTAGTTGACGTGTTTAAGGTGATATTCTTTTCAAGTGATATTCAAGCTATTGCCTGTGATTTTCAGCTAATGAAACCGTGGAATACATCAGAGAATATGTCAGCAATGATCGGTTGGGCAGCTATGACTCCATATATGACCGAATATATAGAAGAAAAATATGTTGAATATTTACTAGAACGAAAAAACGGATTAAAAGAGAAAGTAGGGTAGTGTGAAAAATACACCGTCATTTCAGTACTACCCAAACGACCTACTAAGCGATCCGCAAGTGATGTTTTGGCCGATGGAATGGCTCGGAGCCTACTGGAAAATGATAAGTTATTTATGGGTGAACGGTGGGCAACTTGAATGTGACTTTCATCTAATATCAAAGTTACTTAATTGTAGAACGCAAGCAAAAGCAAAAAAACTGTGGGCTAATATAGAAGTTAAATTCGTAGTAGAGAATGGCATTATCACCCATAAGCGAGTCACACAAGAAATGCAAAAGCAAGCAGAATCAAGACTTAAGAGGCAAAACGCAGGGAAAAAAGGTGCCGATAGTCGATGGGGTGGTGATAGCAATGCCATAGCAATGCCATTTCCGAAAAATGGCACTTCTTCTTCTACTCCTACTCCTACTTCATCTTCAATTAATATTAATAAGGCTCTCTCTAGCGAATCCGAAATCGAACCGGAAAATCCAACCGACCCACAATATAACGATCCGAAATTTCTCAAAGTTATAGCAGTATGGCAGAAAACCTCAAACGTCCCTGATGAGCGGGTTACTCAATATGCTCGAACCAAGATATATGAAAGCTACCTAACGCATGGAGCCGAGGTACTAAAAAAGAAATTTGCAGAAACCAAAGGGGCTAACCCAGCTTTCATTTTAACCCAAATCGACAAGGAGGTAGCAAATGCCAGCAACAACCAAGCAACTGAGACAAGTCCACAAATACCTGAGTGGAAGAAAAAAAGTGGTTTCATCGACCACGGGGATCCAGCCTGGCATAAGGCTAACCCCTGATGCGTTCAAAAAAGTAGCTACAAAAGAGCTATTTTGCCCAGTGTGTAAAAAACATACTGACACAGTGAGGGCCGATTCTCTAACAGCCAGCAGGTTGTGCGATAGTCCTAAATGTCACCGAATATCAATCTGGCGAACCGCTTCGATAGAGAATCAGATAAAATCCGCTGAATCGGTGGGTATTGGCCGAAACTTTATTCGTGATGGTAAATTACCCATCTTAACAGACTTTTCGTTCGGCAAGCATTTTAAGGATATGAGCAGGGGAGTATATTGCTATGGACCCGTCGGGACCGGTAAAACTTTGGCTTTGTGCTGCGTAGCTTGTGAATACCTTGCGGAAGGAAAAACAGTTTTAATGAGATCATGGGAGCGGATCAAATGGCAAATAAACAGCAGCTATTCAGATTCATCAAACGGGAACGCTGAGCAGATATTAAAGCAGTATATCCGGCCGGAGGTGCTTTTAATCGATGATTTATGCTCTGGCAAGGAATCAGAGGCCAGCACGACGTTATTGTGGGTGCTGACCGACGCCAGGTATGCAGCGGGCAAGCTAACCTGTTTTTCCAGCAACCACCCGCTCAAGGCAATCCCAGACATGTACACAATACCGATTGCCCGGCGGATCGAAGAGTTATGTCGCGAAGTTAAGATGACTAAGGTGATTGGTAGACAGAAGTTATGAAAGGATATAATAAAATGAAAATACAGAACACACTACACCGGATAGCTATAACTTTACCCCTTGGATTATTAGCGTACTTATACATATTGTGGAAGGTTTACATGGCATTAAAACTGGAGTCATTGACTAAATAAACATTTACATTCCTTTCGCGTACCTCCTGACTTACAATCAGGGGGTATTTTTTTGCCCACACATCTTACCTATCTTACCTAAATATTATAAGTTACTGACAGGCGATTTGACAAACCCTTGTTTATAGGGTATACTTATAACTAACAAAACCCTAACAAAACAATGTAATAAAAAAATATCAGACTAGGTTAAGAAAAATTTAACCATAAAGCCTTGTTAATTAAAGCGTTACGGATTGTTAATTTAGGTAAAGACAGAGAAATAAAAACTATTGAAGAAATCAACAATGGTTAAAATTAAAAAGAAACAAACAACCAAACCTAAAAAAAGAAAAGGAACGGCAGGGAAAGGATTCAAAAAAGGGGACGATCCCGGACGAAATCCAAGAGGCCGGCCAGTCGGGTCAACAAATAAGTATTCTATTGTCGAGTTAATGTCTGCGATCGGTTCGGTCGAGAGCAAGCAAGGTCGCGACAAATTGCTTGTGTCGTTTGTTAAACAAGCCTACGACAACCCTCAAATTATGATAGCTTTAATGAAAAAAGTATTACCTGATTTGCGGTCGATTGAGGCTGTATTGTCGACGTTTGAGAGTTCGATGAGTGACGAATTAGCGGTTAGTATCCAAAATGAGCTATTAGGTAGGTATAGTGTTGATAAGCCTAGTGGTAGTAAAGACTTATAATATAAAACTGAGCAAGAAACAATGCCAAAACAAACAACACAAGATATTATAGAGATGGGAAGGAGTTATGAGTTTATTAACTATATTACACGATGATTATTCTGAAAAGACATCTGTTGAACTAGAGGCTTGGTGTGATGCTAATCCAATAGGATGCGTTGTAGCTCAAAAAACCAGACAAAGGGTGATTGCCGAAAAGTTGGCTACAGAAAAGCAAGCTGTAGCCGATACGTTTCTGAATATAAAAGATTATCCTAAATCAGAGGCAGGCTTTGGCTCAGATGCTTGTGGTGAGCATGTAAAAATATATCTTACTGGAAAGGCGGTATTAAACGATGGCTAAGAGAGTTACAAGAGGCAGTACTGGTAGAGGTTCTCGTGGCAAGTGTGGTGGAACCAGACGACGTGACGGCTCAGGTGGCGGTGAAGGTAATCGTGGAACCGCGAGACAACCGAAAAAGAAGTGATAGTTAAAAGGTAGTATTTAGTAATGGCTGATAAACTTCAATTTCTTGGCGGGCTTGGTACTCAGGCCGACGCTTCTGACAATAACGGGGGCGGCGGGCTACACTCTAAAGTCAGTCTGGCTCAGGGCGGTTATCCCACACTTGCTCAGATGGCTTCTTACATGGGGGCTAACGGTGGGCCGATCAAGAGTGCCGTGGGTGCCACTTATACTCCTGGTAGTCCTAATACGATAACAAAAAAAGGTGCTTTTAGTCCTGCTTGTGTTGGATTATTTGCGAGAATGACAGCGATTACGCCTTGGACGCATTGGGTTCTTATTACAGCAGCTACGGCAGATACGATTTCGTTTGCTGATATAGGAGAGACTGGTATTGGAGGTGTTTCTGTCAGTGTTGGCGGAGCATGGGACACTATGCAGGGGCTAATTGATAATGCACCGAATCCTGACACCGATTCTGAGACAGCTTGTTTTCTGGGACAAAATGAAACAATGGCAGCTTCGCTCACAAACAACAATGCACTCACTGGGGTTGTTGCAAGTAATAGCCGTGTTCGCCTTTCTGGTTACGGCGTATATCCTGGTGACGGTGTTCCTGTTGTCTTTACCGGTAACGGGGCATTGAACGACCACGGCTGGGTTAGCGACAATATTTACAATGTCGATCACGAGCATATTCGCATGACTGACTTTGGGGTCGGCAATACGAAGCACGGCTGGAAATTAGGTGTCACAACGGTCTGTACTAATTGTACATGGACAAACTGTACAGGAGATAATAATACAGGCGCAGGGTTTACCACCCTTACTTTAAGAGGTTGTGCGTTTATCAACCCTAAATCTCATGATAATGCCGTGTTAGGTATGATCTTTAAGGATAATGTTGCGGTTATCAATCCTCTTATTTATGGTAACGGTGGGAATGGAATAAAAGCCAATGCAGCAGCAACTAGGGTTTTTGTATATGGTGGAACTATTGACGGTAACGGCTCTGAGGGTGTCTTGGTTGATAATGCCGGCGCAGAAGTTATTTTGCTTAATACTATCGTATCGAACAGCGGTGACGAAAACCTAAAGGCTGGTACAGGCAGCATACTTGCGGTGAACTGTAATTTGTTCAACCCAGGTTCGACAGATGATTATATTGACGGCGGTGGGAATCTATCCGTTGACCCGATGTTTGCGGATGCTGGAAATGGAGACTTCAGATTGAAACCAGAATCAGGACTATGGAACAAAGGCAAACGAACATTAAATGACGGCTACACTACGCCAGGAAGTTGGAACCGAATAAACCTCCCTTTACGTGAGGAATAAGTATAAGCTATGAAAGGCACAATATCAAAAAAATTAGGCTCAACTGATGTAACCATCCAAGTTAGGTTATACGATGCACTTACCGGCTCTCCTATTACCGGCGTGACAGTTACTGACTTGGATATTTGGTTTATAAGAGTTGAGACTGACGAAGATGTAACCTTGTCGGCTAAAGCCGATATAACTGACTTAACATCTTTAGTTGTAGCACATACAGCAAACGGGATGTATGAGATTGGTTATGGATATTATCGCTTAGATTTACATGATGATATTTTTGCTGCTGGAGCCACTTCGGCTTCTATAATAATAGAAGACGCTGCAAGTGCAACAATTTTATCAAAGTCAGTTGATTTCCAATTGACGTACAATGACGGCAATGCAATACCAGATGTCAATGTTACGTCATTAGCTGGTGATACTGCTATGGCCACTCGTTTTATGTTTAACGGCGGAAGGGTGTGGTGTGATGACGGAGGAACTAACTCGACTACCTGGCCCTATGGAACAAGCACCTATCCAACTGATACGATTGCTAACGCTAAGACTATTGCGGACGCGAATAACCTTAATAGGATTCATCTTCACGGCGATTTCGATCTTGCAGCGGCAATGGAACATTACAGTTTAGTTGGAGATGGCCATATCGATGTAGCTGATTTACTCGATATCAATTCCCAAAGTGTTGAACATTCAACAATTGAAAAGCTTACAGTCACAGGTATTGGAGCGAATGCTACAGGTATAGCAAATGTTACATTCTATGATTTATGCCATCTCTATGCACATACAAACATTCATGGGCTTGCGTTCAATGGAAGCATAAATGGTGCTTGCTCAGTTCTGGATGGCGGAATATTCAAATGTCGCGACCTTGTATGCGGTGCACTTTCGGCCTGTACACTTACTCTTAACGCTCCAGCAGTGTGCGGCATTATGAACATAAAAGGTTCGCTCACAGTGGCTGGCATGGATGGTGGAACGGCTTCGATTAGTATGGCTCGTGGATCTTCATTAACAATAACCAGTTCTTGTACATCTGGTACGCTTACAATTAACGGTCCAGTCGGTGATATAACAGATAATTCAAATGGTACTACAGTAGTAATAACAACTGATGAATCAGATGCTATAAAAATCTCAGGTGATGAAGCAGCTGCGAATAACTTAGAAGCTATACTTGACGGCACTGGCGGGACTGGGATCAAAGTTAACTCAATAGAAAATACTGGTACTACTACGCTTACCGGGGCGGTAGCGTTGAGTAGTACATTAGCGATTACTGGAGCTAGTACCCTTGCGTCATTATCAATTACCGGCCAGTTAGATGCAGGGAGTGTTGTTATCGATGCCGGCATGGATATTGTTGGTGCTTTATCTGCTAATAGTTTATTGATTGATACAACAACAACTTTGACAGGGGCAGTTGCAATGCCTGCTGGATTAACTGCTGATATTACTGGAACGATAACAACAGTGACAACAGCGACAAACGCAGAGGCTCTTATCGGCTCTGTCACGTCGGGCCAGATAGTAGCAATGGATAGCGGCTCGGCAACAATAGCAGGTATGTTAAATAAAATGGCGTCTGATACGGCAGACGGCTCTACGTTTGATGCTGCTACTGATAGTGACGAAGCCAGAGCGAAACTACAAAGAGCGGACAAAGTAATTGACACAACCGAAACACCCTGGGTTGTTGATCATAAAGATGAAGGAACCGAAACCGTATTGATGAGTAAGACAATGAAAAATACTGGCGGCTCTGATATAACAAGCACAAATAATGTTTTAGGTAGGTTAGAGCAAGAGTAATAAATTAAAATGCTTACGATTTCACAAATAAAATGGCTGGGAGAACCATTAGCTCGCTATGAGCCGCTGGACGATGACCATCGAGCGTTCCATATGTCGACCGCTGATATTCGTTGGTTATTTGGTGGAAATCAAGGCGGCAAATCGTATGCGAATATGATAGACCTTGCTATGCAGGTATTAAATATCCATCCATCATACCCAGACCCAAAGCCAGGGTTACACTGGGCCTGTATCGAAAGCTGGGAGCAGGTTAGGGACATTTTGTGGGATTCTTATTTGAAAAAGTTTATTATGCCGCATCATATATCTGATTTAACTTATGGTCAAGATAAAGTGCCTCGTAAATTGTTTCTAAAAAACGGACACGTGATAGAGTTCAAGGCTTTCAATCAAGGCCGTGAGCAATTCCAAGCCAGGTCTATCAATTCGTGCCGTTGTGACGAGCAATGCCACCATGATTTCGAAGGGATATTAACCGAGATACAAGCTCGGCTCATGGTTAATAACGGTAAACTTTCATGGAGTATGACACCGATTAAGCCTCAGCCGTCACTAGAGGAGAGGATTGAGGATTTGCCTAAGACTGATGATGTATTTTATGCTAACTTAAATTCTAACCGGAAAAGCAGAGGCGGATATATAAACGATGAGCGGATTGACCAAATGATTGCAGATTGGCCGGTAGAAGTTCAATCGACACGGATCGAGGGCCGATTCGCCTCATTTTACGGTGCTGTTTATAAAACATTTAACCGGAACACTCATGTTATTAAACCGTTCAAGATACCTAATGACTGGCGGCGGTATCGCGGCTTTGATTTTGGTTTTACAAATCCGTTTGTGTGTTTATGGGCCGCTAAAGATAGCGACGAAAACTGGTATATACATAAAGAATATTACAAAGCACAAACAGGAATACAGGAGCATATTGAGACGGTAAAGCGATTAAGTAACGGCGACAAATATATTGATTCCTGGGCCGATCCTGAAAATGCAGAAGATAGGGAAGAGTTACGCAAAGCCGGGATACATAATAGGAAGGCTCGTAAAGAAATATCAAAAGGGATAGAGGTTGTGCAAAGCAAGCTAAAAGTTAAGGCAAATGGTAAGCCTAGTTTGTTTATATTTAACACCTGCAAGAATACATGTAGAGAAATGGCCGGTTATCATTACCCGACAGGTTCAAGTTCCAGGAATCCACAGGATGTGCCCGTAAAGAAAAACGATCATACTATTGACAGCCTGCGTTATATAATTTACTCGACGGATAGACCAGGAAAAAAAGGGAAAGTTTATGCAGCTTAATAGGTTACCGGTGATACCTGAATAGGAAAGGATAGATATGGCTGATGTAGGAATTCCAGCGGCGGTATGTAAGCCAAAGGAAAAGAGTGTCGATATGAATACGAACGCTAATAGCATCCGTGGCGGATTTAACAAATGGCTGTGTGGAAAAAGAAACACTCCGTCCCCTGAATTTGCCAGAGAATTAGAGCTGGCATACATGGAAGGCTATATGCAATCGTGCAAAGATGAAGGCTCTTATTACTCAAGCTACGAATAGAAAGGGATTGATATGACAACACAAGCGATAACAGGAAGCCATAAAGGTTTGATTGATAGCTTAACAAAGGCTGGGATTATCCCTGACAATACCCGCCGGGTGGTGATAGATATACCGTACGACAATTGTGTGATGTTATATTATGAGACTTTTGCTGACGAGCGGATACTTGACATCGACTTTGTTTCCCATCTGGGGCCGGTAGTAATAAATGCTGGAGATTGCAAACACTGTAATGGTTCTGGTAAACATAACGATGGTAGGGCCTCAATTATAGCCGATTGTCAATTTTGTAATGGGACTGGAAAAATAAATAATGACTGACGAACAAAAAAAAGGCAAAGTGTATGTTCATACCTCAGAAGGTGTATTTCCGTATTCTAAGTTACAGGAATCCGAGGCAGAGGATTCTAAGCAGCTCAAAGAAAAAAATAAATGGGTTACCGATAACAGCCTAATCAATCCTCCATATCCGCCAGAAGTGTTATTGACATTACACGAATCGAATCCTATATTTTGGAGTTGTGTAAACCAGTTGGCTATTGATGTTGCCGGTTTAGGTTGGAATTTACAATTAAGAGAAAACCAAAAAGATAACGAAAAAGAAAAAGAGCGATTGAATGAGTTTTTGAAGACATCAGGTAAAGAAGAATCGTTTAGAAATATTATAAAGCAGGCATTGATCGACTGGGGGTCGATTGGTTATTTTGGGTTAGAAGTTGTGAGGAATAACGCAGGCGAAGTATCTAATGTTTATTACCTACCTGCACACACTCTAAGGGTTCACGAATCAAACGAAAAATATGCACAAATACGCAACAATAAAAAAGTATGGTTCAAAAAATTCGGAATGGAAGAGGATATAAACTCTGAAACCGGAAAGCCGGAAGGAGTTATTCCTGAAAATAAAGCTCATGAGTTAATATTCTATAAAAACTTTTATCCTAAATCAAACTACTATGGTGTAACCAATGCAATTTCTGCTATCGGTGATATTGTTGGTATGATAGGGCTTAGAGATTACAACCTTGCATTTTTCGAGAATTATGGGATACCTGCCGGACTAATTACTTTGAAAGGCGATTGGGAAGAGGGAGCGGATAAAAAAATAGCCCAGTTCTTAAACAAAGAGGCAAAGGGAAATTCTAATGCACATAAAACATTAGTTCTTACCCAGCCAGAGGGTTGTGATTTTGAATATGAAAAATTAAGCGTCGAGGTTAAAGATGGTAGCTTCAAAGTCTACGGCCAAACCTCACGTGAAGACATAATGATTGCATTCTCGATGCCGGCTGAGCGAATCGGCGTAAGGATTGTTGGTAAACTTGGCGGCAACGTAGCTGAAGAGGCTACAAAGATATATATCCAAAGCGTGGTCGAGCCATTACAGACGGACATGGAGGATATTATAAACGACAAGCTATTGAGTTCAGAAATTTACGAATTTAAGTTTACAAATATTGACACGCGTGATATTGACGTATTGATAAAGCAACACGGATTCCAGATAGAACGCGGAACAATGACACCAAACGAATCGAGAAACATATTAGGACGTAAACCGTATCAGGACGGTGACAAGTTTTATATGATGAGTAGCCTTATAGAAATTGGCGAACCTGAAGAGCCACTGAGTAAATCAGAGATAACAGACGATGATAACGATAATTAAAACACAATTTAGAAATAAAATCCATGCTAAGCTGGATTGGCATAGGCGGCGGATGGAGCCTATATTTGAATCTGCCGTAAGGGAATGGTTTAGTTATGCAATCAAGCAGATACAGTCTGATTTGAGGACTAAATTTCAAAAGGATATAACCAGCACGCTTACCGACTGGGAATTCATACAGGATAAAGGCAAAGATATAATCAAGCCGGCGACATTAACTGTTATGTCAAATGGCGGCGAACAGTCATATAACCTATTGCAGGCAAAGGGTTCCTTTGATGTGCTGAATGTAGTTTCAGTCCGTGCTGCCGAAAAGTTTACCGCTGATTTGGTTAGACAGGTAACGAATGAAACTAAAAAAGGAATCCGTACTTTTATAAGTGCCGGCGTTAAAGAAGGCAAATCGATGGATAAGATCGCACGCGAGGTTCGTCCGTTGGTAGGATTAACTAAAAACCAAACTCAATCGGTAATGAATTTCAGAACCAGGTTACAGGATAAAGATAAGTTTCCGAAATTAACCGATACTGATATTGATAGGAAAACTCAGAAGTATGCAGATAAAACACATAGGCGTAGGGCTAAAACGATAGCCAGGACAGAAACGGCAAGGGCCCAAAATATGGGATATGCTGTAGGCATGGAAGACTTAGGAGTTGAGCAAGTAGAATTTTCTGCAATATTAGATGACCGTACTTCGACAATATGTTTGAATTTAAATGGTAAGAAATTCACGCCAGCGGAATCAGTGGGTATAATTCCGGCTCATGTAAATTGTCGGAGTGGATTCATACCTGTAATCGCAGGCGAAAGCGTAGGAACTCCAAAGCAAGCTGCGTCCGCCGTTCCTAAGCATATTGACGGATTGTTGAAAACATTAAAAACAGCG
>Ga0208771_1001405_pt1 | contig 12752 bp, 14 predicted proteins | sample AntAceMetag02UKX_FD_184775 | JGI IMG/M metagenome (GOLD analysis project Ga0208771, IMG submission 184775) | Saline lake microbial communities from Ace Lake, Antarctica - Antarctic Ace Lake Metagenome 02UKX (SPAdes) (version 2) | ecosystem: Environmental > Aquatic > Non-marine Saline and...
GAAAATCCGCCATCTGCAAACTCACCGCCGAAGCGCTCACCCCGCAATTCATCACCGAGCGCATCAGCGGACAGCAGCTCACCGCCGACGGCGTCCGCGAATGGATCGACCACGCCCGCTACATCCCCACCGCATGGATCGTCCGCATCGTCGAAGAAGTTGACCTCGTCAGCCCTCAGGCCGAAGCCCTCCTCCTGCAGTACCTCGACCTCATGCCGAAACAAACCGCGCTCCTCTGCACCAGCAACAAAGAAATGGGCGACCTATCCAACCGCTTTCAATCTCGCTTCCAGGTCATCGAGGTGGAGCGGCCCATGCCGGTCGAAGTCGGCAAATGGCTCGTCGAACGCTGGCCCGAAGAGGCCATTGAATGCCGGGCTATTGCTGCCGCCCAAAACGGCGACGTCCGCGCCTCCCTAAACGACCTCCAAACCCACTTCGACGAACTCGAATTTGCATAGCCGTACGGGCGACATGCATGTCGCCCTCCATCTTCAGAAAGGAACCCAATGATTCAAAAAATAATCACCCAGCAAACCAAAGAAGGCCGGGAAATGCTCAGCTACAAAGCCGACCCGGTAGACCTCGAAAACCTGTCCTACCTCCGCGACCTGTCCGCCGACCTCATCGACACCGCCAAATCCTGCACCAACCCAACCGCCGCCGGACTCGCCGCCCACCAGATCGGCCACCCCGTCCGCGCCTTCGCCATTAAATGGGGAAGCCGCTACCGCGTCCTGTTCAACCCGGAAATTATCGAAGCCAGCGAAAAGAAAGCCCCTTTTTGCGAAAGCTGCCTATCCCGCCCCGCTCGCCCCGGCATCTGGACCAAGCGCCACAAAACCATCCGTCTGCGGTTCTATGAGCTAGGCGAAAGCGGCTTCCCGCGTTTTTTCGCCTCAACCGAAAAATTCAAAAAGCTCGACGCCATCGTCGTGCAGCACGAACTCGACCACCTCAACGGAATCTTAATCTAGCAATCAGTACGGGCGACATGCATGTCGCCCCCACCAACCAAAAAGGAACCAGCCCATGAACATCACCGTAAACACAGAAGCCCTCACCGCCGCCCTTAAGCCACTCGCACGAATCGCCGCCGGGCGCTCATCACTGCCAATCTTCACCAGCGTCCTTATTGAGGCCGACGGTAAACGAAAAACCGTCACCATCACCGCAACCGACGGCGAACAGATCCTTGCCATCACCGTACCCGCCGACGCGGTTGAACAGCCCGGGAACGTCTGTGTATCCGCATCCATGTTAATGAACATGCTGAACGGAGAAACCGGCGACACATCGCTCGTGCTCGACACCGGAACAAAGAAGGAAGACACCCGCCTGCTCGTAAAAACTCCGGGGCTCTCCACCCGCCTCGCCGTAATCGCCGCAAGCGAATTCCCGCCGCACCAGAAAGAAGATCCAAACACCGCTGTCGTCACCGTCAGCGCAACCGATCTAGCCGAGCGCATCGCCGCCATCCGGCATGGAGCCTCCACCGATGAAACACGCTACATCCTTAACGGGGTTGCCCTCGTATTTAAAACCGGAGCCTCCGAAATTGCCTGCGGCGACGGCCGCCGCATGGCCTTTGCTCCCATCGAAGCAAAAATCGAAGGCTCAGACGTCACCGTCCCTCTGCACACCAAATCCGTAGGAACCATTGTGCGACTGCTCGACGGACTGCAAGGCGACGTACAGCTCCACATCAACGGCAACCGCCTGCACATCGACCTGGGAGGCGAAATACGAACCGAATACACCTGCAAACTAATCGAAGGAACCTACCCAAACTATCAGCAGGTCATTCCGGCAGAAGAATCCCTCGAACACTCCATGGGGTTCGACACACAGGCATTCAAAGCCGCTCTGCATAAATGTACACCAATCGCCGCACTCTGCGTTTTCCCCGGGACCGTAACCATCGCACCCGAAGGGCTCACCGCAACCGTCAGCGCAGAAAACCCCAGCGCGGGATCAGTAAAAATCGACGTGCCTTGCAAGACAGAAGGAACCCCCTCCGCATTCAGCATAAACGCGGCATACCTCCTGCAGATCCTCGCCAACGACACTCGCGACGAAACCATCATCCGCCATCAAGACGCCATTAGTCCGCAAGTCGTAACCGGTCGGCTTGGAAAACACATCGTCATGCCAATCACTAGCAAATAAACAGCAAGGGCGGGCCAGATCCGCCCGGAAAGGAACCCCCATGAATGCACAAGAACTCTACACAAAAGGCGGGAAACCGACCGGCGTCTACTACTGCGGAAAATGCAACATGCTCAACCCGCTAGGAACCTGCAAAGAAAAGGCGGAAGAATGCTGCCGCCCCAAACTCTGCGAATGCGGAAAACCCATCGAAAAATACCGTACAACTTGCGGGGAATGCTCAGCAAAACACTACGCCAAGGTCGAACGAGAACGCCTCGAAAAAGCCGAGTTGGTCGATGCGGTTCCCGACGGCTGCATGCTCTGGGAAAACGATAACTTCTATGACGATGTTGGCGACTATCTTGATCAACTCGAAGACCCGGAAGACCGCCGGAAATTCCTCTACATCGCGCCCTTCCGTCCGGTGTGCCTGCGGTGCGCTGCCGACCTGCTCGAATGCCCAACCGACGGCCATCACGAAGACATCATGGATCACATGCCGGACGTCCCCGAACTAGACGCCGCCATCGAAAAAGCAAACGCCCTATTTGCCGAAAAGCGCTGGGGCTCCTACTTCCCCGATAGCAAACGAAAAATCCGCGTCCCGGCACGCGACTAACAATCACCAAAAACAAATCCGCTATGGAATACAACTACACACGTCACCCCGCGCCGGAAATGTGCTGCCCCGTCTGCTGGCACCGCCACGGACTGGCCATCTCAAAAAACTGCACCAAGCACACCCTCAAAGAAAAAAACGAAATCAGAACCAAGGAACAAACCATGATCATTGGAATCATCGACCTCGAAACAACCGGCTTCATGCCAACTGGCAAAATCGTGGAAATTGGCATTGCCTCGCTCAACATCAACACCGGCGAAATCAAAGAAGTCTTCGGCAGCGTCTGCCGCGAACCTGGCCTCACCGCCAAAGACCGCAACGCGTGGATCTTCCAGCACTCGAACCTAACCGTTGAGGAAATCCGCAACGCCCCCCTGCTCAGCGACCTGAAAGAAGAGATTCTGCAGCACATCGGACATTTCAACGCCGTCACCGCCTACAACAAAGCCTTCGACTTCGACTACCTGCGCGACCGGGGCTTTGCCATCTTCAACGAATGGCCCTGCCCCATGCTCGCCGCCGTCGATGTGTGCAAAATCCCCTTCAAGGAAAGAACTCATAACAACGAACCGATAACGGATAACTCCGCGCAGCGGTACAAATGGCCGTCGGTTGAGGAATGCTGGAACCACCTCTTTCCGGATCGCCCCTACACCGAACTGCACCGAGGCCTCGACGACGCCATGCGCGAAGCTGAAATCATCCGTGAACTCCACCGCCTCGGGCATATGGAGAATTGAAACTGGAAACCTGAAACTTGAAATTTGAAACCGCGAAAGAGCGCAAAGAAAGGAAAATAAAATGTTTGAAGGATTAGGATTTTTAGCAGGCGCGTTAGCTGTATTAGTTGCCAGTTTTGTTTGTTGGTTAATGTGGGAAGGAATCTTTTGGCTGTGCTTAAACGTGCATCTCTCATTTGGATAAATCGAGCGTAAAAGAAAGCGGCCTATAGGCCGCTCGCTCCGCACCGTTTGCGCTCTTTCGCGGTAAAAAAACTCTCAAAAAAAAGGAACCCAATGAGAACAACAAAATCAGGCTACATCCTGCCGCCAGCCGGAACCATCGAAGTAAAAATCGACGGTCAAAAAATGACCTTCTCATCCGAAGCGGCCCTCATTGCCTACAGCACGGGCTTGAGGAATCAAGCCCCCTCTGAAAGCTGCCCTCGCGTCCGACGCCAGCGCAAGCGCGCCGCCGCCCTGCGCATCTACTTCAAAATGATTGCACGCGGTGCCCCGCTCTGGCACCGCGTCGCGGCCATCCACGCCAAAGCACCCAAGCTCACCGAGCGCATCGCGAAAGAATGCGGCGTTACGGAATTAAAAATATAAAAGTGTAACGGCCTGCACAGCAAAGCTGGGTGCAGGCTCAGCCTGCCAGGAATGTTTCACTTGCCCGGCCCCGTTATCCGCCACTTGTACGGCAGAACAAACGGACGGTCGTTGCGTCGCTCGATCCCCGCTTCGTCAATATACGAAACGGCTCCTGCAGGAACCTTAATCGACTGATCAATCGTCGCGTGCAGAATCCCGTTTGGGTTCGGCTGAAACTGCCCGGTCGTTCTGCAGGCGGTCGCGCTCATCAAAATCAGCAACGCCAGCGGCATCATCAGGATTCGTTTTGATAATGAGATCATTTGCTTTCCTTTTGTCATAGCGTTGAAGAAACAGGCCGAGAACCCCCACCGCCACAGCGACGACGATCCCGGCCCATGCTGGGAGGGTTCCCCCCATTTACTTCCCGGCCTTTTCGCTAAAATTCAGCGCGAACAGATTCAGGGTGTTTTTGATGAGACGCACCCACGGGCCGTCCTTCTCTTTCTTCTGCGTCAGGTTTGCCGCCAGGCTGGCAACAATCGGCACCAGCGCGACAATCAGCACATTAACCAACGCGGCTGTATCGTTCTGCGCAACCACTCCGTCGGCGGCAGTTGCTGCGTCGGCGGCCATACCGGGCGTCGCCAAAAACACAATCGCCAACATAACAACCAGACTCAACAGACTCATTACTTTCTTCATGCTTCCTCCTTGCCCATGCGGGCGGTTAAACAAATTTCAGAACCAACCCCACGCCGGAAATCACGACAGAAATCACGACAGCCGCCGTCGGCCAGTCCATCTTCCGATCCGTCCGCCGATCCGTCCGCCGGCCCGTTCGTCCCGGACAATCGCCCATCCGATCCGCGCATTCCTCATCAGTCACCAAACGCGCATTGAAAATAGGTTTAACCATTTGGAGCAAAAGCAAAAGTGCGGCCCCGTGCGTCGCCAGATCGGCCCCGTGACCCGTGCTCAACATCTTCTCTGCCGACTCCGCTTGTATCGTAACTGTCTTTTTCGCGTGCGATTCTCCATAGGCCATAGTGCATTCCTCAATCTGCGGTTACGGTGGTCGTGATTTTCTGAGTCGTGTTCGTCGTGGTTGTGACCACATCGATTTTTTCCATCTTTTCGGTTGCCAATTTCAACCCGACGGTGTCGGTCATGTTTGTGAATCCAATCTTAGCGAGATAGGCGTCGCGGGCCTTCGCAAAATCGATCTGCGCCTGGCGCTTTGCGGCCCGTTCTGCCAGCTCTTCCGGCTCTTCCGGCGGCGGTGGATTTGGGCGCAGCGGAAAAGGCGGCAGCATCCGTGTAGGCGGCTTGATCGCCACGCCCTTCGTCGGCACCGGCTTTTTGTAAATCTCAACCACGTCCGACCGGCCATAAATAGCCGCCGCGCAAAAAATAAACACAACTGCCAGCAAAATGCGCATTATAACGCCCTCCCGTAAAACTGATAGCTAGTCCCGTTGATCGTATTGGTTTGGAGCGTCAGGATGTTGCCGTCGCCATCGTCAAACCCCTGCTCTAGGGTGATAATATATTTGCAGACAAACCGGTTTTCACCGCCCGCCGAAACAACCCGATAAAATCCCTTGCTACCCGACAAAGCGCATTGACCTCGCCAATAGGTGCCCATGTTGGTCATCGTTTGTTCCGGACAACTCAACCATTGTGCGGGGCTCTCGCTAGAGCCAAGACTCGGAGTCCAAAGGACTTCAGGCGTTGCCGCAACGCCATTGGTTTCAATATCCAACGTGACCACACTCGCCGCGAGATCCGCAACAAACGAGCTGATATTAAGCAGCTTATTTGTCGAGGTAATCCCGTAGGCTTTCGACCCGCTTGGCCCCATCCACCAGGCGGAGCCCTCTACGGTTTGCCACCAATCCCCGCCCATATAACTCTGACAAATATAGTCTCCAGATTGGAGCCATGTCATCCCACCTTGCTGGATGAGCGGCTCATCAATCGTTACCACCTCAGCATTGAGCACACGCGCGCCGCTGGCCGTGTAATTCCCCCACTGACTGGCGGCAACCTCTACCATCTCCGCGACGTAATCATAGAGACTCTGCGCATTGACGACCAACCGGCCATCGTCGAGCGCCTCCCAGCCGTCCGGCAGATCGTCCGCGTTTTGGATGATCCCCGCGCCGTCGTTGGTCACGCTGTTTGGTGTCATCCCTGCCAGATCGTAGGTGCGCGGAATGGCATTGGTTAAGTATGCATAATAGTCACCGCAACCGGCATCGTTGCACCATGCGGTATAAACAATAGAGGTATCAGACAGCCGCGACACCGCGGAATCAACCGATAGCAGAGGGGTCGTCCCGCTATATATTGCTTTCTTTAGATCGACATCCACATCCACGATATAGCTGCCGTCTGTGCTGGCAAACTCAACACGGCCCGTTGCCGCGCTCCAGGCGGTAGTCTGCGCCAGCAACCAAATCGCGCCGTCAACATTGGTTGCGCCGCCGGAATAAGTGATCGAATAATTTGTGCACGCAACCACCCGGCTATTGACCTGCGCAGCATCCGAAACCAGCGCCAGAACATCATTCGTAATCGACACCGGGGCATAAAGACCATCCATCGCGCCTTTGTTCAGTAGCGAGCTGGTGCCTGAAAACACTGCATTTGGAGCGAAAAGCGACCCTTCCCACTGCACCGTTCCATCCTGCCATATTGAATAAACCAGCGTGTCGGTTAGCCGTTCGGAATACAGTTTAAGCAGGTTGTCGTTTCCACTACCGCTGCCCTCATAAAACCAATACCAGCCATAGCCCGGATTCCCGAAACGAATTGCGGAATTAGACGAACTGTTAGCCACATTAAAATCCGCGATGGGCGTCTCGCCGCCCGCCGTAGTAGTTTTGAAAGGAGAGCTGCTATCCGTCCAGTCGATATGTTCGGCGGTCAAATTTGTGTGCGCCGCCAAATCGTTCGTCGATGCCGCGCCGATTGCATCCAGAAACGTTTTCGCCGAAGGAATCTCGCCGAGCGAAAGCGTCGGTGCCGGGTCGCCGGTTAGCGAAACTACGCTGTACCATCCGTTTGTTGGAATAACCAAAGAAGACACGTCATCGTTCCAATATTTGATTGAGGCGTCGTTGTTTGTAATTTCCCATTTCACAGAGCCGAACCGTGCGGTGTAGTTGTTTGCATTGCGGTATTTTGGGTAGCCTAAAAATATTGATTCATACACGTATGTCCCGTTTGCGTCGGAGATTCCGGCCCCGCCGACGGTGATTTCGAGCGGAAAATCGTAGAAGGTGGAACCGTCCTGCTGCACCGCAGAGGCCGCCGTGTTCCAAACATTGGAACTTTCGACCACGGTATCCGCCGCCGTGTTCCAAGCATTGGAACGCACGTCCAGACCGTCAACACGGTTACTGACTTCCGCAACGGAACCGGCCACATCTGCCAGCCCCAGCGCGTCAACCCAATCACCCTGAAAATCCGTTGCCGGATTAACAACGACGCTTGGTGCGGGATCGTTCGCGCCGTCGTAAGAGCTCCACGTCGCACCGGTCGGCGGGAATAATCCAACGCCGTCTGTGTAAGTGTAATATTCCAGCCCGGTTTCACTGGGCGGCGGGTTGGGGCAGATCATCCAAACAACATCGGCCACTCTGGACAAATACATGCCGCTGGCGTTTGTGTACGCATTAAAGCCGCCGGTCACCTGCCAAAAAGAATACCCGCCGTTGCAATCAACCGAACCAGCCCCGGAAACCGAAACGCTGGCCGGGCTATCGACAAACACCGGAAGAATATTCGTTGCGGCACCGCCCTGCTGGACTGCGCTCATGGCCGCATTGGATACCGCCGCATAGTTCGGGCTTTCTGCATTCGCCGCCAAATTGCTTACGGTTGCGAGATCGGCAATGGTTGCGTAGCCGTCCAGCTGGTCGCTGGTGTACGGCCCGGCGTAGGTGTACTCCCCGGGATTCGGTGCCCACTCCACAACCAGCCGATTATAGGCCAGCACCACCGTGCTCGTATTGGTTCCGTCGGCCACCTCAAGCGCCCGCAAATAGCTGTAGTATTCGCCCGCCGGAAGCCCCGCCTCCGCCGGAGTCAGTTCCACCCGAACCGACCCGGCGGAGGCGTCAACCACCCCACCCAATTTATAAATCGCCGCATTCGTGCTGCCGGTCTCCGCGTAGCACTCCCAGCGGATCACCACGTTCGTGCCGCTCAAATCGAGCGGCACGCCGCGCTCATCGGCCACCACATTAAACCCCACGGATTCCCACTTGAAAAAGCGGATCGTTTCCAGCCGAAACAAATCCTGCTCAAGCATTTCATAGCGCACATCGGCCACATCGTTTTCCAGCGATATTTCAGCCATCGCCGCCGGGCACGGCGACGCGCACCCAAACAAAACAGCGGCCATAAAACCCAAAACATAAAACTTCAAACCAACAAGCAAGCGCATAGCAAATCTCCTTGCCATACGCCCGATTGTTCACCCCGTGGGGCAGACATTCCTGTCTGCCATTCCTCCACCGTGGGGCAGACATTCCTGTCTGCCATTCCTCCACCGTGGGGCAGACATTCCTGTCTGCCATTCCTCCACCGTGTGGCAGACATTCCTGTCTGCCATCCCCCGCCCCCGTGGGGCAGACATTCCTGTCTGCCCGGCCCCGGCAAGGCTATGAAATCGCCACAAACGCGGTCTTCTTTTCCCACGTTTGAACCTGCTTATAATAAGCCGTTCCGTCGCTAAGGTATTCCGGCGCATCGCACACACAGCGCAGCAAGCTCTCGGCTGTCGTTGTGGTGGCCGTCATGGTGCCGATGGGTTCCAGGTAGCCCGCACCATCAAAAACAACGCCATCAATTTCCGTGGCCGTTGTGGTCGCCACCAGCCGCAAGTTATGCGAGGCATAGTCATCGTCAAACGTGTTTGCGATTGCGTCCAGATACTTAATTTCGCAACAGCACCACTTGGAATTTGCGGCGGAAAACCAGCAGACAAACACATCAGTCGCCGTGTTCCCGCTTTCAATGTAATAATTGTAATCCCCATGCATCCCCAGCGAAACCCACGCCACACCGTTTGTCGCTGGGTATGTGGATCCCGGAGAAAAACTCGGCGGCGAAGTGTACGTGCTGCCACTGGCCTCCCATGCGCCAGACCATGGAAAAATTGCGCCGGAGGCCGCCCCGTTATACTTCCCGGCTGAATCATCCCAGTACGTGCCGCCATCGCGCACTGAGTAACTCGAATTGTCAGCCGCATATTTCAAAGACGAGCTGGTTGCCGCCATCGTATAGGTGTCGTTCGCCAAACCATAGTCGGCGCCAGATCCGGTACAGGTCAGCGGCGCAAAAAAATCAGTGACAAAATTAAGCAAAATAATTGCCTCTTCGGTCGTGACAATCTTTTCGACGCCGCCATTTTGCGCACTCAAAGACAAGGCTGTATTCCCAAGCTCAGAACTATACGCCGCATCCGAAAACCGATGCCGAATCAACTGCCAGTCATCGCGGCCATATAGCGTCGCGCCATTATATTGTGTATCAAAAAATGGATGAATTCTTTCCCAAGCCCAGTTTGTTGTCATCTTGTCCCCTATTCGAAATTAGAGATTTCCTGTGCATTGCGAATCCCGCGCAGCAGCCGCGTCTGCTCCGCACCCTGCTTCTCAAGGGCCGTTAATTCTTTTGACTGCGGAGCCGGGATTTCGCGAATAGCCTTGTAGAGTTCTGCGATTTCCATAAACAGCTTATTGTTTTTGCCGTCGTCTTCTTTTTTCAAATCCGCGTAGGAACGCCCGTAGCTTCCAATTGCGTTCATCCGAGAATAACGCTGGTCATCAATGCTTTTTCTTTGCTGTTTTCTAAGATTAATCGCGTCCATAACCAACGCGGACCGGTCCCCCTTAAAATAGGGGTCGGCCAACTGTTTTCTTATTTTTTCAACAGAATCTATGTCGGGGGTCTGGCCACTTCCGCGTTCTTTACCCTTACGTTTTTTAACGGAGTCACCCTCTATGGTATCCAATTGGTCGGCGGCGGCCTTCGCGGCTGTAACTTCTTTTTCACCGACGGCTTGCGCATCGGCCAGCTTCGCGGCGGACGCTTTATCGGCGGCGGCTTTTGCGCCGGCCACCTTCGCGGCGGACGCTTTATCGGCGGCGGCTTTTGCGCCGGCCACCTTCGCGGCGGACGCTTTATCGCCGCCGGCTTTTGCGCCGGCCACCTTCGCGGCCTCAACTCGTGCCTCGGCGGAATTTGCGGTGGCTTGGATCGCCGCCAGTTTCTTCGCGCGGGATTCCGCTTGCCGCACCTCGCGATCCGTTTGTTTTTTGTTTCGCTCTTCTTGTTTTTTCACCCGCTCCGCATCAATGGCGGCCTCGGTTTTCTTGTCCATTTCCCACGACCGGCTGGAGGCATCGCCCATCACCCCGACAAGATTTGCCGTCTGCAACCCTTCCCCCCAGTTGCCCGTGAAAATGTTTTTCAAATCCGTACCAACGGCTCCCACCCCGGCGAAAAGTCCCGCCTTGACCGCGTCAAACATGCGGGTGACGGGCCTCCATATTTTCTCAATACTAAACGCAAAGTCGGCAAAGCCAACCTTCATGCGGATCAGCATCTTTTCCCAGCTGTCCGAAATCGCGTCCAGCTTCCAAAGCTGCTCATCGGAAAGAGAAAGTCCGGCGGCCTCCGTGCTTCTCTTCAGCTCATCAAACCCATTTTCCGCCAACGAAATCAACGCCTCTTCCAGCTTCCCTGCGTTGCGTTTACCAAACAGATCAACCAGCACGCCAAAATCCTGAAGCTCCTCATAGTTTCCGGCAACGGCCTCCAAAAGCTGCGGCATCGACTTACCCGCCAAATCCTCCATCGTAATCCCCAGCCGCTCAAACGCATCCGCATACATCGCCTCGCCATTCAGAGCCGCGTCCTGCGCGTCGCGCAAACTCAACAGCGCCTTGCCCGCGTTTTCAACCGTTCCGCCGGCATTCGTCACCGCCACCTGAAACGCCTGCAGCTCCCCCGTTGAAAGCCCCGTCTGATACGCTAGATCCGAAATCTGCGAACCATATTGAATCACCTGTTTCGTAAATCCAACAATGGCTCCCACCGAAAAAGCGGCCACCAACTGCGGACCAATCTTCTTTAACTGGCTCGAAAACCCGCCGACCGACTTTGTCGCTTTATCCGTCCCAGCCTTCACGCCCTTCGCGTCCAGGCTCATCTTCGCTTTCAAATGTGCGCTCATAGTTCAGTTCCCGGTTGTTGGTTTTCTGTTGTTGGGTGGAACTCGACCTCCGGGCGGGTTGGCCCCGCAACGTCTTGGCTGTTCAAATCCCCTCCATTGGAGGGGTGGCCGCAGGCCGGGGCGGGTTCTTCATCGGACGCCATCAACTGATTATAAACATCCATTTCCGCAAGCGACACCAAACTATCATCCCCGTGGTTCGCGCCGATCACCGCCGCCAGCTCGAACGCCCGCGCAACCGGAAGAGCCCACGTTTGCCCGGCAGTCAAATTTGTCTTCTCCTGAATGATGCAGAAAACCGATAAGTGCCAAGGGGTGCGGCTTTCCTGTTTTTCGCCCGGTTCCTCCCACCTCGGCGGAGCCCCGCTATAAGTCGTCATATAATCTTCAAACACGTCATAAACATCCGCCGCGCAATCTACACCCATCGCCCCAAACCGCCGCCCCAGTCGACCCATCGCCTTGTTCGCCCGCCCGCTACGGATCTGCCGTCGGGCTTTTTCAGGCGACCGGCTGCAAACAAACAGCGCCGTCGCCAGATCGGAAAGCTCGGGAATTTCCCCGCGATAAAGAGAGCTATCCAGCCCGCACAAAATATCAGCATGCCCAAGACAGAAGGGCTGCAACAAAAGCCCCGCCACCCGTTGCATCTTGATAAATTCGTGTTGACTATAGATGTACATCGTTTGGTTTTCTTAATCAAAAAAAGGCGGCAGGTTGCCCCGCCGCCCAGTTAAAAAATCCCCTCCGCCGGAGGGGTGGCCGCAGGCCGGGGTGGGTTAGGCATCATACGTCGCGGCCATGCTCGTCTCGCGGATCACGCCGAGAGAGAGCTTTGCCACCCCCCGTGAGAACGCCACCGAAGAGCTTTGAACCCGGTAATTCACCACCGTCACATCACTCGGGCCCTTCAGCGAAACCGTGCTGTTTTTTACGGGCGGCACAACGCTCCCGGTCGATTTAATCAGCAGCGTCAACGACATCACCGTCCGTGGGTCCATATCAATAATGGTCGCCGTGCCGCCGTCCGTATCCTTAATAACTTCCTCATCCGACTCGGCGGAAACAGAAACGTCCTCGACCTGATAGCCGGTATATTCCGCGGTTCCGAATCCGAGTTTCCATTCAACGCCCGTCTGTACTGGTGCTGTCATAATAATCCCCTTATTTTAAAATCACCTCACCCTACCCCCGCTTGTTCAGTGGAGGGAGGGAGGGAGAGAGAAAGTATGAATTATGAAAGATGAACTATGAAGGATGAGCTATGAAAGATGAGTTATGAAAATGGTATTTTTTCTATAAGCGCCTGCGGCACCTCTTTCATACTTCATCTCTCATCTTCCCGTTCGATTTAACCCCACTGCTCTGCCATCGCACGGGCAATACCTGGATATGTTTTCGACCTTAGTTTTCC
>Ga0208771_1001408_pt1 | contig 12741 bp, 17 predicted proteins | sample AntAceMetag02UKX_FD_184775 | JGI IMG/M metagenome (GOLD analysis project Ga0208771, IMG submission 184775) | Saline lake microbial communities from Ace Lake, Antarctica - Antarctic Ace Lake Metagenome 02UKX (SPAdes) (version 2) | ecosystem: Environmental > Aquatic > Non-marine Saline and...
CCTCACCCCTCACGCTTAACAGCTCTTATCTTGTATCTTGCTCATCAACTCAACAGCTAATGAGCTTATCAGCTTTTTTACCCCTCACTTTATTCTCATCAGCTCATCAGCTTATCAGCTTATCAGCTTTTTGACTCCTCACTCCTCACTCCTCACTCCTCACCCCTCACTTTATTCTCATCAGCTCATCAGCTTATCAGCTTTTTGACTCCCCACTCCTTACTCCTTACCCCTTACTTTTCCATCAGCTTACCAGCTCATCAGCTTTTTTACTCCTTATTCCTCACTCCCGTCTCCGGTCTCCGGTCTCCCGTCTCCCGTTTTCCCCAACAACGACAATAAGGAAAGCCTGACCCCCGAATTACGCCCAACCCATTTTAATTTGACATAGTGTGTCACCACTGTTACACAGAGCTGGTCTGGGGAAACTGGACAGGTGCATAAGTGGTAAAGCTGCTCTATAATGAGAGTCAAGGAGGAGCGGCATATGAGCAAAAGACCGAGAAGGAATCATGCACCGGCATTCAAGGCGAAAGTGGCGTTGGATGCCATGAAAGGCGAGCAGACGCTAGTTGAGCTTTCCCAGCGTTACCAGGTTCATCCGAGCCAGATCACGGAGTGGAAGAAGCAGCTTCTTGCCCATGCCCCGGACATTTTCAGCAAGGATAGGAAGCCCGAGCAAGGGCCGAGCGTGAAGGATCTTCACGCCAAGATCGGGCAGTTATCGATGGAGAATGATTTTTTATCAGGCGCGCTCGGTCGCATAGGCGATGCGAGCGCAAAGCGATGATCGACAAGGGGGATAAACTTTCCGTGACACAGCAATGCAATCTTCTGGATCTGAGCAGATCCGGTGTCTACTATAAACCGGTACCGCTGAGTGAGAAAGATATGAAGCTGATGCGTCAGATTGACGAGATTCATCTCATGTACCCGTTCTATGGCAGCCGCAAGATTCGTAACGAGTTGTGGTTAAGAGGGTATGACGTGGGTCGCGACAGGGTTCGTCGCCTGATGCGCCGGATGGGCATTGAGGCGCTGTATATCAAGCCAAGGTTGTCGTTGGCGCATCCAGACCATGTAAAGTATCCCTACCTTCTCCGCGGCCTTAAGATCACACGGGCCAATCACGTGTGGGCCACCGATATTACCTACATCCCCATGGCGAAGGGGTTCTGTTATCTTGTAGCAATCATGGACTGGTCGAGTCGAATGGTTCTGGCCTGGCGACTGTCCAACACCTTGGACAGCTCATTTTGTGTGGATGCCTTGGAAGAGGCGATCGCCAGGTACGGTTGTCCCGAGATTTTCAACACGGACCAAGGCAGCCAGTTTACCTCTGAAGCGTTTACCGATACTCTCCGTTCCAGTGGCATTTCGATCAGCATGGATGGCAAGGGGCGTTGGATGGACAACGTCTTTATCGAACGGCTCTGGAAAAGCGTCAAGTACGAAGACATCTACCTGAAGGGATATAGTTCAATGACAGCGGTGAGAAAAGGGCTTGCCACCTATTTCATGTTCTACAACGAAAAAAGATGGCACCAAAACTTTGACAGGAAGACCCCGGCTATGGTTTACTTCAACACTCAACCGCAGAGACAGGCTGCGGCATGACCATGAACCTGGGGCAGCTTCCCACTTATGAATCCCTGCTTCCTGTCCTAAGAACCCAGACCACCTCTTACCTATCTCCCGACGACTATACAATAAACGTTCTTTCCTGGAAAGATGATTCTCTGGGGAGGGAATAACTACACAACAGACCGCTCTCCGGAGTCTGGTTATCTATTTTTTTTCCACCAGCCTTCGGGCATCGTTCCATTGTTCTTTGCTGTCAGCTCAGCAGTAAGGGCATACATCTTCTCGGAAATCTTTTTTACTTCGTCTCTCGCTTTTTCCCTGGCTTCCGAATCGTTGTTTTTAGTAGCTTCTCGCACTCTATCCAAGGCTCTTTTGAGTTCAGCCTCCAGCTGTTTCTTTCTTTCCTTATAGTACTCAAGATCTACTTCACTTCCTGCCGTCTTGTCCTTGAGGTTATTCGCCTTGGAAGATACCTTCGCTGCTTTCTGCTCACTGCCCAGTCTTGCATACCGTATGTTTGCCGGTTTTTCCTTTTCTATCTTTCTGATCGAATCCTTCTGAACCCCCGCAATCCCGCCATAGATGTAAAATTTTACCTGGTCGCTTTCGCTCCAGTACTTGAGAGTCTTGAATTCTCCGCCATTTTTCAGCCGGATACGGTAAGCGTCCTGACCGGTTGCGGGAAATGCCAGAAACGAAAGGATTATGACAATCATCGAAATTAGTTTTTTCATAATGAAGACACCATCGGCAAGTGAATTACCCCGCCCACAGGGCGAGGTATTCTGCGAGGGGGTTCATAAATATTTTAAAATAGTAGAAAAAATGAGCCCTTCTGTCAACCACTTTCGCAAAGGAAAAACAGGGCTATCGATAACACCAATTTCCAGAAAACCACCAAAACCTCTTGACTTGAAAAGGCTATATATATATATTCTCAGACAGGTTAAAAATTGAGGAACCGGAAGGAAATACTTATGGGTACAGAGAAGAGATACTGCTCCATATGCGCGTGGAGGGGAACTTGTGCAAAGCGGTTCTCCGTTTCCAAGGATTCCAGCGGGAGGGTCCACTGCCCTGATTTTACCAGAGATCTTGCCATCAGAGATGAAGAGATCGATACAGCAGAACAAAACGATCAAAAAACGAGCTAACAGGAAAGACTGAATAGATATAGAAGCGTGCCATTCGAAATTTATTAAAAAGGTTGGCCTCCGGGCCGACTTTTTCGTTTTCTACACCACAGAGAAGACTCCATATGAAAAAGAAACTTATTGAACTACTTGAGAAATCGATTAATTCCTGCCTCAAAAGGGGGGCGCTGCAAGAAACGGGCATTCCCTTCATAGAAGTAGAGCTTCCGCGAGAAGGCGCTCACGGCGACTACGCGTCCAACATCGCCATGGTGCTTGCATCAGGTCAAGGGGAGGCCCCCCGCAAGATAGCCGATCGCATCATCGAGAGCATCGAAGACAGTGAAGGAATTATCGACAAGATAGAGATAGCCGGGCCCGGTTTTATAAACTTTTTTATCAAAACCAGCGCGTGGGTCGCCCTCTTGAAGGGAGTGGACGAACTCGGAGACCGGTATGGCGAATCCAATATCGGAAGTGGCTCCAAGGTCCAGGTGGAATTTGTCAGCGCCAATCCCACGGGGCCCCTCCACATAGGGCATGCCAGGGGCGCCGTCATCGGTGATGTTATCGCCGGCATCCTTCAGGCATCAGGGTTTTCCGTATCCAGAGAATATTACATAAACGACGCCGGGAACCAGATGAATACGCTGGGAGAATCCGTCTACTACCGGTACCTGGAACTGATGGGAGAAAACATCTCCTTCCCTGAAACCTGTTATCAGGGGGGGTACATCACGGAGCTTGCCCGCGAGATACACGAAAAGTTCGGGGACAGGTTCCGTTCAGATAAAGAGGGGGCAGTCCTCTTTATGACGGAGTACGCGGCCGGATCGATTCTTGAGGGGATCAAGGAAGATCTCGAGACGCTGGGAGTGGTCTTCGACCGCTATTTCAGTGAAAAGGAACTGTACAAGAATGACGACGTGGCAAGGATCCTTCAGAGGCTTCAAAAAGAGGAATTCATATACGAAGATGGGGGCACGCTGTGGTTCAAGACAACAGACTTCGGTGACGAAAAGGACCGGGTCGTTGTCCGAGAAAACGGTGAGCCCACCTACTTTGCGGCCGATATTGCCTATCACCTCAACAAATACGCACGTGGCTTTGACAAGGTCATCAATGTATGGGGAGCGGACCATCACGGATACATACCGCGGATGCAGGCCTGTATCCAGGCCCTCGGCAGGGAGAAGGAAGACCTCGGAGTCGTCCTGGTCCAACTGGTGAATCTCCTCAGGGGTGGTGTTCCCGTTCCCATGTCCACCAGGGCTGGTGAATTCGTTACCATACGGGAGGTAACCGACGAGGTGGGAAAAGATGCGGCCAGGTATAATTTTCTGATGAGGAGGTCTAACAGCCACCTCGACTTTGATCTGGAAATCGCCAAGGCGCAGTCGAGCGAAAATCCGGTATATTACGTGCAGTATGCCCATGCCAGGATCTGCAGTATCATAAGGAACGCCATTGAGCAGGGGTACCGGATCCCGGTCTACGGCGAGATTAACACCGATCTCCTTACCACTGCGGAGGAACATGGGCTTATCAAGATAATCGACACGTTCCCGGAGATAGTTGAAGGAAGCGCACGGGCACTTGAACCGCATCGCATCCCCTACTACATCAACGAGCTTGCCTCTGTCTTTCACAGCCTTTACAACAAACACAAGGTTGTCTCAGACGACACCGAGCTGACAAAGGCGAGGTTGTTTTTGATTAAATCTACTAGCATAGTAATTAGAAATGCCTTAAAATTATTGGGAGTTTCAGCACCGGAACGTATGTGAGATCTTGAGTCTCCATGGCTCAAATCCCGAGTAAGGGTATAACCGATGTCGCAGAAAACCGGAGAGTTCGAATTCAAACTGGGCAGGTCCGGCCTGACGTTCTTCATCTTTGTCATCGCCCTAGTCTTGTTGTTTGCCTTTGTAGGGGGGGTGATGGTCGGAAAGAATATTGAAAGCTATCCGGAAAAGATTGCCAAGGGCATACCGGGCATCATAAAGAAAACGATCACAAAAAGCATGGATATCGAACCGGATACGGCCGGGCGTGATGTCACCCAGGATGCCGGTCAAAGCGATACCACCCCGGAGACGCCTGCAAAGGAAGAGAAGATCGAGTTTACCTTTTACGACACACTTAAACAAACCGGTGAGAATGTAAAAGAAACCTTCAGGGATGAGAAGGTTCCAGCCCCTGGAACCTATACTCCATCTGAAAGAAAACAGGCCGGTGGTCCGTATACGATCCAGGTAGCATCCTTCAGGGACAAAGGCATGACAGAGACCTTGAGTAAAAAGTTGTCCAATATGGGGTATACCCCACGGGTAGATGAGGTAACCCTCCCAACAAGCGGAAAGTGGTTCCGCGTAAAGCTGCAGGGCTTTGCCACATATGATGAAGCCAGGGGCGTTGGCTCCCTTCTGGAGAAGAAGATAAAAGGCATTAAGTGCCTTATTATAAAAAACAGAGAATCGGAATAAACGGCTATGTTTGAAAATCTGACCGAGAAACTGGATACCGTCTTCAAAAGACTCAGGGGAAAGGGTGTCCTCGACGAAGAAACCGTCAAGGCGGCGATGAAGGACATCCGGATGGCGCTCCTTGAGGCGGATGTCAACTTTCGGGTAACCAAGGAATTCATCGAAGATGTCGGTCAGCGAGCGATTGGTCAGGAGGTCCTGGACAGCATAACCCCCGGGCAGCAGATAGTCAAAATTGTCCACGACAGGCTCGTTGAGCTGATGGGAACAGAGAGCAGCCACCTGAACATCTCCAACCGATTCCCCGCCCCCATCATGCTGGTAGGTCTTCAGGGATGCGGGAAGACAACCACCGCGGCAAAGCTCGCCCGCTATTTGAAAAATCAGGGCCGCCGGGTCTCCCTGGTCTCTGCGGACGTCTACCGCCCCGCGGCCATCGAGCAGTTAAAGATACTTGGAGAGGCGATCAACGCGAACGTATATGACTCACAGGGCCAAAGCGACCCGGTACAGATCTGCGTTGATGCGGCTGAAGATGGAAAGGCAAACGGCTTTGACACCCTGATCATCGACACCGCGGGTCGGCTGCACATAGACGACGAATTGATGGACGAATTGAAACGGATAAAAGATGCCGTCAATCCGTCCGAGATACTCTTTGTCGCCGATGCCATGACGGGTCAGGATGCCGTATCGGTAGCGGAGACGTTTGATACCCTGCTGAACATACAAGGCGTTGTGCTGACAAAGATGGACGGCGATGCGCGCGGCGGAGCGGCACTGTCTCTGAAAAGGGTCACCGGGAAACCGGTCAAGTTCATCGGCATGGGTGAAAAGACTGATGAGCTTGAAGTCTTTCACCCCGAACGAATGGCGTCCAGGATTCTCGGCATGGGTGATATTCTGACCCTGGTCGAAAAGGCCCAAACGGCTATAGATGAAAAGTCCGCACAAGAGCTCGAACGGAAGATCCGGAAAGATTCATTTACACTGAACGACCTGAAAAAACAGCTGGCGCAGATGAAGAAGATGGGATCGCTCCAGGACATTCTCGGGATGATACCGGGTCTCGGAAAGGTAAAAGCCCTGAAGAACGCAACGCCGGATGAGCGCGAACTGGTGAAGACAACCGCCATCATTGATTCCATGACAGAGAAGGAACGGATCAACTACAAGATCATAAACGGTCAGAGGAGAAAAAGGATCGCCAGGGGGAGCGGCACCACGGTACAGGATGTCAATAAGGTTCTCAAGAACTACATAGAGATGAGAAAGATGATGAAAAAACTGAAAAAAGGCGGCATGAAATCGATGATGAGGGGAAATTTATCCTTTAAATAAAACAAAACATGTGCTACTAGGAGAAGTAGTTCAAAAATATCATGAGGAGATAATCCGCAGAATGGCAGTTAAAATAAGATTGACGCGAATGGGTGCAAAAAAGAAACCGTTTTATAGAATTGTGGTGGCTGAAAGCGATGCACCGCGTGATGGAAGGTTCATCGAAATAGTTGGAAATTACGACCCCTTGAAGGATCCGGCCGAGATAAACATCAAGGAAGACCGAGTGGCAGAATGGCTGTCAAAGGGAGCCAAACCGACGCAGACGGTGTTGAGCCTTTTTAAGAAGAAAGGGCTTGTACCAGCGACTAAAGAAGCTGAAAAAGCGCAGTGATAGGGTTTAGTACGAAACCATCTTCATCTTACTAATTCCACTAACCACGGGAGGGGTGCTGTGATGAAAGATTTGGTCAAGTATATGGCTCAGGCTTTGGTAGATTATCCTGATGATGTCGAGTGCACTGAGGTGAGCGGCGAGCAGACTTCTGTCATTGAATTGAGAGTCGCAAAGGATGACCTGGGGAAGGTCATAGGAAAACAGGGAAAAACCGCAAAGGCGATGAGAACCATCTTGAGTGCCGCGTCATCCAAGATACATAAGAGGGCGGTTCTCGAGATCATAGAATAAGTGAATGACCTGCTCGAGATAGGAAAAATCGTTAAACCCAGCGGTCTCAAAGGCCGTCTTAAGGTTCTTTCATATTGTGAACCAACGCAGAAGCTTGAAGCGTTGGCGAGTGTTTTCGTCGGTAGAAATATCGAGCATGTATCTCCTTTCACCGTGAGATATCTCCGCGTTAAGGGAGGCTCCTATTCTCTTGAACTTGAAGGTGTCGAGAACCTGGAGACAGCCTGTGAGGTGGTAGGACAATCCGTCTTTATCCCCCCGGAGAAACTTCCGAATGGCGAATACTACTGGAGAGATATCATGGGGCTTGATGTTGTTACGGAAGATGGCCAGAAATTGGGGCAAATCACAACAATTCTACCGACGGGAAGTAACGATGTCTATATCTGCAACGGCGGAGAAAGAGAAATTCTCATCCCGGCGTTTGATGATGTGGTACGAAAGATCGACATTGGAAAAGGCCTTATGGTAGTGAGGCTGCCCGAAGGGCTTTAGAATGATTGCTTTTGATATCTTGTCCGTCTTTCCGGAAATGTTTCAGTCCGCGCTTGGCAGCAGTCTCATAAAAAAGTCCATCGACAAGGGCCTCGTCGAAGTAAACCTTCATAATATCAGGGATTACACCAGGGACAAACACAGGACGACAGACGATACCCCGTACGGAGGGGGTGGCGGAATGGTTATGAAGGTAGAGCCTGTCGCGCGCGCCCTGAAATTGATCGTTCACACCGGGGACGAGGCGTGTGTTATCCTTCTCTCACCACAGGGGGAGCCGTTCAGGCAGAAAATCGCGGAAGAGCTCTCTCGCTATTCCAGGATTGTCTTGATCTGCGGGCACTACGAGGGAATAGACGAACGAGTCAGAGAGCATCTGGTTGATAGAGAAATATCGATAGGAGACTATGTCCTGAGCGGCGGGGAACTACCTGCAATGATAGTGGTCGATGCGGTTTCCCGACTTGTACCGGGTTTTGTGGGAAACAGCGAATCGGTGCTGTACGATTCCTTCTCGATCGGACTCCTTGAAGGCCCCCACTACACGAAACCCCGGGAGTACGAAGGCTGGAAGGTACCGGACGTGCTCCTTTCTGGGCACCAGAAGAAGATAGACGAGTGGCGGCGCAGAGAATCCCTCCGAAGGACACTGACCGGAAGACCGGATATGCTCAGGCAGGCCAATCTTACGGAAGAAGATAAAAGGGTACTTGAGGAGCTGAGGGCAGAGGACCCTGAATGTGTGTAATGCGCGCTGAAAACCTGTACATTGCCCTTTTACATTACCCCGTTTATAACAAGAGAGGCGATATTGTGACAACGGCGGTAACCAATATGGATATACACGATATATCGCGGGCCGCCAGGACATACGGCGTGAAACGGTTTTACATCATAACGCCGATAGAACAGCAGAAAACGTTCGTAGAACGTATCCTGCATCACTGGCAGAAGGGGTATGGCATTACTTACAACCCTTCGAGAAAAAAGGCCTTTGACATCGTGAGGGTGACCGATACACTCGACGGCACTATAGCTGCCCTGTCACAGGAGACCGGGGAAAGGGTCAACGTGGTGGTTACGAGCGCCTCACCTCGGGGAAATTCCCTGACCTGTGAAGCTATAGGGGAAAAGATATCACAAAGCAGTGAGGTCTTCCTTATACTGTTTGGAACGGGATGGGGGATAGCCGAAGAGGTTATTGATAAGGCCGACTTCTTTATAGAACCGATACAGGGAAATTCGGATTACAACCATCTGTCCGTCAGGTCGGCGGTAGCCGTCACACTGGACAGACTATGCAGATAAAAATAATTATAACCATGCTATTTCAGAGGAGGCTTTTGGATCATGAACGTTCTCGACACGCTTGAGAAAGAACAGATGAGGTTAGATATTCCCGGTTTCAAGCCGGGTGACACCGTGAAGGTGCATGTAAAGATTGTAGAGGGTCAGAAGGAACGTATCCAGATATTTCAGGGATCCGTCATACGAAAGAGAGCGGGGCAGAACCGTGCCACGTTTACCGTACGGAAGATATCTTCCGGCATCGGCGTCGAGAGGACCTTTCCTATTCACTCCCCCATTATCGACAAGATAGAGGTGGTCATGAAGGGCAGGGTGCGGCGATCGAGACTGTATTACCTGAGAGACCTCAAAGGCAAGAAGGCAAGGATAAAGGAACTTGGCAGAAGGTGACATGCAACAATTCGAACTGCGTGCCCGCCGGCGTGGCTTTGACGCGATCGCCGGCGTCGACGAGGCCGGGAGGGGACCACTCGCAGGCCCTGTCGTTGCGGCGGCAGTTATTTTACCTTCAAATTACACAAACGGGGAGATCAGAGACTCAAAGAAGCTGACTCCCCGAAGAAGAGAGTCCCTGTTCACCATCATACGAAATGATGCCATCTCCGTTGGTCTTGGCGTCATAGAGGCCTCGACCATTGACAGGATCAATATCCTCCAGGCAACACTGTCGGCGATGAAGATGGCCATCTCGAACCTCTCCCCTCAGCCCGATTACATCCTCATAGACGGAATGAATACCATCCACACAGACATCCCGCAGGAGACGATTATCAAGGGAGATTCCCTGAGTCTTTCCGTGGCGGCCGCTTCCATCATAGCAAAGGTGTCGAGAGATCATATCATGGACAGGTATCATGTCCTGTACCCTCAGTATAACTTCCTCAAAAATAAGGGATACGGGACTGCGGAACATCGGGAGGCAGTAAAAGAATATGGCAGGTGCAAGATCCACAGGAGGTCCTTCAGGGTCAAATAACAGAGAGAAGGGCGCAAAGGGAGAGGATATGGCGGCTGCCTGTCTGAAAAAGGAGGGGTACCGGATCGTTGAGAGAAACTACCGATGCCGGTATGGAGAAATCGACATCATCGCCATGGACAAAAAAGATGTCGTCTTCGTCGAGGTCAAAGGGAGAGAATCAGACGCCTTTGGTTCACCCGAAGAGGCCATCGGTCCAGCCAAGCAGAAAAAGATCTCGAAGGTGGCACTCCACTACCTGCAGGAGAGGGGGCTTGGCGACCACAACGCGAGGTTCGATGTGGTGGCGATACGCTTCATGCCGCAGGGAGATCAGGTACAACTGATACAAAACGCCTTTGATCTGAGTTTGTAATCACGGACCGTTATGAAACAAGGAACCCTCTACATCGTTGCCACCCCCATCGGTAACCTCGAGGACATAACCCTGCGCGCCATCCGGGTTCTCGGAGAAGTAGGGCTGATCGCGGCCGAAGACACGCGCAGGACACGGATCCTCCTTGATGCCCACGGGATCGGCACATCCCTGACCAGTCTCCACGACCGCAATGAACTGAAAAAGAGCGCCCATCTGATAGTCCGGCTGCATGATGGGATCGATATCGCCTACGTCTCCGACGCGGGGACGCCCGGGATATCCGACCCCGGATACATCTTCATCAAGCAGGCCATTGAACAGTCCATCAGGGTCGTCCCCGTCCCGGGACCGGTTGCCGCGATTGCCGCTCTGAACGTCTCAGGCCTCCCCATGGACAGTTTTGCCTTCTTCGCATTCCTCCCCTCCCGCAGCGGAAAGAGAAGACATCTCCTCGAATCCGTCAAGAAAGAAACAAAGACCATGGTCTTCTACGAATCCCCCAACCGGATCGTCTCTACCCTGAAAGATATAGGTGATATCCTCGGAGACCGGCAGATCGCCGTGTCCCGTGAGCTGACAAAGATATACGAAGAGACGCTGCGCGGCACCGTGAGTGAGGTCATCAAATCTCTCGAGGAGAAAAGGGTGAAGGGGGAGATCACACTGGTCGTTTCGGGGGCCGCGACCGCCCGAGCGGACGTTTCCCCCGAAGAGATCCTGGCACGCTTTCAGGAGGCACGCACAGACCCCGCATCTTCCACCCGGGACATCATCGATGCACTCTCGAAGGAGATGGACACGCCGAGAAAAGAGATATACCGGCACGTTCTCGACTTTATACAGGAAGAGTCGGACGACGGATCGTCCTGATATTCCTCGCACAGGTGAATCGGGTATTCCTCAACCGGGGCAACCGGATACATCCGACGCATGGGGGGCAGAGAAATGGCGCTCAATAACCTGAGAGAAGCGTGGGACCTTGTGGTGATAGGAGGGGGCATAACAGGGGCCGGAATCCTCAGAGAGGCTACACGCATGGGCCTTGCGGTCCTCCTCGTGGAAAGGATGGACTTCGCATGGGGAACATCGAGCCGCTCCACAAAACTCGTCCACGGCGGTCTGCGTTACCTCAAGGAAGGCCATCTCTTACTCACGAAGGAATCCGTTGAAGAGCGAGAGCGTATGCTGGGTGAGGCCCCCGGACTGGTTGAACAGATAGGCTTCCTCATGCCGGTGTACCGGGGCGTATCGCCGGGCAAATGGTCCCTCAACATCGGTCTCATCCTCTACGATCTCATGGCGCGTGAACGGCAACACCGGTTTTACGACATCGAGGATTTCTCCGCGCTTACCCCCCATCTCAAGAGAAAAAATCTTGCGGGCGGTTTTCATTTCTTTGACGCCCAGGCCGACGACGCGAGACTGGTGCTTCGTCTAATCAACGAGGCCATAGAATCCGGCAGCACGTCAGATAGTCCGCGCCGATGACGGGCACGTCGCAGGCGTCGTGATAGAAGATACGGAAACGCTGGAGAGGAAAACAATCTCTACACGTACAATCATCAACGCAACCGGGGCCTGGGGTGAAGAACTGCACCCATCACCCGACCGGAAGCGGCACCTCCGCCCTCTGAGGGGAAGCCATCTCGTCTTTCCCTCTTCGGTTATTCCCATCGACAAGGCAGTGGGTCTGGTCCATCCGACCGACGGCAGACACGTATTTGCGATCCCGTGGGAAGGGGCTATCCTGGTCGGGACCACCGACATAGATCATCGCGAAGATATGCACGAGGAGCCCTCCATTACGGGAGGAGAAATAGCATACCTGATGGAGGCTATTCAGGCGTTTTTCCCTTCTCTTGATGTGTCGGAGAATAGATGCCTATCAACATTCGCGGGGATCAGACCGGTCCTCAGCGAAGGCAATCTCGATCCCTCGGATGAATCGCGGGATTATGTCGTCTGGAAGGACAGGGGGCTCGTTACCGTGACGGGCGGAAAACTGACAACCTTTCGAAAGATGGCATGGGACACACTGAAGGCGGCCAGAAATTTCCTCCCTCCGGTTCGATTTATCGGGAGGAGCGACCCAGTCTTCTCCTCGGTACCCGAAGGCCCGCAGGATGACTTCGGCCTGTCCTCCCAGGTATGGCGTCGCCTCTACGGCCGGTACGGAGCGGCCGCGGATGAGATGGTACGAGCGGCATCCGCCGCCGACCTTACGCCCATCCCGGGTACCCTGACGCTGTGGGCGGAGCTGCCCTTCGTGGCACGGCGCGAACAGGTACGGCACCTTTCCGATCTTCTCCTGAGGAGGGTGCGTATAGGATTATTGACACCCGGGGGAGGCAAGGCGTATATTGAGCGCGTACAGAAGCTCTGTGAGACTTCACTGCCGTGGGACAGAAAACGATGGGGGCAGGAAATCAAGG
>Ga0208771_1001409_pt1 | contig 12740 bp, 12 predicted proteins | sample AntAceMetag02UKX_FD_184775 | JGI IMG/M metagenome (GOLD analysis project Ga0208771, IMG submission 184775) | Saline lake microbial communities from Ace Lake, Antarctica - Antarctic Ace Lake Metagenome 02UKX (SPAdes) (version 2) | ecosystem: Environmental > Aquatic > Non-marine Saline and...
AGCGAAGATTGGGTAGCTGGCAAAAGATATTTGAATATGAAAACGGAAATGGAGAACGAAAACGAATCCGCTAATTCAGGCAAAAAAAGAATTTACAGAAAAAATGTTGCTTAATCGGAACTGGCGGGAATCAACGAAGCCACTGTCGCAAGAAGGATACGCAGGATAAGCAAACGCCTGATCAAGGGCAGATATATAGCCTGCGTCAAAAACCGCGAGAAATTCACGCTTGTCGAGATGGAAGTTGCAAAAGAGTATTTTCTGCTCGGCCTCTCACAGAGAGATATAGCCGAAAAACGCAATTGCACTCATTATCAAATCCGCAAACTTCTCCAAAGAATTGAACGTGTCCTGCAAAGAGTCGAACGGTTGAAGGCAAGTTAAGGATCCAGATGGCCACATACAGCGTTTCCAAAAGCTTTTCCCTCGATACAGCCGTTAGCGACAAGGCCGCAGCCGTCATGAGAATGTTCGGCCTCACACTTGAGCGACTGTCCGAACAGGGCGTAAGTCACAACTGCACGCTACAGATCAATCCCGGCGACATTGTCTACATAACAGGCCCTTCAGGCGCCGGCAAGACCGTGCTGCTCAGAGAGATTGAGAACGCTGTCCCAAATTCTCAGAAACTCAACCTCAACCAAATAGAACTGCCTGACGACAAGATGGTTATCGACTGTATGGACGGTGACTTTATGACGGGACTCAAACTCTTAAGCGCTGCCGGTCTCAATGATGCCTTTTGCGTGCTGAACCGGCCGCGGCGACTCAGCGAAGGCCAGCAATATCGTTTTCGTCTGGCAATGGCCCTTTCGGCCGGCAGCAAGTTCGTCTTCGCCGATGAGTTCTGCACAAATCTCGACCGCCTGACAGCAGCGGTCATTTCATACAACATAAGAAAGCATGCCAAAAAAACGCAGACAACATTCGTACTCGCCTCGAGTCACGATGATCTGCTTCTCGACCTTTCGCCCGACGTTCTTGTAGCAAAAGAACTATCCGGCCACGCAGAGGTCATTTACAAAAGAGCGGGAGTAAAAAGCTGAGAATCCCCGACAGCACAATCCAAAGACAATTGATAGGCGGTTGTTCGGTTACAAAGAAAATGAAGATCGTCCGCGGTACTATGGCCGACTATAAGAAGTTAGCCTGCTATCACTATCGCGGCAATAAGTTAGCAACATGCACCGGTGTATTCGCGCTGCTTTTCGAGGACCAGACCGTCGGTGTTATCGTTTACGGAATGCCCACTCCGGGCTGTGAGCTTCGCCGGGTGGCCACGGGAGATTTATTCACCGGTTTTGACAACAGAACAAGGCTTTCCCTCGTCAATAAGAACATCCGGTCCATAAGCAGGGTGATTATCGAGCCGAGATTTCGCGGGCTTGGTCTTGCGAGCCGGCTGGTGCGCGAGACGATGCCGAAAATGGAAATGCCCATCATCGAAGCAATGGCGGTCATGGGATTAGTCAATCCCTTTTTCGAAAAGGCGGGGATGAAACCATTTACAGCTAAGACGCCGGCGAGATGCGTTAAGCTTATAGAGGCGTTGTCCCTGGTGGGAATTGAGGCCGACGAACTGATCGAGCCGCGAAAAGTTCAGCCCAAAATTAACAGGCTGCGCGGCAGCAAAGCGGAGTTTATCGAATCTCAGATCGACAGATTCATGCAAAGCTACGGCAACAGCGTCGAGATACCGGCGGGAATCGAGCGGACAAGGTTTGTTCTCAGCAAGCTAACCACCAGGCCGGTCTACTATATCTGGTTCAATCCGAAAATTGAGTTCAAGCTGTAATTGTGGGGGAAAGTGATATGAAAAATGGCGGGGGCGGTATTAATTCGGTTAAATCGATAGCGTTGGACAAGCTTGAAGCTCATCCGGATAATCCAAACGCCCAGAGCAAGGCTAATTTCGGCAAACTGGTTCGTAACATCGAGCGCACCGGCCGATACGAGCCACTGGTAGTTCGGCCGTCGCCGGATAAGCCGGGCAGTTTCCAGATCATCAATGGCCATCATAGATGTCACGCTCTGGCAAGATTGGATTATGAAAAGGCCGATTGCATCGTCTGGAACGTCGATGACGAGCAAACCGACATTCTGCTATCCACGCTCAATCGCCTGGCAGGCAGAGACCAGTTAGCTAAAAAACTAAAGCTCTTGAAACGACTCAGCAAGCAAAGCAGCAGCACCGAACTCGCAAAACTACTGCCGATGAAAAAGAAACAAATCGAACGGCTGAACTCACTACTGAATTCGCGATCCTCGATGCTCGAAACATGCAGGACGCAAATAGAAAGTCACAAATCAAAAATCTTCGCCAATCCAATAGTCTTCTTCCTAGACGACAAACAGCAGCGGATGGTTGAAAAAGCACTGTCATTACGCGACAGCAGCGCCGCAGAAAAAACCAAAGCCGCAAGACGCGCAGCGGCATTAACGCACATGGCGAAATACTTTATCGAGAGTATGCCGGATAATTAAGGGGGTTACAGTAATGGCTGATAGGAAACGGTTGAGCAGTAAACAACTTGCGGTGATAGCAGACATGTTCAGCGGCGAGCTGGACGAGCAGGCGGTTCTGAGTAAGCACAAAGTCGGTCGCAGTCTTTACAGCAGATGGCTCACCGACGAGTTGTTCTGCGCCGAGTTCGACCGGCGAATCGCCTCGGCCCATCGCCGCACTGCCGCGCTGATAGCAGGCTGCGCATCGTTAGCAGCGGCAAAATTAGTTGAACTTACCGAATCGGAGAACCAGGAAACCGCCCGCAAGGCCTGCCTCGATGTAATCGCCATGCCCCTCAAGGCCGCAGCCAACTCTCGCACAAGCGACCAGCCCGAAAAAAACGCCCCCGAACAAACAGAACAATTACCCCCCCAAACCGCCGCCAGACTATTAGCCGCTCTGGCACAGGACAATGAATGAAAAAACCAACCGCAGAAATCTTGACAGTTCAGGCAAATTCTTGTAAAATTATTGGACTTGAATGGAGAAAATTATGGTTTGTAACCGTGCAAATGGGAAATGTCAGTTTAATCTAACATCTGCAGTTTCTATCAAGACACGTATATGAGGAGTCCCGGATTATGGATCGCAGAGCCTTTCTAAAGAAACTTGCTGCTACTGGTTTTTCATTATCGTTTCTGCCTGTCTGCGGTGCTCAAACCAAATCCAAGCCTCCCAATGTTGTGTTGATGCTTGCAGATGACATGGGCTACGCAGATCTGGCCTGCTATGGAGGAAAAGCCAAGACACCGAATCTGGATAAGTTGGCTTCGGAGGGTGTACGTTTTACCTCCTGTTACGCCGGGGCGCCGAACTGCTCGCCTTCACGAGCGGCTTTAATGACAGGGCGTTTTCCGACCCGCGCTGGAATCTATAGCTATATCCCAGCAAATTCCAAAATCATCCCTCATCATCCAATGCATCTGACCACTGCAGAGACCACTGTTGCAACTCTACTAAAAAACGCAGGATATGATACCTGTCACGTTGGTAAGTGGCACCTCAGCAAGCTCAATTCCGATCAGCCGCAACCAAAAGACAGCGGTTTTGATCATTCACTCGGAACCTCCAACAACGCCGAACCTTCACATAAAGATCCGGTCAACTTCGTTCGCAATGGAGTCGAAGTTGGTCCAATGAAGGGCTATTCATGCCAGATAGTCGTCAACGAAGCGATCCAATGGCTCTCGAATCGAAAAACTGCGGATAAGCCCTTCTTCTTATATGTTGCCTTTCACGAACCGCACAAGAAGTTAGCATCACCGCCAGAAATGCAAAGGCAGTACGCACATGCACCTGAAGAAGACAAACTTTATCTGGCCAACATTCAAAACCTCGATGATGCTGCTGGAAGATTACTTACCGCTCTCGACAGAATGAATTTGTGTGACAATACTTTTGTCTTCTTCACTTCAGACAATGGTCCATGGCGACAGGGTTCGCAGGGCAATATACGCGGTAAAAAGGCAGCAGTTTACGAAGGGGGTATTCGCGAACCGGGCATCATTCGCTGGCCGGGAATGGTCAAGCCGGGAACTGTCAGCAACCAGCCGGTTCATGCAACGGATTTTTTGCCAACGGTTTGCTCAATTACAGGTGTCCAACAGCCAAAAGACCGGGTAATTGATGGCATGGATTTGTCTGCACTGCTGAAAGGAAAACCATGGAAACGCTCGAAACCTTTATACTGGTATTTCTATCGAGCAAAACCGCAGGCTGCTCTGCGTGAGAGCGACTGGGTCCTGATTGCGTATCAGAAACACCACTCAATGCCAAAAACTCACCGGCTTGTACAACAGGATATCGACTTCATAAAAAACGCACAGTGGGAGAAGTTCGAATTATACAACATTGCAGAGGACCCTTCCCAGCAGCACGACCTTGCAGCCGAACAGCCACAGCGTCTAAGCCCCATGAAAAAAACATTAACCGACCTGCACAAAGAAATCATCAAAGATGTTCCTCACTGGCCATGGAAATAGAAGATAGTTATGGCCCTTACCAACACTCTAACATATGACGTTGACTTCCAATGATACAGCCTATGGCCAATGGGTTTAGAAATCTGTTCTAAAATAGGTTTCATAGTTAAAATATTGTCAAAAGTTGACATTTTGAGTTTCCGTTCCCAGAGTTTTAGGAGTCTATAAAAATGGCTGTTTAGCAGTAAAACTATTTTCGATTGGGGATGTAAGGAAATGAGAGGGATGTCACGGTGTGGGGTCGCCGACAGTTGGGCGCATAAAGGGAGACCCAGGCTTTTTATCGTTGCGTGCGTTGTTAGCCTGTCTCCCTTAAGCTATGATATGCGAAGCCATCACTCACTACAAACCTCGCGAAGCCATCAAGTTTTTTTCAATTCTCATAATCATCTATTTAAACTATAACTCACGTTTGCAGGAGAGCCAAATAAAACGCCAAGAAAAATGTGTTTTTTTCAATTAGTTAGTATAGGTAAGAAGGGGACATGGTGACATTCTCAGGATTGAGATTGCTGCAAAAAACGGTGGAACAAGACAGAGCAATAACTATAATTGAACATTGCTGAAAGTATGGAAAATTGACACGTTTTTTGAAAGGGAACCGCGATGGCAAGAACGGGTAAGATGGTGGTTTTGGCTTTGGCAGTGATAGCAACGTTGCTTACCGCCGGCTGTGGGCGGCAGGAGGTAAAACGAGTGGGGATGGTCGTCGGCATCAAGCCGGAGATGATAGCCGAGTATAAGGCGCTGCACACCGATTCCAATGCCGGGGTGCGTGATCTTTTGACTAAGTACAACATGCACAATTTCTCGATCTTCCTACAGGAGATCGACGGCAAGTGGTACGAGTTCGGCTATTACGAGTACAAAGGCGACGATTTCGACGCCGATATGGCCAAATTAGACGCCGAGCCGCGGAACACCGAATGGCTAAAAGTCTGCGACCCAATGCAGGTCCCCCTCAAGGGCCAAAAGTCCTGGACGGTAATGGAACAGGTGTACTACAACAAGTAGCGCCCAACAGACGCCGCTGAAATTGAGGAGTGGATCAATGCGGGCAATGCGGAGAACGCCCAGGCACGCCGTTTACACAACTTTTACAAAAGAAAACGCTTGCCCGCACCGGTCCAACGGATATAATAGACCAGAGAAATAGAGGAAGCACCGCTATGAGAGACATTCGAGCAATACTGGTAGTTTTGGCAGTCGTCATCTTAACGGGTGAAGCGTCACTTTCTCAAAACCGGCAAACACTCGACCTTACCGGAAGAGAAGTGGTGGTGAGGGTCTACAGGGGCGGGCCGCAGGGGTATACTCAGAAGTATGAGAGGACAAGCTTTCCGATAGATCTCAGGACGATCAGGCTGGAGGCAAAGGACGCAAACGACTCGACCTTGTTTAAGATTCTTGGAGAAGACCAGAAAGACCCGTTAATAAGCCAAATCATAGCAGGCTACGTTCACAGGCTGGCTTATAAGAAAGGACTCACCTTTACGCTGCCGATTAGCACCGCCAAGTTGACCGGCAGAGAAGCGGTGGTCCGCGTATACAAGAACTGGAAGACGGATAAGTCGACGTATGAAAAGTACGAAACTGTAACACAGGGCGGAGCAATCACCTTCGACTTTGCGGATGTCAACGAGTCTGCATTCGTTATGGTGGTCGGCAGAGACCAGAAAGACCATGTGGTAAGGTTGGTCACGAGCGAACGCCGTTTTGGTAAAAACTACAAGAAGGGCCTCCGGTATTCCATAGCAACAAAGCTGAGCATACTTGCCGGGCGCGAGGTTGTCGTTCGGGTCTATAGAGACTGGCGCAACGACCCGATGGGCTTTGAACAGTGGCTCGCGACAGTGTACCAGGACGATGTCGAGTTCGACTTCGACGGTGTTAATGATTCGGCAATGGTTGCCCTGTTTGCCGCCGACCAGCAGGATGAACTGATAAAACAGCAGCTTGGCAATCGCATCTACGGCTGGGCCTACCAGAGACACCTGGAATTTACCATCCCCTCGAGGCCTCCGGCAGATCAGAACGACTACCTCTGGACATTCACCGATGCCCTCGGCAATCCGGTGCCCAACGCGGACGTGCAAATGTACCTGACTAATCGGAATCAACACATTCGCGTCGCCAGCGCGCGACTGGACGACCAGGGACAGTGGCGAATGCCGTTTTGCATTTCCGAACGCTCGGCACGTCTAAATACCGACGATGTCTCGGGCGGTTCAGGGACGACGACCGTATTAGTTGTTTTCTCGCATCCTGATTATGGCTCCGCCGAAGCTAAGCGCGTTTACGTCGAGAAAAGGCATGAACATACTGTAAAACTTCCCCTTGTTCAGCCGGCAAGCAAAGCCGAACTGCGAAGCGCCTGGGGCGTTGTTATCGATTCCGACAACAATCCCGTCGCAGGCGCATTTGTCGAAGCACTCGGCATCTATCCACCGGGCGGCAAGTGGATCAGCGGCCAGCGCTGGTGTGGTGTTCGAACCGATGCACATGGGAGATTTGTGATATATGTGCCTATGAACACCGACAAGATAGGGTCATTGATCCCGCCAAAGAGCGAATACTACCTCAAGATTAAACCGCCACACGGCCTTGGCCTGCTCGAGTATAAGGGCAGAGTGCCAAACGGACGGGAGAACATCATCACGCTCGAGTCTCCGCAAGAACCTCGGTACTTTCACACCTTTGTTTTCGAAGATGAAAACGGACCAATAACCGATAAGAAAGTCCTTGAAGACATTGTCATTAAAATTCGCAGGCGTGACAAGCCCGACGAATGGCTCAAATACTCAACTTGGAAAGAAGGAGGCAATTTTCTTCTGGGCAGATATGAAGCCAAGACGGACAGATCCGAGCTATATCAATTCAAGCCTATCGAGGTCACCGCCAACACTCCAGAGCAATTGCTTTTTAAGCTTCCGCCGGGCAAGTCTTATTTCGGGCGGATTGTCGATGGTATAAACGGTGAGCCAATGGAAGGAGCATTTGTCCGAGCCGGTCACAGCGCCGGCTGCAGGAGTTTAGCCGAAGTCACACCGGAGCAATGGGAACTGCTGCACCAGCTTCCCGACACGAATGCCGTTCCAAAAGAGATTTCGGGGCATCTGAGATACCTGCTAAACTTCCACAGCAGGGGCCACCTGATCCGCACAGACAGTGACGGCTGGTTTGAAATGCAGTTTCCCCCGAAGAACCGCTTTCGAGGCTTTTCGGTTTTCCAAAAGAATTATCTCACTATGCAGGTTCACGAGAGCCTGGCCAGGTCCAAAGAGAATGGCCAGTTCGACTTCTCAGAGATAAAACTCTTTCCAGCAGCAACCGCTGTCGTAGAACCCCGCGTTCAAGGCGTACACAAAGACTACCTGCCGCACATATTGCCCGTTTGGATTCTTGGCAAAGACTCTAATCCAAAATGGATGCACGATTTATTAGCGGCCTGCGATGACGAAGATGACGCCAAAGGAATACTCAATGAGTTCTGCGTCGAGCCAAACCAGACGACCGCCTTCTATATCCCCGCAGGGCTGAATCTGCAGTTGCAGTTGACGATGCCAATGGTCGCCCATAGAAAATGGTCACCGATGACCATTGCCGAAAATATCAATCTCCAGCAGGGACAGGTGCTTGATTTTGGCCGAGTCGAACTCCGGCATCGCATCAAGATGTTTGTGCAGGTGCTCAACTGGACCGGTCAGGGTGTAGAAGGTGTCCCGGTCAAAGCCCTGTGCGACAGATACGAGCCCGTTACACATAACAGCGACGAGGACGGCTATGTCAGCTTCGACCTCGCCCGGGATTCAAAAGGCGAGTTCATCGTTGAATACAATAGCGGTTACGATGCGGACCAGGTTCGTCTGCACGAGGCGATACCCTACGAGGTAGTCGGCCCGCAAGACGCCAACAGCATTTTCACGCTACAAGTCTCAGACGAAATTCTTCAGCATCTCTTTAAATAAAGCCTGCCTGGCCGAATATGCAAATCCAGTATTGACAAGATGTTGTCTGTGCGGTTATCCTGCGGCGTTCAAATATGACACAACCAGACAACATGAAAGGAAAGGGTATGAAAATAGCACTTGCATCGGATCATGCAGGTTACAAATACAAAGAAAAGATCAAGGCAGTCCTGCTCGAACAGGGCCATGAGATAAAAGATTTCGGGACGCATTCAGCCGAGCCCTGTGATTATCCTGATTTTATTCGCCCGGCCGCCGAAGCCGTCGCCGCAGGAGAATTCGAAAGGGGAATTGTCATGGGAGGCTCCGGCAACGGTGAAGCAATCGTCGCCAATAGAGTGCCCAAAATCAGATGCGCCGTCTGCTGGGACATTCGCTCGGCCAAACTCAGCAGGCAGCATAACGACGCAAATGTCCTCTCTTTCGGAGAGCGGATGATATCAATACAAGACGCTCTGGAAATTGTTGATGTCTGGCTGACAACCCAATTCGCCGGGGGCCGACACCAGAAACGTATCGAAAAAATAGAATGATCTGAACCGATTTCGAGCAAATCACTTTGCACTAAACGTTTTCAAAATCACATCCAAATAACGGGGGTACAGTAATGACAAGTTCAATGATCAACCGCTGCGCGGGCGCGGAAGGTGCGCTCAAAGAAAAACAAATCGACTTAAACAAGGCCGCCGGCATCTACTCAATTCTTCGCCTGACCCGCCCGGTGACAAAATCCGACCTGAGGAACTACATCAAAGTCTTTTTAGGCATCGATGTCCCAGACAAGAGAATATGTCACGGCCATAACAGCCCGATGGATTATCTCTGGCGCAGCTTCTCATCAGACTTTGGCCCGGCCAGACCGGCCAACGCCGACTCGATCGTCTGGGCCAACCGCGGCGGCGGAAAGACCGAACTGGCGGCCGTTGCAACTCTTGCCGACTGTCTGTTCAAGCCGAACTGCCAGGTCCGCATACTCGGCGGCTCAGGCGAGCAGTCAACACGAATGTACGAATACCTCACGGCGTTTTTACGCAACGGCTTTGAAAAAGTCCTCGCCGGACCAGTCCGCAAGGGAAAATGCACTTTCAATAACGGCTCCGCCGTCGAGGTCCTCACTCAATCGCCGACCAGCGTTCGAGGCCAGCACATACAGAAACTTCGCTGCGACGAGGTCGAGCTTTTCGACGAGGACGTCTTCGCCGCCGCAAAGTTCACCACCCACAGCACCGCCGGCCTCGTCGCCGCCATGGAAGTAATCAGCACAATGCACCGCCCCTACGGCCTGATGCAAAGGCTCGTTTCCTCAGCCGACGAATTCGCCACGCCGGTATTCAAATGGTGCGTATGGGAGGTAATAGAAAAGTGCACCGACAGAATCTGCTCGCAGTGTCCGCTGTGGGGCGATTGCCAGGGCAAGGCAAAGCAAACCGACGGTTACCTAAAAATCGATGACTGCATAACAGCAATGCGCCGCGCCAGCAGGGCCGGATGGGAGGCCGAGATGCTCTGCAAAAAACCAAACCTCGAAAACGTAGTCTTCTCCGATTTCGAGCCCGCCCGACACGTCAGGGCGGTCGATTACGATCCGAACCTGCCTGTATACCGAACGCTCGATTTCGGCTTCGTCAATCCCTTTGTCTGCCTGTGGATCCAGGTCGACGACCAGGGACAGGTGCGCATCATAGATGAGTACCTCCGCAGCCGTGCCACGATCGATGCGCACGCAGAACAGATTACGCAACGCACGCCCGGCGGCCAGGCACGCGTCGCCGCCACTTTCTGCGACCCTGCCGGCGGAAGTGTAAATGATGTCACAGGAACGAGCGCAGTCCGCGAATTGCGATCATTGGGCATAGTCACACGCTGCCGCCGAAGCAGTATCCTCGAGGGTATCGAGCTTATCCGCCGGGCGATCCGCTCGGGCGAAGGCAAGAGCAGCCTCGTAATCTCGCCAAAATGCCTGAGACTGATAGAAGCCATCCAGTGCTATCACTACCCAGAACCCGGCTCCCGCGCTGCCGCCGAACTACCAATAAAAGACGGCCTATACGACCACCCAATAGACGCCCTAAGATACTTCTTTGTAAACTACAAACGCAACACAAAAACCACCACCAGGCAGTACTGACGGTCCCGCCACGATCTCTTGTTGAAAGGGTGGCGCCATTGCAGACTTCGAAAGCAGGAAAAGATAATGTTTTGACGAAAGACAGAGTTTCCTGTATATCTTCTTACTGATATTGTACAAATAAAGGCATGGCAGAGATGGAAGATTATATTTTCAGTGTACAGGATATATCGCAGCAGATAGTGCGATACGGCGTGCATGTTCAACCGGCCCTCAATATCGTCCGGGACAGGGAGAAACTGCAATGCCACTGCAATTGGCTGATCGAGCGGTTTCCGCAGGCTTTTGAGACGCTGCTCAGTGGGCCGCAGAAGATGGTTGTTCAGAAAAATTTTCACGGCGGAGGCAAGCGTATACAACTGCCGACTTTTGGGATGACACCAACCGGCCCAGTCTACAGCTTCCCCGTGCGCTTTCTCGTTCAAAACGTCGAAGAATTCGAGGTCACAGGCAGAGAGGAAATCTTTCTCCAGGCGCTCGAAAATTTCAGGAAAGTCTTTGACGACCGAAAAGTGCTGCGTGTCGGAGTAGTTCATGAGATGGTCTTCGGCTGCGGCAACATCGACCCGGTAAACGTCATAGCAAGCGCAATAAGTAAAGACCTCTGGCGACAGCAGGCAAGAAACATAAGAATACATCTGGAGAATCCCCAGGATGGCTTTAATGTGAATATTGATATTGCCCCGGCCTATGCCCAGCAGCTCGCCCAGACCCCGGACGGGCCGAGACGCACAAACGTCGGATTTGGCATAGGCGTTAAAACAGACATAAACAATCAGACCATGACCGACGACCTCGACCAGGATATGGTTGCGGGAATTCTCACTTACGCCGCAGACTACGTGCCGGCCGGATTGGTGAAATTCTTGAACAACGAACCAGAGTGAAAAACTCTCGGCCCCACCATTTTCTCATGATATCCGAATAACAGATCGCCAACACGCCAAGAGACTCAGAAAGTGCAATTCCACCGAATAAACAACAGATAAGCCCTGTCTTGGATCAGGGAAACGCTCCGCCGACCGGGTTATTTGCGCGCATAAAAAAAAACAGGGCTGGGCGCGGAGAGGAGGAGAAAGCGAGAAATTCCCAGCCCTGTTGGAAGACTCTATAACTATGTACAACAAAGTCCAAAAAAGGTTCGCCCTGGAATTTTTTTATTCAGCCGCCAACAGGCACACAGCCAAGGCACGAACCATGCGTTATAAAAAGAACAGGGCCGAGAAATGCGGAGGGAGAGGAGAAAGCGAAATTTTTCCCAGCCCTGCTAATTACAACGCAAAAAACAATATTTCAAAAAGCCACGGATGCCAAATACTTCTTCGTCATAGAATTCCGACAATCCGCAAAATATACCCAGCCAACGCAAAAGCCGGTACAGGACAGGCTACTAACGGGCATGGCACGAATAATAGTAACCTTAATTCAATCCTCACTTTTCATTTTATTAAAGTACTCACATTAATGCAAGCATAATTTTTAGGATTAATAAAAAAAATTTCGCGCCCTGGCGACAAGCCGGTCCGGCAACCGTCCAACGGCGTTCAGAGCGCAGAATTGGCCTTCTGCTTAGCCTTTGACTCCAATGTCTGTGCCAAAGGAATTACATATATAGGCCTTTGGCGGTCCTACACGCGATTTGGCAGGCAACAACCTGAAAAAAGTTCTCACCCAAACTCACAGTGTCACTGTGAAACCGAACCCGTGGCCAGGCCGTTGATTTGAAAAGGTCCGGCCAAATCCGTGCAAAATCAAACTATAAGCAAAGCCGCCTGTGCCGCTGTGCCAATCCGGGCGATGGACCTCAAGAAGCAAAAAAAGGGCGGGGACATACTTTTTGGGCGTAGCACTCGCTTAAGACCCTGTGCTTCCACGAGCCTGTCATATTTTTCATGAACGCGGCTAATTATCTTAGCACAGAAATTGAGCTTGAGGAGTATTCATTTAGTAGTGGATATATCGATTGGAGCGATTAAAGGGCATAACCATGAAACGGAAGATTACCATATTAGCGGCGCTTGTGATTTTAGCCAACACACAAGCGGCCGTAGAAAACAAAGCGCCGGCCTTTACACTGACAAGTTTTGACGGTAAAGAAGTAAGCCTTTCGGATTACGCCGGCAAAATCGTAGTCCTTGAATGGCTCAACGACCAGT
>Ga0208771_1001412_pt1 | contig 12735 bp, 12 predicted proteins | sample AntAceMetag02UKX_FD_184775 | JGI IMG/M metagenome (GOLD analysis project Ga0208771, IMG submission 184775) | Saline lake microbial communities from Ace Lake, Antarctica - Antarctic Ace Lake Metagenome 02UKX (SPAdes) (version 2) | ecosystem: Environmental > Aquatic > Non-marine Saline and...
TTAAAAATAAAACTACTAAAAAATATTTCCTTTTCATTTTCTTAAATACCCCCTTATATTATTTATTTCTTTCCTGGTTAATTTCGATTATCTTTATTTATCACTATCACCGCTTAAATATGCTTTTAAATTATCCTGGTTAACATACCAATTTTTGCCTTCAGTGCAATTTCCATTCACCATTTACTTTTTCAAAAAGCATTAATCGATCATAATAATCATTGGTATTGTATACTACACCATATATATCACGCTGTGTAGTAGTCATATCATAGTCACACTTAACATAATATGATAAATAAGAAAAATTTTGAAAATTATAGATCTGGTAGGTAAAATACAAAGTAGGATAATCCAAGTCTAAATCCCACATGTTGTTAGCAAATTCAAACATGATACCACCAGACTTACAATAAGTAAGAGCTTGAGTATAATTCCGATTACTAAGAGCAGTGTAATATCCTTTAAGTAGATTTTCACATATATAGAAATCTCCACCTACATCATTAGAATCTGGAGTTACTATTCCGCTACCACTACACCCTGTTAAAAAAATAGAAAATATTAAAAACAAAACTATTAATAAATATTTGCTTTTCAAAATCTAAATCTCCTTTTTTTATAATAAAATAACCATGTTTTTCTTTGATTACTTTCCCTATCATCATATTATTCTATTTAAATTTACACCTCCCAATCTCTTAATTTTTAATATTTTCTTATCCTTGTTTATCTTTCTGCTTATACGATTTATTATTAAAAATAAAAAGGACAGAATAAGAAAATAATGATATTACTCTTTTGCTTTGTCCTTTTACCTGAAAGTTTGGATACTTTTAGTATCTTACCTCTTCGGCTTCTTTTCTTTTATGATAGATATTACTAATAACCACTTAGTTACTCTAATCAGTTTGATAATCTTAAGGCAGTTTACCTGTTCCTTCACCATTTTTATTTCGAACTACTATGAATCCATCGTCTTTTAAGTCACCCATAGCAACAACCATATTTCCGGCTTCGTTACTAATACCTATCGTTCCACCTTGAATAATACCGATTGTTCCTTTTCCATCTCTGGTAGCGTTCAGATTAACAACTTGGGCACCGGCTTTATTAAAAATACCAATTCTACCATAATCTCTCGTAGTGTCCAACGTAACACCAAGCTCTCCATATTTGTTAAAAATAAGAATACTTCCACTTAAATTATCTGATGATCCCATTGCAGTAAAAATTTTACTCTCTTTATTATAGGTTCTTATTAATCCACCGCCTTCTTCAGACGTACTTATATCAGCAACAAGATTACCGTCCTCATTATAGACACCTACCATTCCACCATTTGATTCAAGATAACCCATAGTAACTGATAAATTACCAGTTCTATTAAATAAGCCAATCGATCCACAACCTTCAAGTTCGGTTATGCAAGCAATCATATTTCCCATTTTATCATTCAACTTTATCATTCCACTACCATCATCACTAGAGAATAATTCAATAATTTTATTTCCATTATTATTCACAAGTGCAATACTCTTAGCTCTGATTTCCTCCTGAATAGCCACCTTGCTTTGAACGGTATCGTCTACTAAGAACACATGAAACATTAATACCGCTAACATTGAATAAAGAAAGATTCTTTCAAATTTTTTCATTAATATTTACCTCTTTTAAATAAATTTAAACTTTCAAATATACCTAGCTTACTTCGGGAAATTTATTCAATATCCGTTTAATTATCTTACATCCGTATTTTTCAATATTTGATTTTCTTGTAGAAGTAATCCCTGAACCTTCCCAAACCTTTTCATGGTTTTCAGATAAATTATCGAGGAAACTTATTCCCACATAAGGATAATACCGATGTTTGATTACAGTGATGTTTTTCCAGCTACTCCCTCCATATGTATTTATACTTCCATGATAATATTTACTGCCAATAGACCCGGAATAATGGGAATAACTATTGTTTGATTGGTATATCGGTATACTGCTAGCACTTTCCGAATATTCATTACTTGAAAATAAAAAAATAACTAAATCTGCTTCTGTAAAATCCTTTTTATACTTGTATCCCTTTTCCTCCAACTGTTTAATTATTTCTATCTGTAAATGTTTATTAGGTAAATAATCAGCCGATGAATTTGTTTTATCATCTTCATAAAAACCAAACGAACGATATCGACTGTAGTCAGTATCAGGATTATCGTGAGTTTCTATATTGTATCTAGAAAATAATGAGCAATACCCAAAAGAGGTAAAACAAAAGATTATCAAAAAAGTTAATAAAAAAACATTTAGTAAATTATTTTTTTTCATGATTAAAAATTCTCCTTTATATAGTTTTATGATTTTAAATTTTACTTAAAGAGTTTATTCAAATGGCAAATAAAGTGTGATTAAAATTATTTATTAATCTCAACTCAAACAAACTCGGAAATATTATTATAAATTCAGATTATCAATAAGAATCCTTTAAAAATTTAATGCAGTTCCTTCAATTAATATAATTTCCAACTATTACCAACTTTCTGCAAATCGAGGCAACTATTCCCTTCATCAGTTTCATAGAATCCGCAATACTTTATTAAATAAGTAACATAACTATGAACCTGGCTATAATTCCCATTGATAGATACATCAATAATATTTACTGCACAATTAACAATTACCTGACTACAATATAAATATGCTGTATTAGCTAAATCTTCTACTTGGCAAACAGCGTAATACTGATCCGAACCATAAACACAATACTTTTTTGCTTTTCAAAATCTAAATCTCTTTTTTTTTATAAATTAATCCTGTTCTTTTTTAATTACTGCCCATATCATCATATTATTCTATTTAAATTCGCACCTCCTAACCTTCTATTTTTTTCTTACTCATTTTTTCTCTTTCTATTTAGAAAGTTTAATGTTAAAAATAAAAAAGACAGAGTAAGAAAATAACTATATTACTTTCTCACTCTGTCCTTTTACCTGAAAGATTCTTCCTGAATAATTAGGAAATAATTTATTAAGGTACTCTCTGTTGGAATTTTCCTAAAACTTAGGAATTGCCCCATCGGTGCTTTTTATTATAAAGCTCTCCAGAGTTCTGTCCGGTAACAGTCCCTTTGCCTGAAAGTTTGGATACTTGTGGTATCTTGCTTCTTCGGCTCCTCTTCCTATTTTTAAAAGAAAAGGTCTCTCCTGTTACCTTCGTACAGGTTACAATATTTAATTTAATTTTATATTTGTGGATATTATCTCAAGATTCACATTAATTGATAACATTTTGCATTTATCTTAAAAACCATTCTTTCTCTATAAAGCACGTTTCGATAGATTAGTTCCAAGCCTAAGAAGAAGTTATGTCAAATGTTGAGACCAGACCCCTTTATTTTCTTCTGAAAGCTTATATTTTTTTTATTGTAACATATGGTTGTGACTACTGTATGGCAACAATTATTAAAATAATTTAAAAAAATTGAATATTTTACAGTTTTTTATCCAAAAATAAAAAACATCTTCAAAACCGAAGAGATGATTTTCATATTTCATCTCTTCCGGAAATTCCAGATCATCCACCGGATAGCCTGAACCGGAACCAAACACAGAATCAATTCCGCATTTCGAACAGAGAGCAGTCGAGCCTTTTGGGGAACCCCATCACGCCATTCCACTATTTCGGACGGGGAAAAAGTACTTTTGTAATAGAAACATCCGCAAATATCGCTTTTCAGCCAATTTTCCGGCCGTTCTAAAAAGCCTGCCCGGCTATATTGCCTTTATTGCCAATCTATTATATTTGTTGCTGATCCCGGATGTCTCATAACTCAAATTAATTTTATTGCCTTTATGTTCGAGTAATAATTTACGAAATATGGTAATTCCACTCTTTTTAGTATCTATTATCTTTATATTTTCCCGTTCCATAATATTTTGAAAGAAAATTCTAAAATCTATAAGAAATTCATTATTATGGCTTAAATTGTAAGCACAAAAAACATTTTTATCATTTCTGGCAGCTTCAATAGAAGAAGCATTACTGCAAATATTGATCACAAGATTATCAATATTTTGATCTACCAGCATATCCCATACTTTTAATGGCTTAAGGGTTCTCAAAAATTCATTAGACTTCACAATATCTTTCCTCCTCTTTTTAGAAAGCTCTTCCTTAGATTCTTTACCCGCTTTTTTTTAATATCTCTGCCTTATCAGTCTTCTCCCAGGTAAAATCCTCATCCTCTCTCCCAAAATGTCCGTAGGCAGCGGTCTTTTTATAAATTGGCCTTCTTAGCTTCAGGTGATCAATAATCTCCCCGGGCCGCAAATCAAAATTCTCTTTGATCAGGGTTATTATCTTTGAGTGAGGAATTTTCCCGGTTCCAAAAGTGTCCAACATAATGGATACGGGGCGGGCCACCCCTATGGCATAGGCAATCTGTATCTCGCATCTATCCGCCAGTCCGGCAGCTACAATATTTTTAGCTACATAGCGGGCGGCATAGCTTCCTGACCTATCTACTTTAGTGGGATCTTTTCCGGAGAAACATCCTCCGCCGTGCCTTCCTGTTCCGCCATAGGTATCTACAATGATCTTTCTTCCGTTAAGTCCCACATCTGCCCGGGGTCCGCCTTCCACAAACCTTCCGGTAGCATTGATAAAATATTTGGTATCATCATCAAGATATTTATCGGGTATTATATGGTTAATTACTTTTTCTCTGATATCTTTTTGTAAAGTTTCAGTGGAAACATCCGGGCTATGCTGGGCGGCGATTACTACGGCTACAACTTTTTTAGGAATTCCCTTTTCGTATTCGACTGTCACCTGGGATTTACCGTCAGGTCTAAGATAGGGAAGTATCTTTTTCTTTCTCAGTCGGTCCAACCGATGTACTAATTTATGAGCCAGCATTATCGGCAGAGGCATCAGCTCGGGTGTCTCATTACAGGCATAGCCGAACATCATTCCCTGGTCACCTGCCCCGGTAATAGAAGCATCTTCTTCTCCTGCCCTCGCCTCTTGTGATTTATCAATTCCTCTTGAAATGTCTTTTGCCTGTCCGTTAACAAAGACTGAAATTGTGCAATCGGGATTAAGGCCGTAACAGTTTTTAGTATATCCAATATCTTCAATGGTCTGGCGCACTATTTTGGGAATATCGGGATGATAGGATGATTCTATCTGCCCGGCAACGGTGATGTTTTCCGCACTCACCAAAACCTCTATTCCTACTCTCCCCTTTGGATCTTTTTCTAAAACTGAATCTAAAATTGCATCGGTTATCTGGTCGGCAATTTTGTCGGGATGTCCCTCGGTAACTGATTCTGAAGTAAATAAGTATCTGTTATTCATATTATTTCCTCCTTTATTTTTTTATATTTTTAACCCTAAAATAAAAAAACCTCTTCAAAACCGAAGAGGTAATTTACGTGTCTCATCTCTCGGAATTGAATTTTCATTCCGCGGAATTTAGCACCAACGTAATGTCCTTTTACATGACATTACAGGTTGCCGGGCTTCACAGGGTCCTTTCCCTCCACCACTCTTGATAAGAGTTTCAATATTCAATTTTTATAATGATAGCACAATTAAGGTAAATAATCAATTTTTTTTATATACACTTGCTTTATCTCTAAGGACTCCAAATATCTCTGAATTTTCTTCTTCGATTAACTAAACCAATATTTATTCATTTCTTCAAGAAATTCCTGTTCATCAACCGGATATCCAGATTCGGATCCAATAACGGAATCCACATAACAATAAGGACACATAGCAGTGGCACCTTTAGGATTATCTTTATCACACCAGTTAAAAATTTCTTTTGGTTGAAATATTTGTTTGCAGCTAAAACAACCACAAACATCACTTTCCATGATTTCTTTCTGATTATAAATAGAATGTTTATGGGCTGATTTTAAGTATTCAACATCATATTTTTCCTTTGATTTCCTCTTTTTTGTAGGTTCATTCGCTTTTAAATGTGACCTTTTTGGTAAAACTGTACATTGTATTCTTGATTTTTTCTTCCTTTCTTCTTCAATCATAATGGGCTCCGTATAAATTCATTATTTTTCTCTTTATGTCAAATGTTGAGACCAGACCCCTTTATTACTTTTTTCCATTCTATGAAAGTTTCAATCATCTGTTTAATAAACCCCTAAGACTCCATAAGGCTGTCCGTTAAAAATTACAGAATTACTGAGCTAGTACATGTGTCCCTATAATTAATGATAGGTGCGGCTTTGTTATACAAGAACCAGTTCCTGGCGGCGCGGGAAATAACCAGCTACTCGATCTTGTAATATCTCATTTCCTATAATCCCTTCAGTCCCTGCCATCATCAGCGTCATGCCAAGTAATTTAGGAAGAGAGCCGCAGCGAAGCTCGTACTGCATTTTCCCAAGCGTGGCGTTAACCCAATACGTTTCCGTCTGGAACTGTCCAGTACCAGGATAAAAATCAGTAAAAGCACCTGCCGGAGGATAAGTGTCAAGAGACCCATCTTGGAAATATGATATTTGAGCGCCAGTGTCGAAAAACATTCGTCTATCAACACCACTAATATTTGCTTGAATAATCGGAATTCCCATGAAATCATTGATTTTCAAAACTTTCCCATTGAGAGCGATATGTTCCGCTGAAAAAAACACTCTCAAATTCTTCATATCAATGAGAATATCGAATTTATTAAGAACATCCGCACCAATAATTCCCGCAGTGGGGTGATTCACAAATTCGGATAATTGTGCTGCCGTCAATCCCATGTAATTAGTTGGAATCAAAAAGTCCTGTCGCTCGATTCCAATTTGGCTTGTGCCAAAACTAGTTGGCGCACCTGTATCCAGCAACCATTCATATCCATCAATATTGACGAATAGATGACCTTCTTTAGTTATCAGCGAAAAATCTTGCATTTATTTCCTTCCCCCTAACATAAGATTAAGTGTACTAATGAAAAAACAAACGTTGCTTTTCTCAACTACTTAATATCATGGAATTATTATTAGTTCACTGTTTACTATTAAATACTGTAAAAATTTTTCTATACTTTTATATCTTGCATTATGCAGGCTAACGATTTACCCATCAGCTGCCGGCAAAGCCGAATAGCACTTTTTGTGCATCCGTAGAAATAATTCTCTCCGGTCTTCCAGGCAAATGGCACAATACTTCTGTCTGGTACATAATGATCTCTTTCTACAGCTAGGACAATCTTTGTACTTATAAATTTTTATCTAAGATTTTCGATAACCACAATCCTTCCTGCGTATCTTGTGAACTTGTGAGGCCTGATCTCGAATCTATATTGTTTTATGTTGGATATTCAAATAGCCCATCCTCATTCCCTCTTTCTAGTATTTGTCGAACCCTTTCACTGGTTAAACATACTTTATTTGCGACTATTTTAAATGTTCCGTACTCTTTATATAATTGAAAAATTTTTTTATAATATTTATCAAATAATGAAACCTATTGGTTGAGTAAATTGTTATATTTCAAGACCTGGCCCCTCTATTTTCAAGACCTACTCCTTTATTCTTCCTTATTTAGTATTAGGCTTGGGAAACCAATACCGTAAATCAGTAATTTTCCCAATATATATATAATTTAAGCCCCTATCACCGGTTTTCGGTGTAAATATCTGACAAAATTCATTAATGTAAAATCTGCCGCCATCAGTACCTTTAAACCTAGCTATTTCTAAAGCAACTTTTTCCGCTTCTTTTATATCAATACAATCAGTCAAACGAACTTCTTTTTCGACTCTAGGGCGAATCCAATACTTGTAGCTAATATCTCTAGCACCGGCTTTAAGTACATAAGATATACCCGGGTGCGGACCTACCCATATATCACCAGGGTTTATCGATTTACCCTCCAGGTCTTTGGCGTTACCAGATAATATTTTACCTTCAAATTCAAATTCTAATGGCTGGTCATATTCCCCGGCAAGATAATAATCTTTCTCTTCACCCTTTACCGGTACCAGTACTTGTTTGTACTCATTAATATAGAATGCTCCACCGGGACTACCGCTAAAATGGGTTTTTACATCATTAACCATCTCAACTAAATCCGGATGGTTAGCATTAGACGGATACCATAGCTCTCCGTCATCAGATAGATAATAGATACCGACCACATACTCACCTTTTTCAAATCTCACCGTATACTTAGCATCTCTGTTAACATTGCTCGGACAATTTCCAATAAACTGAACATATTTCTTATTACTCACAATTCATTCCTCCTTTTTAAACCATAAATTGTAATTAATTCTGCCTACATAGACAGGGACCCATTTATCTTCATCTCTACAATATTCTCCTTCGGGTATTTTTGTTAAAACAAGCCCATTCTGATTCACAATAAATCTAACAGCTCCAGAACGACGGATCTTGCGTAGTTTTTTAATTAGCTCGTCATCTTGTTTCGGGAGATACTCACTTTTATTTTGCTCTGAACAGTAACGGTAATAGTAAATATTACTACCTCTATTCAAGTTGTACTTTACTCCTATATAAGGTTTTTCCCAAAGATCACCATTTTGTAATCCGGTATCATCTGATAGATCAATAATGCTCCCATCAGAAGGATTTTTAAAAAGTAATACACCATCTACTTCGCCAACCAATAATCTTTTTCCATCACCCCGACTCGATGGTACAATAACCTGCCCAAATTCATTAATTACAAAAGCCCCTCCCGGTATTCTCGATATCCTTATTTTAGCCTTGTTTATCGCACCCACTAACTCTTTTATACCTCCAAAAGTTTCATGTGCCAGACAAAATAGTGTCTCATCAAAACGATTCCATTCAATTACAGGCCAAAAAGCCTTCTTTTCTTTAAAATATTTTATCTTGTAAGTGGTAGAGTTCCCAAGAATTCTATTATATCTGCCATACCAGGGTTTCATATTACAAGCCTTGAAACTAAAAAACTTAAACTCTTTCAATTTTAACTCCTTATATTTCCGGAAATTCTAATCCCTTTTTAATTTTAATAATATTGCGGAGTTCACCATTTTCTAAATATTTTACTTGACCATTTTTGTCAATGAAAAATTTATCTACTTCAATGCCTTTCCTTTGCATCTTTTGAATTTTGTTTATTATCTCCAAAGCATTTTTACCTTTATTTTTGTCTTCAGCTTTTTCATCAATCCGAGCATATAATTCTCCACGTGGGTGTTTTTTTGTAATCAAATATTGCCCACCCTTTTGCTTAAAATAAAATGCCTCTCCAGGTTTATCAACTCTTTCAAAATTAAAATCATCTATCAATTTAGATACATAATAGGTTTGCCAGTTACCCGAGATATTTTTTAGTAACAAAACATATTTTTTGTGAAGGGTTACTTTAAATCGGCCATATCCTTTTTTAATCCTAAATATTTTCTCAGGAATACCTTGTGGATTTACGGCAGGACTATCTCTTTCATCAAATACATTGCCCCTGGAATCACAGCTGTATTCAACGCCTTCATCATATCTTCCGAGGTATATTCCGCCTTCCTCTAATGTGCTTTCTTCTATATCTTCCTCAAGCTTTGGCGGTTCACGTGGCGGACCTTTTAATTCCACAGGTTCTTGCGACAAATCCCAGGAAAAATAACGATTACGTTCAGCCCCAATTAATTTTATCCAATCGGTTTTTTCATAAATGTTCTCATCGGTTGTTTTCTGCATATACAAAACATAAACTATAGCTTTTTTTTCTTTTCCGTCTACCTTTGTTTTTCTTAGCATCCTGCCCAATGTTTGGATTCTCTGACGAACAGAAGTGCTTGAAGCAACAATAATACCGATATCGGCACTCGGAACATTAAATCCCTCGATAAGAGATCTGGCAGATACAATTACCCTGGCTATGCCACGGCGAAAAAGGTCAATACTTGTTTCTCTTAAAGTGTCTGAAAGATTGCTGTTTTCAGCAACAATTGATATACTTTTTTTTTGAAACCGGTTATACAAATTCATTACTTCTTCTATTCTTTCATGGAATAAAATTGCCCGAGCCTGTGGATTACTTTTTAGTTCAACTTCCAAAATAGCCACAACTGCATCACCACGAGCTTTAGCATTATATAAAAGATCTTTTCTATCTCTGGTTTTCTGAATAAATAACCGAGCTAACTTCCCTAATCGATTTTCTTTCTTGGATAAATTTTGGCACCAACTCCATAGATTTCTGTCAATATTTATATTTTTTCCTTTTCCAATTTCTTTCAATTTAGAATTAAGATCTTTTATGATCTTTGATATTTGATCATACTTTACTCTTTCTTTTGCTGTTAATAATAGCCCGTAATGCCTTATTTCAAATCCCGGTAAAATACCCAATTCATAAGCTTGTTTCAAAGATAGCTCATAGACAATAGGGCCAATCTCTTTTCCTAATATACTAACTGCATACTTCTCTTTCGATAAAAAAAAGTCATCTCTTTCTTCCTCATCTTCTTCTTCAAAATCATCTCTTTCAGGGGTTGCAGATAAACCCAGTACATAAGATCGGTGAGTTTTAAATACATTTTTCCTTCTTAGAGCTCCAGCATGGTGACATTCATCAATAATTAGTAACAATTTACTTCCTATTTTTTTATCAACCATATTTGGTAATTCTTTTGAGGCAGTATTAAGAACACATAATATAACTCTTTTTTGCTTTCCTTTAAAATTATCCTTATGTCCCGCACCCAAGAATCCAATGGTTTCTTCCGGTAAATTACTTTTTTCTAAAAGCTCTTCATGCCATTGATTCAATAAAACAATTGTGGGCACAACAATAGCCACACATAAATCTTTTTCCGTTCTTTGTAATTTTTCTATTATAGCTAAAGCGAGAATAGTTTTCCCGGCTCCGGTAACAACTTTGATAGTCCCTCTTTTCTCTTTAAACCAGCTTTCAACGGCTTGTTTTTGCCAATCATATAGTTGAATATTTTCGAGCATTCCCCATTTTTCAGGAAGAGATTTGGTTTTCTTCTTTTTTTCTTGTTCTATCTCTTCACTATTTTTATTCTTATCAAACCAGAATTTTTTGGTCTTAAGATTATGGAGAGACAACTCCTCTTTATGAGTCAGAGACCATTGCTTTAAAAATTCCTTTTTTCTTTTTGTGGTCAATTTACTAACCTCACTTTACTTTTAATGTTCTTTTTTATAAAATAAAGAACCATCCCCTGTTTTGCCCTTATCAATATCTTATTCTATTTTATCCCTCTTTTTTAAATTATGTCTAGCGCAGAGAATTTGAATGTTCTCAGCAACAAGTGATGACCCTCCTTTTGAGTATGGAATAATATGGTCAAAATGAAGATTATCTTGACTGCCACATTTAACACATCTTCCTTTATCTCGCTTCTATACTTCTAATTTTACTGCAGTAGGAATGATCCGGTTATGTTCAATATCATATTGGCCACCATTAATTATATTGACTTCATCGTCCAAAAGTTCAAGTTTAAATTTGAAAACCTTCCGTATATTGGTGCATTCTTGCCAGGCATCTACAAGTTTGAATATTCCATTGTAAACCCAAATACCTGATCTGATTTTTTCATAAACTTTAACAAATTCTGGTTCTACATTTTTCTTATCGTTTTGATATTTTTTAGCAGCATTACAAAAAAGCCCATTTTGAGTTAAACTTCCACTTGGATTTATTTTAGGTTGATCAACCATTTTAGGATTTGAACCACCTTTTCTTAATGGTATATCATGCCCTTCGTAAATTAATATTTTACCTTCTCCTTCTATACGATCAGCATAAGGTGCTCCATGTCGAATACTCATTAGAACTACAGTAAAACCACCTTTCAACCTAAAGTTCATGCCTCGCTGAAGATTAACACCCTCTTCTTTGCACATGTCAATATAAGGAATTACATCTCCTTGTTTAATCATTCAATTTCTCTCCAATGTGCATTATAGATAATTTTTAGATACCCAGAGTGCGAATTATTTTGACGTAAACTTGTATAAAAAGATGAAATCGGATATACCATGTTATATGTTTTGTGTGTTTTCCTTTAATTTGCTTGGAAAGTCACTATTTCCAATTTTTTGTTTTAAATTGCCATCAATACCATAGACTGAATATTTTTCATTCTTTTTTCTAATAGTTCTAATCCACTTCGGATGAATTTTACTGTCAATTGATATTATTGTATTGAATTCTTGCCAGTCTAAGCAACAAATCCCATCAATATTACAAACAAGGGCTATAAAAACATTTCCCAATAAGGAAAACATCTCTTTTACTTCACTCACATGTTCATTATCAAAGGTAAAAGACCAGGGAGGTATTCTTTTTGAAGAATACTTAATATAAAGACCTATTTTTCCGTCTAATAAATAAGAAGAATTATTTTTACCAAAACTTTCTACTTTTTTAAAGTGCCCTGAATGTACTATTTTTATGATAGCGGCACCGTGAAAAAATTCAAAATTTTTCATAATGTTAACACTTCTTTAAATTCTTCAAAAATTTAATATTTATAATACATCTATAGAAAACTCTAGCTTTATTTTTTGAATTGAAAAATATTTTGATATGATGAGTTGCATGAGGATATTTCCCTTTTTCCAATTCTGAATTTCCAATAAATCCCTTAGGTCGTTCAATTGTATCTTTATTTACGTCTTCTCCACGATTTGAAATATCAGTTGATTTATGTACTGCTAATGAATTTATTCCATCATAACTAAACTCTTCAATAAACTCTAA
>Ga0208771_1001417_pt1 | contig 12720 bp, 11 predicted proteins | sample AntAceMetag02UKX_FD_184775 | JGI IMG/M metagenome (GOLD analysis project Ga0208771, IMG submission 184775) | Saline lake microbial communities from Ace Lake, Antarctica - Antarctic Ace Lake Metagenome 02UKX (SPAdes) (version 2) | ecosystem: Environmental > Aquatic > Non-marine Saline and...
ATTCGTAATTAATTAGCATATTTACATTATGATGAAAATTACAAATTAAACATATAAATTTGTGGCTGCAAATTTTCCTAAAATTATTTTAATTTTAGGGGGTTTTCGTTCAGACACTAATTAAGTTAAGGAAAAGGGATTTTGATGTATTGTTATACTTGAAGACTTATATTTGAACAGAAATTGATTTTTATATTGACATTTTAAGTATAACACTTAAAACCTCTATTTATTATGGAGATATTATGTTTTCAAAAATGAATATGATTTATTGGAAAGGAAAAAAATTTTGGCTCGGAAAACTTCTTGAGCATCCCAAGATTATGACACAGGGCGAAATAATTGAAGAGCTTGAGGAAAATATTAAAGATGCTTATATACAAATGGCAATGGATGAAGTGCCTGAAGAATATCAAATGAAAGAGAGAGCTTTATGAAACGAAAAGAGCTTGTTCGCAATTAAAATAATGAGATTACTTTTCAACTATTAGCTTCTCTTCTAACCACAAATTAACCAAAGTCTCCAATGAAATCCCCTTTTTTTGAGCCATTCTCTTAAGTTTTTCAATGATTGAATGTTCTAATAAAACTGCTTGAGAAATTTCGGATGCAACCTCGACTTCTTCATTTATCGGACGTAAATATTCTTCATAATCACCAGCATCATGGGTACCCCAAAAATCAGAAGCATCTTTTATTCTATTAAAATGTTCTGGAATTTTATCAATATTATTGTTATCTTTCATAACAAAATGTGAATTAATTGTCAAGCAAAAAGAACTATGGGTAAAATTTAATTGGCAAAATATGTAAAACGTTCAATCCAATGGGAATAAACCAAAAAAAATTTAATGAAGTCCGAACCAATGGGATTGAGCGCTTTCACCTCCAAAATATGTTATATTTGCCCAAGTAAATTTAGAATTCAGAAACATGTTTTAGTTGATTAAAAAAAATTCTTCTTTTTGTAAAAAAATAAATTAAACACCCTGGAGGTTAACGTATGAAAGTAATAAAATTTTTGTTTTATCTGATTTTTATTAGTCTAATGATTCTGAATTTTGCTGTTGGACAAACCAATTTACCAACAGGTATAATTCAGGGACAAGTAATTGACGCCGACACCAAAGCCCCGCTTATCAGCACAAATGTAGTTCTCGTAGGTACGGTAAAAGGAGCGGCGACTGGGATGGATGGATCATTCGTGATTCGTAAAGTTCCAGTTGGAAGTTATGTTTTGCAATTCGATTATATTGGGTTTGAACAACATAAAAAAGCTGATATAATAGTCCGCCCTGAAAGAATCACTTTTGTAAACGTAGAATTGAAAATGGCAGCAATTGAAACAGATGAGATTGGCGTCACCGCAGGATATTTTCCTGAATCCAATGAAGAGCCAACCAGTATAGTTAGTTTTTCACATGAGGAAATTCGCCGTGCGCCAGGTTCTGCTGGTGATGTCAGTCGAATATTGATGACACTTCCCTGTATTGCAAAAGTTAATGACCAGAGCAATAATTTGATTGTCCGCGGCGGCAATCCCATTGAAAATACTTTTTATATCGATAACATCGAAATGCCGAATATTAACCATTTTCCGCACCAGGGCGCATCTGGCGGTCCTATTGGATTACTCAATGTGGATTTTATTCAGGACGTAACTTTTTATTCGGGCGGGTTTTCTGCTATGTACGGAGATAAGCTTTCTTCTGTAATGGATATTAAATTTCGCGAAGGAAATCGCAGCGAATTTGATGGTCAATTGGATTTGAATTTTTCTGGGTTCGGAGGAGTGGCAGAAGGTCCGCTGTTCAAAAATAAAGGTTCATGGCTGTTTTCGGCACGCAGAAGTTACCTTGACTTTGTGGTCGATGTTTTTGATGTCGGCTCTACCGTGGCTCCAACCTACGGGGATGTACAGAATAAAATTGTTTATGATATTAATGCGAATAATAAATTGATTCTACTCGGTGTTTTTGCAGATGATCATAACGCTCCTGACCGAGAAACTGGAGAAGAAAATTACATGACTCACTACGGCAACCAGGATCTGTATCAAAGCACAATAGGTCTGAACTGGCGCGCCATCTGGGGTAAAAAGGGCTATTCAAATACTTCAATAGCCTACACATCAAATAACTATGATGAAGATTGGTACGAAACAACAACAGGTATATACGCGGTCAGGAACAGAACAAATGAACAGGCATTCAAATTTAGAAATGTCAATCATTTTCGATTAAATAAAATGAATACCATTGAATTCGGTGTTGAAGCAAAGCACCTGATTGAAGATTATGATAATTGGTATGCTGAAACGACAAATGATATCGGCGCTCCTATTCCTGCCCTGACTATAAAAGATAAAATTACTGGCGATAAAATTGGCGGATTTTTGAACTATATTGTTACGTCATTTTATCGGCTAACAACAACGTTGGGAGTGCGGGCAGATTATTTTTCTTACAATGATAATTTTGTTATCTCGCCAAGATTCTCATTTTCCTATCAATTGGCACATAAGACATCCATCAACGGAGCGGCTGGTATTTTTTATCAAAATCTTCCATTATTATTGCTGACGCAAAATGAGTCTAATAAAAACTTGAAAAATGCCAAAGCGATTCATTATGTGTTAGGAATAAATCATCTGCTCACTGATAACACAAAATTAACTCTGGAAGTCTATCAGAAAAATTATGAAGACTTTCCAATGGATCCCCAACAATCGGCATTGTTCATCATAGATAAAAACTACTTTGACAATTATGGGGCATTAGTGGATAATGGTGAAGCCCTTTCTCGTGGCGTTGAGCTTATGATCCAAAAAAAGCTGGCAGAAAATTTTTATGGACTGGTGAGCGCTTCATATTTCCGATCGCGTTACAAAGGAATTGATGGAATTTGGCGAGATCGTGATTTTGATAATCGAGTGACTTTCAGCATAGAGGGCGGCTACAAACCCAACAATAAATGGGAATTCAGTACGCGCTGGATTTATGCAGGCGGCGTTCCTTACACACCATTTGATATTGAAAAATCAAAACAAAATAATCGGGTAGTCTATGATGAAAACAAAATAAATGAGGATAGGTATCCTGATTACCATTCCATGAATATTCGTTTTGATCGGAGATTCAATTTCAGCAAATCAAATATCGTTTTCTACTTGAGTGTCTGGAACACTTACAATCGAAAGAATATTGCCAACTATTTTTGGAATGATAAGGAGCAGAAACAGGATGAGGTTTACCAGTGGGGTTTGCTGCCGATTTTTGGAGTGGAGTATGAGTTTTAAGTTTGTTATACTCATTAAGGTTTAGAATTTCAGTTTTGCTGTCATTCCTGTGCATGTGAAATGCTTGAAGAGTGCAGGAATCTCTTTGCTAACAGATAGTTAAAAGATGCCCATTTTCACAGGCATAGCGTGAAAAATTAAACCCTAACGAGTATATTAAAAAGAAATGGTTTCTATTTCTAAAGAGGAGACCATTTATTAGGATCAATATAAATATTTTCGTTAATTTTTAAAATCAATTAAAGCGACGCGAATATAACCTTTCGTACTACATCCATCAACCCATATTCTAAAAAAGATAGGTTTCCAGGGATTAGGGTCTCCAATTACAAACATGGGATTACTTAAATTAATTCTATAAGTATGCCAGGTATTAGCTGGATGTGAATATATAATCATTGAAGTGTCAGAACTGCTTTTGTTTAAATTAATACAATATTGATAATAATTATTATTTAAATCGAGTTTGCCATTTTGATTAATATCTTCTGTATCAGGACATCTTCCTTCAGGAGTATTTTCGTTTCTTTCTGTTCCATCAATTTGTTCATAATTGTGACTACCTGAATTATAAGCCCAGTCATCCCAACTGATTGGCTCGCCCTCATCCCGTATATTGTTTTCATTAACATCCCAGAAGTCAGATGGATCTGTGCCAGCCATACCATCAAGTCCAATATCTTCCCCAGGATCTAAAAGACCGTTTCTAATGCCATGGATTGCTTTGTCTTCGCTGTTTAACCTGCCATCAGGTATTACATCTTCTGATATTTCGCCAATATCAAAATGAACTCTGCCCTGATTGCCACTAATTGTAACTTCAAGATATTGAAAAGAAGATATTTGAGATTGAAAATTTTCAGGAATAAACATCATAATACCATTCCACGATTCAAGAACAGAAAAATCTTCAGAATCGTTTGGTGTAAAAGATAGGTCCAGTACATGGGTTCTTAATGGACCATCTGGATTAATTTCCAGTGAAGGCCAAATTTCTTTAAGTTGACACTGTTCATAAGGATTATACCAAATTAGTCTTCCCCGGGATAATAAATTTTTATCAGAGGATTCTGGTATCGAACAATGACTCCAATTATGCCTGATGATTGAAATGTCTGATTGTGGTATGTCGTCATAATTATCAGGTTTCGTTGATGGTTTATTTTCACATCCATAAACAAAGAAAATGAAGGTAATTAACAAAGGTGAATTCAAGTAGCAAGTGCAACAATGTAACTCATTAATTATCAAGCAAATTCATTTTCCCCAAAAAACATCCAGCATTGTGTGAGAGGCTTTTTGGGGAAAATGAATTATATAAACCAGAATTTGCATGGTACAAAAGTGTTGCACTTATTACTTGAACTTACAAAATAAATAAAGTATTTTTGTTTCATTGGATTTCCTCCTGATTCTAGTTGTTTTCAAAAGTCTATTAATTTAACTTGTTTATAAATGAATTGTTTCAAGCTTTTTTTCGCGAAAAAGTTAATCTATACACAGATACATCAACGTGGTATTATGAGTAGAAAGAACTCCTGTTACTAAGTGCATTTAGGAGCTATATATTTTTTCGATGATTTAAGGAGAGTGATTGAGAATTTGTTTCAGTGCGTCAGTCCTGATGTCGTCAAGTGTTTAAGGCGAAAAATATTTTGTCGTAACTCATATTTCCATGTAATCTAATTAAGGGATTGATGAAATTGCATTATAAGATAATCAATAAAAAAGAAATGCAAGTTTTTTTTAAAAAAGTAGCAATATATTTATAGAACGAGAATGAGCAGGACAAAATTTTTTAATGGAGTTTAATGCCGATTATTGGGGTGGAGTATGAGTTTTAGAGTGTGATTTAAATAGAATTCTAACTAATTGTTCCTGCAAATTCAAACTGAAAAATTAAATTTGCAGGGATATTTTATTTTCCACCCATATAACTTTGTAAAACTTTGAAAAATTTGATTTTTCTAAAAAAATTCTTGACTTTTTGAAAATCCTTGAATATCTTAAAAGTAATCGAAAGCGAGTTAATTCTGTCAAATCCCTTGTTGAAAAGCTTACCCAGTCCATTTTGACCAAAGCGTTTTGCGGAGAGTTGATGCCCACCTGGGCGGAATTGGCTCGACGTGAGGGGATGAAGTATGGATCGGCGAGGTGGTTATAGGAGATGATTCAGGATAACAAGTAAAAAAATGAATAGTATCTAATATTTTTTGTTGCATTTTGAGTTTAGATGAGTTATATTTAATATGGATTTTAAGCGAATTAAAGAGCTATATTATATCACTCCGATTGATACAGTACCGTCAATTCTGAAGCATGGTATTTTTTCACATCATCAAGCTAAAAAACTACCACATGTTGATATTTCAATGGATGAAGTACAAGAACGCCGCTCAAAAAAGAGAGTCCCTGGTGGTAAACATCTTCACAAATATGCAAATCTATATTTTGATGCTCACAATCCTATGTTAAGTAAACGGCGTTCAATGAATTCTGAAATTTGTATTTTATGTATAGATAAAGAAGTCTTAACGCTTTCTAATGTTGTAATTACAGACAGGAATGCTTCAAGCGATTATGTTCGATTTTTACCTTTCCCTGATGGTCTGAAATATTTAGATGAAGAAAAGGTTTATGCACAGTACTGGACACATAATGATCGTTTTGAATATATGGAAAGGAAATCAATCAAATGTGCTGAAGTTCTAATCCCTGATAAAGTTTCAACAGAATATGTTTTTGCTGCTAACGTTTATAATGAAAATGCAAAGGATAAATTGCAGCAACATGGATTTAACCTTCCTCTTAATATTAAACCTAAAATCTTTTTTTAAGGAAAGATAATGGTTACAAAAATTCTAATAGGTAATATATTAGAGTCAAAAGCTCATACACTAATAAATACTGTTAATTGTGTTGGAATAATGGGTAAGGGGATCGCATTAGAGTTTAAGAAACGTTTCCCAGAGATGTTTAGAGATTATAAAGCAAGATGCGATAGAAACGAAATTGTTCAAGGGAAACCTTTTATTTATAAAAGATTATTGCTTCCATTAATAATTAATTTTCCTACAAAGAAACACTGGCGATCAGTTTCAAATATAAACGATATCCAAGCAGGTCTCCGATACTTAATAAACCATTATAAAGAATGGGGTGTCCAATCTTTAGCTGTACCTCCACTCGGATGTGGAAATGGACAACTTGATTGGCAGGATGTAGGCCCGATTATTTATAATGCATTTGAACCTATCGACATACCAGTCGAAATGTATGCACCCTTTGGCACTCATCCAAAAATGCTAACAAGAGAGTTTTTAAGTAAAAATTTGTTCATTAAGAACCGAGAAAAAAGTAGCTTGCAAAATTCATTAAATCCGTCATGGTTAGCTCTTGTTGAAATTCTTTATGAATTGGAAAAACATCCATACCACAATCCTGTCGGCAGGACAATTTTCCAAAAAATTGGTTATGTAGCTACTGAACAAAATTTGCCTACGCAATTTAGATATCTTCAAGGAAGTTATGGACCATTTTCAGATGACATAATAAAAGCAATCAGTGTACTTGCGAACAATGGGTTGATTTGTGAAGAGAAAGAAGGTAAGATGTTTCGACTTTCTGTGGGACCCAATTACAATCAGGTACGAGTGAAAAGAGAAGATGCAATAGAAAAATATCGAAAAATTATTAATAGAACCGCTGATCTTTTCGCTCGAATGGATACTAAACAAGCGGAAATTGCGACAACAATTTTCTATTCAACAAGGCAGGTAAAAAAACAAAAAAAAACATCTGAAGTCACGGAATGTGATATTTTGGAATATGTTATGGAATGGAAAAAGCGCCGTCGTCCTCCTTATGATAAAAACATGGTTGCTTCAGCAATAAGAAATTTAGCAATATTAAAGTGGTTAAAGGTAAGTTTTAGTGATGATCTTCCTGTTCATAACGAAGTTTAGCTTAATAGAAATCGTTTACGTATTTATAATATCACCGTTCTCAATAGACCCGATTTTTGGATATTTCTTGATGCTCTTTTAATTTTTTCCTTGAATCGTCTGCCTATACCTTGAACCTGCAGCTCGTAATAATCAATAGTATCTTTAAATTCTTCTGTTGCAAAATCATCAAAAATAATATTCATGGAGTTTCCCCTAGCACTTCTTCTGCTGGTATCCCTTTTGTAATCCCTTCTCTATGTGCTTTTAATCTTTTTTTTGCTTCTTCTAACCAAATTCTATCAACCTTTTCGTCAGGTCGATCGAGGCTTTTTACCAAAAGTTCAATTAGGATGAACTTTTCATTTGGGTTTAGACTTAATGCTTTGTCAATAAGCAAGTTATCTACTGCCATTATTTATCTCCTGATAAATTTGAGCTAAAGTTATCTATTAATCAATCTTTTGAAAACCGATAATTATAAATTTTGCCCTAAACATTTTTAATACGGCAAATAAAATTTAAATGAAGTCTCCTCCGCCACTTTAGTTATTAATTCAATCCACCCACCATGCTTCTCAATAATTTGCTTGCAGATGGCTAATCCCAAACCGCTGCCGGTTGATTTTGTTGTGTAAAATGGTTCAAAAATTTGCTGGGTATCGCCTTCAATTCCCGGGCCGTTGTCTGAAATAATTATCTCTGCATATTTTTTATTTTTTAAAGAAATTCTATTTAGACAAATCTCAATTTTGCCGTCTTTTTTAAAAGCCTGCTGCGCATTAATTAACAAGTTGAAAAGCACCTGCTGAATAGCGTTTTCATCAAAGCCGAATGGCTGCAATTCGTTTTTAACGGTAGTGGTAATCTCAATTTTAAAATCGTGTTCTTCTCGCTCAATTCCGGCAACTGCTTTGTCAATTACTGCTTTTAAATCGGTTAATTTAGGATTCAGTTTTGGCTCACGGGCAAAAGAGAGAAAGTTATTAATGAGAAAATTCAACCGCTGTACTTCCGCTGAAATGTAATCGAACAGTTCGTTCGATTGATCTTCGGATGAATATTTTTCTTTCAGCACATCTGCTGTGCCTTTAATAATTCCCAGCGGATTTCTAATTTCATGCGCCATGGAAGCAGCCATTCTTCCCATTGCTGCAAGTTTTTCAGTTTGCTGCACCGATTCATGAGTGCGTATCAGCAAGGTAATCATCCATGAGATGAAAAAAGAAAATACAATGATCAATCCAAAACTTATTAATCCGCCAAAAATCAATCCTTGTTTGAACAGCTTTAATAATTCAAAAAAATCAGCCGAGGCTTCTAAAACCAACAAAGCCTGAACCTGGAAAAATTCGTCTTTCAAAGGCGCATAAACACTTTTGAACATGTTGCCTTCGATAATGTGAATAGGAGATGCTGAAATGTCACCTGCCCATGCTTGCGCGATTGCTGTGCTGTCTTGCTTAAGGTAGGTTCTTAATTGTCCTTCAGGAAATTTATCCTGACCATCGATAAGCACAAAGTAATTGTGATCGATAATAAATGCCGATTCAAGTTCCTGGTCATAAACCAATTGATTTAGAGTAGATTTAATAAAAGGTCGATCTGACGCTCTTCTGCCATGAAATTTTAAGGCTTCTTTAAAATCATAATCGGTTTCAATTTTATCTGTAGTCAAACCAGCGATTGCCTTAAGACGTTTTTCCAATTCCTGTTCTAAATATTTATCCATGCGATTGAAGAAAAGCCAGCTCCCCAGGTTAAATGCCAACAGCATTAAAACTGTAAATATAACCAGGGACCTGACGTAAAATTTCCGCTTTTTCAGCAGTCTTTCTTCTGTGCTTAAATTCTTTGCCACTATTTATTCTTTCCAAATATTTTCAACCATTCTTCTAATTCATCAGGAGAAATTTGCCTGTCGTATTTCTGTTCCATTTCATCTTGTTTGGGATGTTTGCTTGCTTGCTGAAAAAACATTTCCGGAGATAAAACGTTTGCTCCTTTTTCCTTACTGAAGTTCACCAGGTCATTATCGGCAGAAATTAGAGTTACCGACTTTTTATTATTCACCTTGCTGATCAATCGTTTTATTAACGGGTCAGCTTTTTCCGGTGATTTGGAATAGATAATTTTTAACCTGCTTGTCGATTGATGTGCGTTATCAACGTATCCAATTTCATCACCGTCAAACACCAGCGTGATCTTTATGTTTTTCGATGACTGGTATGCTTTGATAAAAGAGATCAGTAAATTGCGCGAATGCTCCAGGGATTGTTCCATCGCATTTTTAAATGTTGGAATTTTATGAATCAAATTATAGGCGTCAATAATGTAACAAGGAGTCATGGGAATTACCTATTTGCTCGTCATTTCAAATACTCCGTCCCAGTTTTCCGGCAAAGAATTTTCAGTAAAATATTTGCAGCGTCGAATAAACTCACTTGATGGGCCATCGACGGGATAAATCGACAAAGCTTTCTGGAAATAATTTTGCGCTATTGTCAATTCACGATTCCGGTAATTTTCTAATCCTTTGAGATAGTATTCGAGATAAGCTTTTTGGACATTTCCAAGTTCAGTATTTTTTCTGTCGATTATTTCATAAATACGGACTGGTTTTAATTTTCCTTTTACCCTGATGAAATCCAATTCCCGACACCAGATAAGTTTGGATACGGCGCTGAATGTTGCCTCACTAATCATGATTGAAGTTCTGTAAATTTTATTCGCGCCTTCTAACCGTGATGCCAGGTTAACACTATCGCCGATAGCCGTATAATCGAAACGATTTTTACCGCCGATATTTCCTGCGATCATTGGACCTGAATTAATTCCGATCCTGGTTTCAAATAAAGGTTTGCCCTGTTTTTTCCACCTTTTTCGAAGTTTAATTAGCCGGTTCTGGATATCAATAGCTGCGAGACAGGCTCTTAACGCATGATCACGCTGTTCCACTGGAATGCCGAAAACTGCGACAATGGCATCTCCCTCATATTTGTCAAGATAACCTTCATATTTTAAAATGACGTCGGTCAGCGCTGCTAAGTATTCATTCAGATAAGCTACCAGTTTTTCCGGCTCAAGATTTTCAGAACAAGCGGTGAAATTTTTTATGTCAGAAAAAAACGATGTGGCAATTTTTCGTTCGCCACCCAATTTTAACATATCCGGATTGTGCAGCAACTCGTTTACCACACTGGGAGAAACATAGTTCTGAAACATGGATTTAATTCGTTTTTTGTCCTTCATCTCGCTGAAATATTTATAACCAAGCACTGCCACATGACTCATAACAATCCCGATGAACGGTCGAACATTTTCGATCCATAAATCATTCACGCTAAAAGCATAAAAAGTAGCATAAATAAAACCCGAAGCAACAATTAAAAGAAAAGGAATATTGATCAACATTTTGCTAAACGAAGAAATAATAGCAATAATCAAGCAAAGAAGGACTAAAATCAAACAACTAATAGATTTTGATTTCCGATGAATGAAATCCTGGTTGAGAATATTGTAAATGATATTGGCGTGTATCTCCACGCCGGGAAAAGCTTGCTGAAAGGGGACCGGGCGAATATCCTGCAATCCCGGAGCTGAAGCGCCAACCAAAACAATCTTGTCAGTAAAAAATTCGGGTGGTACCCTGCGTGTGTAAACGTCATAAAAGGAGATGTAACGGAACGTCTGATAAGTACCGCTGTAATTGATCAACATCTGTCCTTTATCGTCAATGGGAATGTTGACAAAAGATGTTCCCTGTTCTGTTTGAATATTAAATTGGACAAACTTACCGGGCTTGATAGCAATTTGATCCAGCTGAATATCAAAAAGATAAAAAACTATTGCTAATGATAATGATGGATACAGTCTATCGGCAAAATTCATAAACAGCGGCATTTTACGAATAACGCTGTCGTTATCAGGCTGGTAATTTGCAAAGCCTAATTTTTGCGAGGCATTATACAGCTCAATAAATTTGCCATCGAAACGTTCAGCAAGCGGAAATCTATTTTGAATGTCAGTAGAAAAATGGAAAGAATAGTTTTGATATTTCAATCCTTCGGGGGGCGAGTTCATTTTGTATAAGAAAGCATCCGGCTCAGCTTTAGAAAAAGAGAGCGCATGAAAAACATTTTGAGCATTACGGGTGGATTTGACAAATAATGAATCGGCAACCCGGTCAATATCTCGTTCCATAAAAAGAATATCAAACCCAATCGCCAGCGCGCCAGATCCGACTAAATATTTCGTTATTTCTGCATAGTAATCACGAGGCCATTGGTGAAACCTGCCCATTTTATTTAAGCTGCGATTATCAATATCAACAATAACAATATCTTCAATTTTGGCTCCATCTCTTGCTTGCTCTAATTTATTTATTTTGTGAGCATATCGCTGGTCCAACATTTGAAATTCAAAATCATTGAAAATAGTTGGGAATAGTATTTCTGTTACAACTAAAACAAGCCCAGCAGTAAATAAACCCAACGAAACTCCGATGAGCAGGCGTTTAAGAATGTTTTCACTCATGGATTGTACCTTAATGATTTATTACTAATGTCAATATGAATTGATTTAATTAATTTCTTTATTTGAAAAGATTTTCTCAGAAACATTTTTATTTTTTAAACAAGTCAAAATATTCCCACAAAACAAAAATGCGATTGCGAGAAGAACCTGTTATTTCCTTCACCATATTTGTTTCTAAAAATCTCATAATTAAACCATTAGCGGTATTATAAGAAATTTTTAGTTGCTGGGAGATTTCTCCAATTTTGATAATTGGATTTGAAAACATATAAAGGAGCAATTCTTTTGCTTGTTCTGCAGGTCTGCCAAATTTTTTTATGTTCTGTTCATAAATTTCTTTTAACCGAATAATATTTTTAAAGGTATTTTTACCGTCTTTTGCTGTATCAATTATGCCGGAAAGAAAAAATTTAATCCACTGTTCAATATCATTTGATTGACGAACCATATTTAAAGAATCATAATAAGCGGTGCGATGTTTTTCAAAAAAATCAGAAAGATATAGAGTTGGTTTATCTAAAATTTTTGATTCAATAAGCTGTAAAATGATAAGCAAGCGCCCGATTCTTCCATTTCCATCTAAAAACGGATGAATTGTTTCAAATTGATAATGCGTGATAGCTATTTTTATAAAATTTGGGATATTTAATGCTTTGTTGTGCCAAAATTTTTCTAAGTCGTCTAATAGCCCAGGCAGTTCTTCATGATGAGGCGGTACAAAAAAAGCATCATTAATATTTGAACCACCAATCCAGTTTTGGCTTATGCGGATTTCACCCGGCTGCTTCTCCTTTCCACGCACACCAGAGAGAAGAATACGGTGTGTGTCTTTAATCAGGCGTAAACAGAGCGGTAATTTTTCTAATTGTTCAACCGCATAATTAATCGCCTTAATATAATTTTGCACTTCTTCCCAGTCATTTCGATTTTCCAGAGATATCT
>Ga0208771_1001419_pt1 | contig 12717 bp, 5 predicted proteins | sample AntAceMetag02UKX_FD_184775 | JGI IMG/M metagenome (GOLD analysis project Ga0208771, IMG submission 184775) | Saline lake microbial communities from Ace Lake, Antarctica - Antarctic Ace Lake Metagenome 02UKX (SPAdes) (version 2) | ecosystem: Environmental > Aquatic > Non-marine Saline and Alkaline...
AAAAACCAATGGACCAGCAATCCGATGGTCAAATAGCAACAAGCGTTTTTAAGTCAACAATCGGGGCAAGTTAGACCAACGGACACGTAATCCGTGTGTCTTTGCTTTTTGGCAAGCGTATGTTCAAAACGTTCACCATTTTCTGTGAATTTCTTAAGTCTTTGAAATTGCCAATCTTATGAAATTAGACTTTTAGCGATTTTAAACGCTATTTGGCGTTTGGGTTGTAGTGTGGTTGTAGAGATTTCGTTCACTTTTTACAGTCGCAAGTCACCACGCAGAGTCAACTAAGAAAGTTTGAGTTTTCGAGACAAATTTGATATTTTATTAGAAAAGAGGCTCAGCGGCGTAGCTGGGCTGAGACGTATAATGTTATATGGGAAATGTCAGGTTTAAGGAGATGTATTGTGAGGAGAACAGGAACTTTATCGGTGGTATTGGCTTTGATTATTTCAGCGTATGCCTTCGGGGGGGGGAGTGTCGATTTGTCGCGGGCAAAGATCGTTGTGTTGAAACCCGGGAGTAAGATACTGTCCAATGCGACGGATATGCTTGGCGATGAGATTGAAAAGCGCACAAGGATAAGGCTTGATATTGTTACCGACATGCCGAAGCAAGGCAAGGCGGCTATCGTAATCGGGACGGCAGGGGACCTTCCAAAGCCGCCTGCAGGGGTAAGGATTCGGCAGAAAGCGGATGCGTATGCGATATGGGTGGACAACAGCGAGGGTGTCAGGGTTTACTTAGTGGGATATGATGAGAGGGGGGCTTTGTATGCGGCGGGGAGAGTGCTTCGGTTGCTCGATATGGGCAGGGATGAACTGCGGCTTGACGGCGGGGTAAAACTCGCGACGGCGCCGAAATACGCGCTTCGGGGACATCAGCTCGGTTATAGACCAAAAGTAAATACATACGACGGCTGGGATATAAAGTTTTGGGAACAGTATTACCGGGATATGATCGTTTTTGGAATGAATGCGATTGAACTTATTCCGCCTGTAAGCGATGATGCTAAGGATAGTCCTCATTTTCCTAAACCGCCTTTGGAAATGATGGCCGCGATGTCTCAGTTGGCGGATGATTATGGTTTAGAAGTGTGGATTTGGTACCCGGCATTAGATAAGAATTATACAAATCTTGAGACTATAAAGTATTCCATAGAGAAACGGAGAGAAGTATATTCTGCGTTACCGCGGATCGATGCTGTTTTTGTTCCCGGCGGTGATCCTGGAAGAACAGCTCCGAAGGTGTTGATGCCTTTGTTGGAGAAGCACAAGAAAGTATTGAACCAATTTCATCCCGGGGCGCAGATGTGGGTTTCCCCGCAGGGGTTTGGCCGGCCTGGAGATAAAAAAGGATGGATAGATGAATTTTACAGGATTCTTCAAGAGGACAAACCGAAATGGTTTGACGGCGTTGTTTTCGGCCCTCATATAATGGAGTCATTAAAAAATCTAAGAGCTGCTGTTCCGGAACAATACCCTATCAGAAGGTATCCCGACATTACTCATACCAGGGGAAAGAGATATCATACAAGCTGCCAATATCCTGTGCCAAACTGGGACAGGGCTTTTCAACTGACGATGGGTCGCGAACCCATCTGCCCGGAACCTGTCCGGTACACGAAAATCTTTCGGGCTTTGCAGGGATATTCTATGGGATTTATTACTTACAGCGAAGGTGTTAACGACGATCTGAATAAGGTGGTGTGGAGTTGTTTAGGGTGGGATCCGGATATGGATGTCGAGGTTATTGTGAAGGAGTACAGCCGATATTTTATTGGGCGTGAATTCGAAGAGTCATTCACCCGGGGTATATTCGGGTTGGAAGCGAATTGGTCGGGGCCAATCCAGGATAATAAGAGTATTGAAAAGACTTTGGAAATATTCCAGAAGATGGAGAAAAACGCAACGCCTCAAAACCTTCTCAACTGGAGGTTCCAGCAGGGCCTTTGCCGAGCCTATCATGATGCCTTAATTCAAAAACGTTTCATTTATGAAAATGATCTTGAGCATAAGGCGTTTAAAATTCTGGAAAAGGCGCAGAGTCCGGGTTCTTTGGCGGCGATGGATCAGGCGGAATCCATTTTAGATAAGGCAATGGAGCAAAATACAGGTTATGAACTACGGGCCAGAGTATTTGAATTGGCTGAGGCATTGTTCCAAAGTATTCGAATGCAATTGAGCGTAGAAAAATATCAGGCGATAAGTTGGGTTCGCGGGGGGTATCTTGATACTATAGACAATCCTGTAAATCAAAGTGTTGAGTTAAAGAAAAAGTTTAAGGAAATCCGTAAAATTTCATCGGAAAATAAGCGGCTTGTTGAGATAAAAGCACTGGTGGATTCTTTTGGATATCACGCGGCTGGAGCGTGTAATAAATTTCACCTGCTGAATCCGGCTGATGCGCATGTAGTCGACGATATTTCAACAGGAGTGGAATTCTACGGAGGCCAGGCAATTCAATATGGTAATCTAAGAGGGCCTCAATGAGTTAACGGTTGATGATTGAGAGGTAAATCCGTTTTTATTTAACCGCGGAGGACGCAGATATCGCAGAGGAGGAAATAAAAGCTTCAAGGTTTTCACCGTATTCCTGCCAACTTACACCATCAATGCCACTGGCTCGGTCTCGGCCAAGCTCCGAGTAGCATTCCCGCTAAAGATATTCTCTTTAAGGCAATATTATTTTAAAGTCATACTGGGCGTGAGTGAGGTCAACGTCTGTTCAAAACGTTCGCCATTTTCTGAGAATTTCTTAAGTCTTTTATATTAGTAACCTTACGGATTTGACGTTTTTGTGATTTTATGAGCTATTTGGCCTTTTGGTTGTAGCCCGGTTGTATGTGCGCCACGAAGCTGATGTGGACAAACTGGGCTATCCAGTGTGGTCAAAGCCAAAGCTTTCATAACCATCGCAAAGACACAGAAGTATTTCCGAAGCTCGCCTGCCGTTCTTGGAGGCAAGCTTTATCTGACTTCAAACCCACGGCAGCTGCACAGAAGGTCGTCCTCGTTTTCGTTGAAGTCGCAAGCCTCGTTTCACAACGGGCTGGATTACAGCCATTGGTCCTTGCTACCATCAACTCTAATCCCGTGAAAAACCGCAATGCTACTGCTCGCACAATGCCCCCGACTTGTATGCACATATGTGATCAGTCAGTACAGCCGGTTTGGAGCCAGTAGTGTGCGAAGATGGCGAGATCTTGCATGTCAATGGTATTTGTATTGTCTAGGTCGGCTCCGCCGCAATTGTCCATCGCCGCACAATTGGGCTCCAGCCAATACTGCGCAATAACAGCAAGATCAAGCGAGTCGACAGTACCGTCCGGCCCAAAATCCGCACCGCCGCAGCTATTACCCGCCCATAGTATCGAAAATGGCAAAGCCAGGTCGCAACCGATGATCTCGGCAGCCACAACAGGTTCACTGCCTTCAGGCGAAAGAACCGCCAGCATCGGGGTTGTGAAAATCCCGTCAAGTTGCCCGTAAGGCAAAACTCCTTCTGCCGGGAATTTCGGTGCAGTGAAACCAGATACATACAAAGTGCCATCTCCGGGATTCTCTGTCATTGACACAATCGTAGCTGTATAACCGAGATCCGCATCACACACGCTCGGACAAACGCTCGGCAGGGGACAGTTTATGTCTATGGTGCCGTCAAAGATAAGATTAGGCTCATCGGGATTTGTGGTATCTATTGAGAAGCGGTAGACTTTAGCAGTCAAATCATTCGCTTCAGCATCTGATGGCGCAAGGTAGAGCTTTTCGTCAAATGACGATACGACCATTGCGGTGGGACCAACCAGGTTAGGTTCACTGAGTGGTATACGTACCTGAGAAACATTGCCCCTGGTTTCATCGTAGATCATAACCCAGTTATTGCTGTTAAGCCAGTGAGCGCTCAGGATGAACAGGTACTTTCCTGTGGGATCAATCTCGATTTCATGCAGATGCTGCAAGTCTGGTTCGTACACGAAGTTCTTGACACTGTCACAGTTTGTTGGGATAGCGTTGGAGTCGATGGCGGGGTCTGTGCCATACAATTGCTGCACCTCATAATTATCATCTGAGATTATCCTCAGCTTGGCTGCAGCCATGTAAGGACAATTACCATCCTGGGGATCAACCTCGACAGGAACAACGTATACAATATTCGCATCAATCGGATCGAATGCTGCATCAGATAGCAAGAATCCCCCTTGTTCACTAACTCCGACATCATAAAGACCTACAGAAACAAGGTTGGCTTCGTGAACGATGTCTTCTCTTGGCCCTACGACTACGCTTCCATCTAAACGCATCAGGCCACGGTATCCGTCTATCTGGTAGATATTGCCATAGCTATCGGTTATCAGCCGACCGTTACTCGGTAGTTCCATGGCATCTGTCCCACAGGCTCCGCCGGCGTCAATGTCGTATAAGTGGCTGGCTGGCATATTAGTTTCCACATCGGTGGCAGGTTTGCCACATATAAGCAGAGGTTGAGATACTCCGGCATTTTTAGCGTCAAACTCCGATATTGATCGTGACTCATCGCTCATCATGGCCTCGCTTAGCACCGAAGCCTCTGACAACGGGCACATATTCGACATTTGACCGGGACTCCACGCTATAAGGTCGCTGATATTTATACAGCCATCGGTGACAAGGTCCAAGCACGCCTTTTCAACACCGACGGGAGCCAATCCGAACTCGGCCAGAAGGATCATGTAATCATCGAGATTGACTGCACTGCTGAGGGGATCAAAACCGTCTACATGGTAGTTGCCGCACTCCATTATGCAGTTGACGCTTGGATCCCAGTTGTCGATCAAACAATGTACATCTGTGCCTCGCAGTTCGAGTTCGACATAGGTTCCGCGGGTGAAGTTGAGGTCCCCACGGCGGAAGGTGCCGGAGAAGACAGCAAATCTACTGCCTCCAATTGAACCAGACCGACCGGGCGCAGGTGGCCGAATGCGGGCGACTTCCACAAGATTATCACCGACATCAGGCTCGTCGCTAAGGTAGACGATCAGTTCAGCCTCATCGTAAAAATCATCGAGGAACATGTACTCAAAGGTGATAGTGATATTCTCATCGCCGGCACGGGCAAAGGCGCCTTTGGCTGCCACCGAATTTGCTGATGCTACAGGGTAGTGCGCGTTGGTCCGCATTTCCATAACGCCGCCGGTTCCTCTCGGATCGTCTATTCGTTCGATTAGTCCTTCCAGACAGTCACCTCCTGTCTCGCAGTCCTCAGGCTGGATGTCACTCGGATCTCGCAGCCTTGTCCTCACCCGTATATCAAACTCGTTGTGCGGCGAGGGTGTGATGTCATCCATAGCTATAATGCCCAGCGAAAAGCCCAGCAGGGGAATATCTTCGAATCTGCTGCCATTGGCAAGCGGTGCAAATGGATCGTTGGAGTCTCGGATAAGCTCGGTGCCGTTCGGTTCCACCAGCTTTTGGTAGTACACTGTCTGAAGTGCGGTATTAAGGATCGCGTTCGGACCCATCACCAGTTCCTTGACATAAACAGTTTCAATGTCTGTCCAGACATTCGGATCATTTAAGTCCTGAAACTCAAAGCCCTGACGGTTGGTCAAATTCAGCTTGCTATTCTCCTCCAAAATAAGACTCTCCAGAACCCAGTTTTCTGATGGGTCATCAGTGAAGCCATTGCTGTCCGCGGGTATCTGATAGGCCCCTGAACGACATTCGGGATTGGTAGCTGTATTGCAGTCATAGTCCGCCGCCCTCAATTCCAGCAGGGTTCCCTGGCTGCCCAGTGTTCCTTCTTTTATAATCACCGTGACGTAGTTGTTGCTGATATTGACGTTTCGATTGTCAGGATCAGGGTCAAGGTCCAGATAGCGGTCGCCTTCTGATATGATCGTGTTGCAGCTAATGGTGGCGTTTTGATCGGCGAAGAACTCGCCGCCAAAGCCTGTGCTCGCCTCTAATAAGGTGATATTGTTATACTGGATGTCATTAGCTCCTTCAATATCTAATAACACGACATTCACATCGCTGTTGACTAATGACGCATTGCCTCGAACGACCAGTGAACCCTCTACAATAATGTGTCCCCCTGTATTCGGATCAGGATTACACTTGCCGCTGCCGCCGAGGTTTACCACGGCGTCACCTTCAATGACCAACTGCTGGCCGGCGTCGATTTCGATATCGCCAGGACCGTTGACATCCGCACGGATAACGCTTGGCATGGCATCCGGATCGCCGCTAACTTTGAGCAATGTCCCCTGAGAAAGATTGATCCGGCCAGGACCATAGAACCAGCTCGAATACAAATCTAACCTCCCCAATTCAAGGCCCAGAGCGCCTTGCAGATTAATGCTGCTGAACTGAATCAGCCCTGCGTTCGGTTCATTCACCAGTGCTACATTATCGCGAATTACCAGGTTATTGAATGTCAGGTTGCTGAGACTGGTATAGATCCCGCCCCCCTGGTCTGTCGCCGTGTTGGCTTTTAGCAGACAATCCTTAAACATGAGTCGAGAATGTACAGTGCGGATTGCACCGCCAAGATCGGCATTACCAGAGACAATGGTGAATCCATCTAAGACTGCAAAAACAGCCGGTGAGGTTCCAGGATCGTCAAATTTGATTGCTCTGCCTGCATTGCCGCAATTAATGATAGCTCGCCTTGGAGCAAGCACTGTAATCGACTTATCCCCAAAATCTAATTCGTAGTTACCCTCTCCGGAGTATATTGCCCGCACCACCAGAACAGTATCTCCATCACCGGCCGCATCGATTCCCGCCTGGATGGTCTTCTTCGGGCCGATATTGCCGCCGCCAGGCACGGGGGCCAGGCCGTCGTAGGAGTCATCACCAAGCGCATTGCTGACAAAGTATGGATCTGCAATCGGGTTGCTGCTGTACTGCTCGTATTCGTCCAGGTTACTCAGCATGTCACGATCAGGATCTGCATTGGGGTTGGCAGCATTGGCGTCACCGAAATACTTCCGTTCCCACCAGTCCGGCAGACGGTCACCATCGGTATCGAGAAACTCATCTGCGCCAATATCTACGCGACCGTTGACCACACGGGCATCACCGTCGATATCAGTTGGAGTGTGTGGATCTACTATAAAGTTCGGATCCCCGGCGTCGATGCACAGTGAGCGAGTTAGCAGATGTCGATCTGGAGTCAAGAGCGGGGCCATATCAATATTACCTTCTACCCAGTTTATTATACTTGTATTATCATAAGATATGCTTGCCATGCCACCCTGTATATTGCAGTAATCGACCGACATAGAGCTTTCTTCGTGTGCACGGACCTGTGGGCCTTTTTGCGCCGTATTGCCCCAAAGTACGCATCCCTTAATCATTGCGTCGCTGGTTTGGATATTGGACATCCCACCGCCACCTCCTCCTGAGCCTGCCCAATTGCCACTGAAAGTACAATTTGTTACCGTTGGACTATTATTGGAGTTACCCATCCCACCGCCCCACCAAGGTGCTGAGTTGCCAATGAAGGAGCAATTAGTCACAATTATATTGCTATATTGCTGGCTATACATTCCACCACCGGATTGTTCCACAGAGTTGTTAATGAATTTACAGTTTATTATCATTGGACTGCTATAATAAACATTACAGATCCCGCCGCCCACTATTGCGGAGTTTTGGCTGAAGGTACAGTTAGTTATCGTCGGGCTGCTGTTGCGAATGTATATCCCACCACCTGCCTCTGCTGAATTGCCGCTGAAAACGCAGTTTGTTATTGTTGGATTACTATACCAATCGTTGTAGATCCCACCGCCTTCACGGCCACCTGTCCAGTTATCCTTGAATACACAGTTTGTAATAGTTGGGTGACTGAACATGTTGAATATCCCAGCGCCAGTAAATCGTGCTGAGTTGTTGGTAAAAGTGCAGCTGAGCAATGTCGGGCTACTGTAGTCATTCTGCATTCCACCACCGCCACCTAAAGAACTGTTCCCAATGAATGTACAGTTGTTCAATTTTGGACTACCTCCATAGTTATACATACCACCATCTGATGCCGAGGTAATTGTAAAACCATCGAGAATAGCAGTCTCGTTTGTATTGCTGCCCGTGACAACATGATTACTGTTGTCATTTTTATCCAGTATTCGTAATTCAAATCTGCATGTTGGATACCATTCTGATCCAACTACCCTGATATAATATGTGTTTCCGGAAACTACACTTAGCTGTATATCATAATTGACCTCTTCACAGGCCAGTTCATTATCAACAGTTCCTGGACAACCGGAATGAACTGAACCTTTAACTAAATGCTGAGATAATTGTATAACTGAAATTCTAATTTCTCCATCAAAATTAGCTGTATAGGCATACCATACGTCCAAAAGATTATAATCGCGTCCACAGCTTGAAAAGCCGTCATTTGTTGCGCCTTCCATCGAACCCTCATAGTAGAAGTCGGCAAACACCGGTTCCGCATCACCGCAATAATCTGCTGCTGAGGCTGAACCTGGAATTGGTTCAACATCATCGCCATTCAGGTCACCGGTAAGTATTGTTTTGTTGGCCTCAAAGTCTCGATTGTCGAGGTCAAATGTTGCCGGGTCTTCATCTCCGGCAAAGCCACCATAGATTCCAACGCTATTAATAAGTTGGAAGGTAGCTTCTCGGTCGCCGGGCGTTTGACTGCCGCCCAAGTCAGGCTTGTAAGTGCCTTGTCCTACCCATATTTGGTCGCCACTTGAGGCGGTACTTAAAGCATCCTGAAGGTCATTGTATGCATTGGCCCAGCTTGAGCCGTCGCTTATTCCGTTGGCACCGTCGTCGACATAGATGATTCGCCCTGCCGCCGGCGATGTGAGGAGCAGGCAGATGAGTAACGGCAATAGCTTGGCGGTTATGTAATTGTTGCAGTTGGTCAAGCGTAATACCTCGTTTGTGTCTTATTCTGTCCTGATTATGATGCTTTTGGTTCTTCCGGCAATAATAGATACGGCAATTGATGGCAAATCTCGTGCAGAAAGACCCAGAATTGGTGGAAACGTCCAACCACTGCAGAATAAATCTTAAAATAGCCCGCTAACAGCATCTTCACTCCTCTGAGAATGGCAGTAACTAAGCAATGTCACATTTGTTCAGGCCGAATAGCCATTATACTCTTTCCTACAGCAAAACTCAACAAATTCAAGCAATTTTCAGCCGATTTTCAGTCGCATACAGGACACAGCTCCTCCACCTGGACACTGCGTGCCAGACTATATAGTTCCGAAAAAGGCAGAATAGCGTACTGGTCCGCTACATAGAGACCCTTGCGTATTCTCAGGAACTCGACATGACAATCCATAAATGCAAGGTTGTAATGACAGTGTCGGCCGTGCCAATCCATCCCGAGGGGATAACCAGGTATCCATTGATTACCCCACCAAAAATCACCTATAAGCAGCAATCGGGAAGGATTCGCCACCTGGCTGCGGTTGAGATTCTTGAGTCTGAGGTTAATTCCATCTCGCAGCTCCGCGCTGGGTAACGAGCTGACCCGATCTTGTCCGATCAGTAGGATATTGGTCTGGTAGCTAGTGCCAACGGAACTGTAAGCCGGGCTGCCTGCCGTGCCATTATCGCTTGGGCATTTGAAGACCTCGGCTCTGGTCTGCGACTGGGGGATTTTGGGCAAGCTAAGGTACTTGTTCAAAGGCCTCGGGGTATTCGGGAAAGCCCCCTTCCATCCGCCGTAATTCATCTTGGCATTGACTCCCTGATAAAATCTGCCGTCATGATCATCCAGATACATTTCCCACGCCAGAGCAATCTGTTTGAGATTGCTTTGACAGACTACACGATTAACCATTGCGCGGGTCTTATTGAGAGCAGGTAACAAAATAGCGATTAAGAGTGCAATAATTGAGATAACTACCAACAGTTCTATCAAGGTGAAACCAAAGTTGATTCGATCCCTCAAAATACTTCTTTTCAGTCCGGGCGCCATGCAATCATTCGGTTCATTTAACATTAGGGTTGGATTTCGAAGGTGTGCTTTCCTCGTTCAACAATTCATTGAGGTTTCGATTTGCGCGGTTCACGAACCAGTCATCTAATTCAGAAGAGTCCTCACCGGCCTCTATACATCGCTTATAGGCTTTTATTGCCTGCTGTTTGTTTGCATTCTTAAGATGGTATTCACCAACAATAAATTCCCAAAAGGCAGGTTGGTCAGCAGTCAGTTTTTCCTGAAAGTCAGCTTTTTTATCATCGAACGACCTCGGATCAAGTAGAAACCGGGCAGCAATTTTTTCGCGGGATTCCTGGGGCAAGTACATAACAAATCCATTAGCCCTGGCGGTCTTGTCATCGTGCCACAGTTCAAAAAATATGCCAAGTGCCACCTGATTTTGGAAGGTCAGTCTTTTACGCGTTGCTTCCATATACTGATCCTGTTCAGATTGTAGCTTTTTGAGCGCAAGCCGCGTTCGATTATGTGAATACAGACTGATAAAGGAAGCGCTTACAATGATAACCAATAACAGACCAATAATAGCGCTCGTGGCACGGTGCCGAGAAATGAACTTCCTGGTCAGATATAACATTGTGATCGGTCTGGCAGATATGGGAAGTCCTTCCAGCCAGCTTTGTAAATCATTGATAAGCTCGGTTACAGACTGGTATCGCTGGGATGGTTGTTTAGCCAGTGCCTTAAGTAATATCGCTTCGATCTCCGCATCAAAATGTGAAACTATCTGCGAAGGTCGAATTGGCTCGGCCTCCTGGATTTGTTTTAGGACTTCATAACGTGATCCGGACAAATCATAAGGCCACTGTCTTGTTAAGGCGTTGAAAAGAATGATTCCGAGACTGTATACATCCGTTCTCGTGTCAATCTCATCAGGATTTCCACTCGCCTGTTCTGGAGACATGTAGGCCGGCGTACCGGTAATGTCTCCATCAAGCGACACGGTTAGCCCTTTATCATCTTTCTGGAGCGTTCTTGCCAAGCCGAAATCCAGAATGTGTGGCTGGCCATCATTCGTTACAATAATGTTCGAGGGTTTAAGATCCCGGTGGATTACTCCTCGCTGATGAGCATACTGCACTGCTCCGAAAACTGTGAGAGACAATTCAAGAATATCACGAAATGAAATTTGATGATTCTTAGTATACTGATCAAAAAGTTTGCCTTCGAAAAGCTCCATGGCGTAATAATACATGCCTTTGTACAGTCCACTCTCATAAATTCTTGCAATATTTGGATGCTCCAAGCGAGCTGTCAGTTCAATCTCCCTTTCAAAACGAGCCAGGGCCTTACGAGAGCCGAAAGTTCTCGAACTCATTACTTTTAGAGCAACCTCTCTCTGAGTGCTCAGTTGTACGGCGCGCCAGACTGTGCTCATCCCACCGGTGCCCAATTTATCGATGATCTTGTAGCCTTCGATTTCAGGAATGTCTTCTGCCAAGCTGCCGCCTTTGGGACACGCAGAATCATCGGCATCTGAGCCTATATTCCAGAGCCGAGCCAGTTTATCTGAACTTAGCCCCGAAGCAATCGATTCTTCATCCATTTAATTAACTCTCAAACTAATGTGCCGTTGAAACCATCATGGGAGCTTGCGCAAATGGAACTTAGTTCCCAATACCAGATACGGCAAAAAATCGGTTATCTCGTTCTCTTTCGGGAAAGAATTTCAAGAATTTCATGAAACTCCTCATCCACTTCTGAGTCTGACTCCACAAACTGACGTAAATAGCGTGTCATAGCAAAACGAAATTGACGTTTCAACAAATAGATCATGTCGGAGGCTTTCCGCTCGCTGTCAATTCCGTATTCTGCGCAGATCTCAGATAACAAGGGAGTTTCGGCGTTGTCAAGAATTGGCTTAATAACTTTTGCATTAAATACTTTCCAATGAGCCTCTTTATTGGAACTGAGGCAGTTCTCTCTTACATCATTCAGAACCTGATCCAGCACTTCCGATGCCCACACTTGATTGAAGACTTCATCGGGTCTTAGTTCTGAATGTGTCTTTATCAGATTTGTCAAATCATTTGACTCCAGAGATACTATTGAACTCTCGGGGAAACGTTTTCCAGCGGTTTCTTTGCGGTAAACATCGCTTGCGTACCGGTTTAAAGCTGTCACCAGAAACGTTCGAAAACGCCCTTTGGTTTGATCCGCCCGTGGGATCAATTCACGTCCCAAGACGATTTCATGGAAGAAGCCCTGGGTTATATCCTTGGCAACTTCGTTGGAGTTGCCCTTTCGTCTCAGATAGCAGTACACGGGTTTCCAGTATTTTCTTATAAGTTCATTAACAGTATCCTTGCGACGGGTCTCATTAAGTGTTCTGGCATTGAGTATTTCCGTCCAGTAGGTTGTCTGGAACCTCTCCTCCGGCCCCCCCATAGTTGTTTTGTCATCTCGCATATCAATTCACTGGATTGAAACAACACATAGAACTTATCTGATTGTCAACCGGAACACTTTCTAGCATATTCTGGCCACAAATAGATTATAATGTCATAGAGTGCTACATATCAACTCCTAAATCAGGGCGGGGGGTGTTCTCTTTTCATATTTTGTGATGCGCAAAAAGCTCATAGGCCTGCAAATATTGCCCAAAAAGCTGCTGAGTCGTGGTGCCGCGTATGCAATCAGTCAGTACAGCCGGTTTGGAGCCAGTAGTGTGCGAAGATGGCGAGATCTTGCATGTCAATGGTATTTGTATTGTCTAGGTCGGCTCCGCCGCAATTGTCCATCGCC
>Ga0208771_1001422_pt1 | contig 12702 bp, 20 predicted proteins | sample AntAceMetag02UKX_FD_184775 | JGI IMG/M metagenome (GOLD analysis project Ga0208771, IMG submission 184775) | Saline lake microbial communities from Ace Lake, Antarctica - Antarctic Ace Lake Metagenome 02UKX (SPAdes) (version 2) | ecosystem: Environmental > Aquatic > Non-marine Saline and...
TGCTATAGGCCTCCGTCCGACGGCCTGTATCTGTGGGGGCCTGATTGCTGGGTGGTTCGCTATTCGCAGAGTGCGGAGGTGGCTGTGATGAAGGTACCAAAGAAACCGAAGGCCGGGCAGGTCATTGTGATGCGGAACAGCTACCACAAGGAGTTTGTCCCGGAATATGTCGACACCTTCAAGAACAAGTACGAGGCACTCACGTGGGTGCGGAATAAGCTGGCTGAGGAGCCGGGAGATCTCTACATGATCTGTCCGATTGCCGCCCTCGGTTGGTCAACGGTCAGGGCGAATCTTAGGAGATGCAACGGTAGGCAGTGGAGTAACGAGATATGATGCGGTGTTGGCGGCACCGCTGGATCTATACCTGCAAATCTGAACGGTTCTGCCGGCGCTGTGGTGCTCACCGGTTCCTCACAGGACTCTTTCCTCAATGGGAGGTGGTGTGGAACTTCAAAGAGCACGGCATACTAGAGGAGGCCATCTGGTGGTTTTCCCTATCAAAGGCGGCACAGGACAAAGTAGCTGAGAGGTGTGGGCTGTCCCACAAGTCATATGGTGGCTCATTTTCGTACGACTACATCTGTCAGATGCATAGGGAGGAACACGCATGATCATGGTCGACGCACTACATCCGTGCCTCGCGACGGGAGGGTGGAGATGGAAGAACGCCTGCCACATGTTCACGGACGGTGATCTGGATTCGCTGCACCTCTTCGCACTAAAGTTGGGGGCTGAAGCGGTCCTGGTTCCAGCATAAGCCTCGGCACCTTCCTCACTACGACCTTACAAAGAGCAAGCGCCTGGAGGCCATTCGGCTCGGTGCAGTTGAAGTGGAACGTGGTCCGGAGTATACAATATTGGAGGCAAGCCGGTGTAGACTGCTAAGGAGGCAGCCCAGACTGTAAATCTGGTTTCGGAAACGGGCCTAGTGGGTTCGATACCCTCAACCGGCAATAATCGAGTTCAGTTAGGAGATGCAGCATGAAACGATTCCTTTTGTGCCTGATCGCTGTCCTGTGCGTTGCCGCAGGAGTGGCAGGCTGTGCTATTTCGCGGAAGGTGACGCCGGCAGTCGTCGACCCTCGTGCGGTCGACTATGCGGCGGAGGCCGGGGTCATTGACCCGAACGACTATGGCGGCTACGCCAATCTTGAAAAAGCTGTCAAGCTCGAGGCCGCAGTGGCCAACGCCTATGAGCTGAACGACTTCACGCTGCACCAGGCCCTCGATAAGAACACGGTAGACGCGCGGCAGTTGGGGCAGATCACGTCTCGTAACACCAAGATAGCACTGGCTCGTGAGGAACGCCTCTTCGGAGAGAAGGGCCTCCTCACCCTGGGCCTCGGCATGATCGGGATGGGATCCCTTGGCGGATTTGTAGGACTTCTGAAAAAGCGTAAGGGCGACTTCACTCCTGCGGAGTTGGAAGGAGCGATGGCTCAAGCCGGTATCGAGGTCGGAGTCAAAGAACGACAGTTCTGCCAGTTGGTAAAGGGCGCTCAGCTGTTCTTTGATCAGCATCAGGTCGACGACGGGCAAGGAGGCGTGACGGATGACGCGGCGGGCAAGGAATTGAAGGCCGCGATGGGACATATCATGGACACCGACACTCGGATGGCAGTGAAAGTGGCCAAAACATAGCTTCGCTTCGCCTCAGCATAGCATGCAGTTCTGAGGCTACCAGGCCCTGCGGAACCGAGCCCGCAGGGCTTTTATTCTACATAGATACTCTAATCGCTACAATCGTTAAACAGTATAGATGGTCGAGACGTTGTAGACGGATTAACCGTTATTATCCCTACTATCACGTTGGAAGTGGTACGATCCCTACAGTCCCTACAGTATACGTCCGGCGCGACTCTACCTTGGTGAGTAGAGTCGAGGTAGAGTCGCGCGTAAGTCTAGTAATGGAGTGAGCAGACTCTACGTACTCTACTGACTCTACCTTCAACCCACATTCTCCAGCTGGAGGCCCAGAAGCGGTCAGCGACTCTGGGGCTGGCTCCTGTACCTTATACTCTCTATTTAAGGTAGAGTAGGTAGAGTAGGTAGAGTAACTCATTATCCTGGAGGGACTTATGTGCGACTCTACCTTGACTCTACCTTGAAACCTTGAATAGACAAGGTAGAGTCGCAGGTTATCGGTCGTTGCCAGTCGGATCATCTGCTACCTGGGCTCTGGACCGCCCGACAGCGTCCGCTGTTCCATCACCTCAGACTCCAGCAGTTTGCCACTGGGCCATAGATTGACTATACTAGGAGTATGAATGAGTCGCCAATTACAATCGTAACAACGCCGACGACAAAACTTGAGCCTTTTGACGCCAAGTCCGTTTCGGCCTTGGTCCCGAAGGCTGCTTGGGTCAGCCGGAAGTATGGCACCTTCAAGAAGTGGACTGCGAGGGCCTTCTCCGACGTCCTGAACGAGATCTGTAACACAGGCGTCATGTACCGCGCGTGCCATGCCCACGGCCTCAGCTATCCCCAGTTCTACAAGCTCCGGAAGGAGTATTCGGAGATGGAGGAGTTGGTCGAGATGGCTCACGAATTCTACCGCGAGAAGATCTCCCATGTCATCCATGATCGAGCCGTTGATGGATGGGAGGAGCCGGTCTACTACCAGGGAGAGTGTATAGGCCACGTGCAGAAGTACAGCGACCGCCTCCTGGAGCTCCAGGCCAAACGACACTGTCCCGAGTACCGCGACAAGTCCCAAGTGGACCACAACGTCACCGGTGGCGTCCTCCTCATCCCCACAGCGCCTGTGACGGACCCAGAGGCCTATATGGAAGAGCTCCGTAAGCGTAAGGCTATTCCTTCGAAGGTAGTCCCCGAGTAAGCCAATGTGTTCGATCTTGTTCCAATGTGTTCGCCGTTGCTCGGCTGGGATACCAGCTGGTACCAAACTGGTACACCACATTTGCAGACAATGCAGCGAGGTACAACACAGCGCCCACCTGGTACACTACGTAACACCTTGAAAACGTCGGTCTACCAGCTGGTACACTCGGAAACCACCTGGTACACGCCGTAACAGAGCAATAAGAGAGATACCAAGATGAGTACAGCCCTTATAGACTGGCGTACGACCGAGGGACAGCTGAAGCCCTACGTTCTTGACGAGCACGGTACGGAGACGGAAGCCACATGGTGTCCTCAACCAGGTAGTCAGGTCCTATTCCTACAGTGTCCAGTTGAGGAGGTCCTATACGAGGGCACGCGCGGACCTGGTAAGACCGACGCTCTCCTGATGGACTTCGCTCAAACTACCGGCCAAGGCTTCGGCGCTGAGTGGCGCGGCATCCTATTCCGCCAGACATTCCCGCAGCTGTCCGACGTCATAGTCAAGTCAAACAAATGGTTCCCTCTCATCTTCCCTGGGATCAAATACAACGCCTCGGCTCATATATGGACCTGGCCCACTGGCGAGACTCTTACGTTCTCCTATGGCATGAGGGAGAGTGACTACTGGAACTATCACGGTAAGGAGTGGCCGTGGCTGTGCTTCGAGGAACTTACCACCTGGGCCGATCCTAAGTTCTTCCTCAAGATGTTCTCCTGCTGCCGAGCGTCAAGGCCGGGGATGCCGCGAAAGATACGTGCGAGCACCAACCCATACGGACCGGGACACAACTGGGTCAAGATGCGGTATGACTTGCCTGTACCACCTGGCGAGATACTCGGCTCCCTGATAGAGGAGAGGGGCGACGAAGGGGAGATCATCCCAGCGCGTATGGCTATACATGGCTGCCTTGATGAGAACCAGATCCTACTTACCGCCGACCCGAACTACAAGGGTAAGATCATTGCCTCCGCCAGGGGCAACAAGGCTCAACTGGCTGCCTGGCTACAAGGTAGTTGGGACATCGTCGCAGGTGGGATGTTTGATGACCTGTGGGATGCCACTCGCCATGTTGTCCCACCCTTCGATATCCCTAGCAGCTGGCGGATAGACCGGTCCTTCGACTGGGGTTCCTCAGCGCCGTTCGCCGTGGGGTGGTGGGCCGAGAGCGATGGCTCCGACCTACGGCTCGCCGATGGTCGTATATGCTCCACCGTCAAGGGCGATCTATTCCGGATCGGTGAGTGGTACGGCTGGAACGGTGAGCCGAACGAGGGTGTCCGTATGATTGACAAGGACATCGCTAAGGGTATAATTGAGCGTGAACTGGCCTTGGGTATCTACGACCGTTGTAAGGCTGGTCCAGCCGACGGAAGTATCTTCAACGACGAGAACGGCGTATGTATTGCATCAAACATGATGGCTCCTATGTTCGTGGAGGGAGAGAAGCGGAGAATTCGCTTCGTCAGGGCGGACAAACGTCCCGGCACCCGAAAGGCCGGTTGGGAGCTGATGCGACAACGACTCCTCGCTGCGAATCCCGGCGAGGCTGGCCCACGCGAATTTCCTGGGCTCTTCATATTCAGCACATGCCGGCAGTTCATTCGTACTGTGCCAGTGCTACCACGAGATCTCGACAAAGACCCCGACGATGTGGATACCTCAACCGAGGACCACATTGCCGACGAAGCCAGATATCGCGTCATGTTCTCAGGCTGGCGGCCGAAATCGTCCCGAGCCAGAGGCGTCCCATCATAAGGAGAGCACATGAGTATCTCTACTACCCATCCACTCTACGCTGAATACCTGGCCGACTGGATACAGATGTCGGACTCCTACGCTGGTGAGCGTAGGGTCAAGGAGAAGCATCTACTCTACCTGCCTGCCACACCTGGCCAGATCGAGGACGGCCTCAGGGCAGGGCAAGATGGGGAGACCCACTACAAGGGATACAAGACACGGGCCAGGTTCCCCAGCTTTGTATCGCAGGCCGTAGAGGCGCTGCTAGGTATCATGCATGCCAAGCCAGCCACCATCGAGCTACCTGCCCAGATGGAAGCCCTCCGCGAGAATGCGACTGTGAAGGGCGAATCGCTACAGATGCTCCTTCGTAGGATCAATGAACACCAACTGGTAGCTGGTCGCCTTGGCCTATTGGCTGACGTAGCTAACGACAGCACCATTGGGACCATGCCGTATATCGCTATCTATAAGGCCCAGGACATTATCAACTGGGACGACGGGAAGCGTGAGGAGCTCGTATACCAGGTGCTCAATATGGTGGTCCTGGATGAGAGTGAGTTTGAACGGGTCAACAACTTCGACTGGAAGCAGGTCAAGAAGTATCGGCTCCTGGTCCTTGGTGAGTTGCAAGAGAACGCGGCTGAGGGCACGTACCAGATGGGTGTCTACAGGGAAGACGGCACCATGGAATTCGACGAGAACGCCATGATCGTACCGTCTATCGGTGGTACGACCCTGTCTAAGCTCCCGTTCGTGGTCATCAACAGCAAGGATATCGTCGCCGATCCGGACGACCCTCCTCTCCTGGGCTTGTCCCAACTGGCAATGACCGTCTACCGAGGCGAGGCTGACTACAGACAGGCGATCTTCATGCAAGGCCAAGACACCCTGGTCCTGATGGGTGGAGATGGTGATAATCCCCGCATTGGTGCCGGCGCTGTGGTGAATCTGCCTATCAATGGCGACGCCAAGTATGTTGGTGTCCAGAGCAAGGGCCTACCAGAGATGCGTAAGTCCTTGGAGAACGACCGAGCTGAGGCCGCTGAAATAGGCGGCAAGCTGCTAGACTCACGCGGAGGGGAAGCTGAATCAGGAGACGCGCTGCGAATTCGAGTAAGCGCTCGCACTGCATCTCTCAACCAGATCGCCCAGTCCGGGGCCGAAGGGCTCCAGAGCATACTGCGGACAATCGCTACCTGGATTGGTGCCAACCCTGAGGAGGTCATAGTTGAGGCCAATAGGGACTTCGCTGATGACCAACTTGACGGGCAGACCTTGGTACAGTACATGACGGCTAAGAGCCTTGGTGCTCCCCTGTCCAAGCGCTCTATTCATCGCATCCTTCAGGAGAAGGACTTGACCGAGATGGAATTTGAGGCTGAAATGATCGAGATCGAAGGAGAAGCACCGGAACCAGGTGAAGGAACTGGAGTTGAAAATGAACCGGGGAACGAGGATGACTAGTGAAGGCGTCCAAGGAGATAGCTCTCCTACGGAACGACCTTGCCGATCTACTTGATGGGAGTTCATCTAGTGCCCTAACAGTGAAACGGGGCTTTGTTTACCAGCCGGCAAGTGCAGCGTCGGGCCTGACAGTGAGCTATGAACTACGAAGACCAGACCATACAATCTACGAATCCGGCACTGCCGAGGAGGTAGATTTGACTGGAAGATACGTCAAGATCTGGACGTTGACGACACCAGATACATGGTACGTACTAATTAATGATTCCGCAGGTGGTAAGGCCTGCAAGATGTTCTAGGAGGAAGACATGGCGAAGACATTTGAAGTTCTCTATCAGGCTCCGAATGCAGCTCCCGGCGCCACAGTGCAAGTCGATGTGTACAAGGCAGACAAGTCACTGGACGTCGCACAGTCCGGCGCTGCTACGCCGATCGGTACCACCGGCCGATACTACAAGACCTTCAACGCCGACGCTCCTGGTTGGTTTGCAGAGATCTCTGACGACCAAGGCGGCAAGGCCGTGAAGCACTTTGGTAAGCCGGAGTGGGGTTCGCACGGAATCTTCGACCTGGTTGGAGATGTCCAGACAGCAGTCGACGCAGTTCAGGCAGCAGTCGACGCCATCAACACGGCGGTCGGAGTATCGGATGGGAAGATTGACAGCCTGGCGGTCGACGTCACTACCGCCCTCGCTGCACTCTCTGCTTTGGATGTGAAGATCGACGGCCTCGGCAACCCTCCGATGATTGGGTAAAATAGCTTCAGGCACTTTGGAACCTCTGAGAAAGGTAAAAAGCTATGAAGCATTCAGTAGAAGTAGCGAAGCTCAGACGAGAGCTTCCTGACATCCTAGACCCAGCCCCAAGTGCTGTCGGGCTGGAGTATGTAGAGCGGATATCCTCAGCCTTTGACTACGAGGCCGCTGCTTTCACCAAGGACGACGCCTGGCATGATCTGGACCTGTCGTCCATTGTCACGGACACCGACGCGGTGCTCGTGTGTATCAAGATGCTGTGGGCGGCAACAGCTGCCGGCAAGTTCTTCGGCCTCCGAAAGGACGGAGTGACGTATACGTACGATTACTATGGTCTCGTCACCCAGGCGGCAAGTATTCAGAACGAAGACAACTTCGAAGTCCCACTTGGCACCGGACGCGTGATCGAGTACAATCTTCCGACTGCCGGCACCAGTACCTCAAATCTGATTATCCAGGGCTGGTGGAAGCCGGCAGCGTAAGGAGTAGGCTATGGCACGTGCAGAATTGTATGAGCAGTTTGGTCCCCGACTGATTGAGGCCCTTGCCCTGGTGGTCTTGGACGAGGTCAATGCACTCAGGACCGAGGCTGGGTTGGCCGAGCGGACTTCGGCTCAGCTGGTCACAGCAATCAAGACCAAGCTGGCAGGTGTTCCGGAGAAGATTTACGGACAGATTTCTGAATAGGAGGCACCATGAGTAAGGCTTCAGAAGAGATTGCCCTACTGCGGGCCATGTTTGCCGGCGGACTTGGCCAGAAGGCCATCATCACCCAGCACGGTGGCATCGCCATCAGACTCACGAATAAGACCGGCGCTGCCTCCGTCAAGGGCACAATCGTCTCCGCTTCAGAGGCCACAGATAACGCCTTTATGCTACAGTCGGTGGAGCTTGACGGTATCGGTGCTGTGTATGAGGATGGCGTCGCTGATGGTGAGGAATGCTTCGTAGTGATTGCTGGTATTGCCCAGGTGATCCTGAAGGACACCACCGCAGCCACGCGCGGCTACTGGGTCCAGGCGTCTGCCACCGATGGCCGTGCTGAAGTCACCACTTCTCCCGCTGGGCTTGCAGCCCTCGTAGCAGGAACGCACTTCAAGGAGATCGGCCACTGTCTTGAGACTGTGGTGGCTGGGACGGACGTCCTTGCTAAGATCGTCATGCACTTCAATTAATGATGGATCCTACTCGCCAATTTCCGAACGCTAAGGAAACGGCCAACCTGCTCTGGTTTGACTCGTTGGTCCGGCACCAGATCTACGTCCTACGCTATTCAGGCTCGGTCCGCAACGACATCATCGAGTTGCTCAACAAGACCGAGAAGGACATAGAGGGTAAGATTCGTGCCTCGCTGGCTGGGGACAGGAAATTGTCGCCCAGTAGGCTGCGGAAGGGTAAGTCGCTGATCGCCTCCATCAAGGCCGTACGAAACGGCGCTTGGGATGCAGCCGACGCCGAGCTCTACGCCTCCATGAAGGAATTCGTAGGCAAGGAAGCCTCGTTCCTAGGTACGACCCTTGAAGCTGTGGTCCCAGTGGAGCTGGCGCCTGCACTCCCATCGAGGGCAACCCTCAGGGCCCTGGTACGGGAACACCCTTTCGAGGGACGGATCCTCAGCTCCTGGGCCAAGACACTTCGAGCCTCAGACCTACGTAGGATAGACGATGCCATCCAGATCGGTATCGTGCAGGGCGAGTCGTCCGCTGCAATCGCTCGTAGGGTCGTCGGGACCAAAGCTATGAACGGTGTAGACGGTGCTCTCCAGACGACGCGTAGGCACGTCCAGGCAGTCACCAGGACGGCGGTTACGTCCTACTCAAACGCTGCAAGAACATCCTTCTTCCAGGCTAATTCGGATCTGTTCGACAAAGAGATCTTCGTGGCTACCTTGGATGGCCGGACCACCGCCATCTGTAGGTCGTACGACGGGGAGAAATTCCCGATCGCCGAGGGGCCTCAACCACCTCTCCACTTCCAGTGTCGATCCCTCCGTGTTGCCTCGATTTCGAAGGACGCCATAGGTAATAGGCCGGCAAGGCCGATCACCGAGCGGCAGATGCTCAGGGAGTACACCAATGGCAAGGTCGGCAGCTACAAGGATCTCCCCTACGGGACGAAGACCAAGTACAACGCCTTCAGAGCTCGTCGTCTGAGGGAGGTCACCGGACAGGTTCCCGCGAAGGTCACCTACAACGACTGGCTCCGGCGCCAACCAGTGGAATTCCAGAACGACGTCCTTGGTCCCACGCGCGGGAAGCTGTTCCGCGACGGGAAGCTCCCGTTGGGTCGATTCGTCAATAGGGCCGGTGACGAACTCACCTTGGCCCGGCTGGCCTCCCGCGAAGCTGCCGCCTTCAAAGCTGCGGGACTGGATCCTACTGCATATTGATGGCGTCGGCTCCTACCTTGGTTGCCTCTTTCTCAGCTGTCGTGAGGTTGCTCAGGTCCGTCACGAAGCACACCACTTGCCTACCGGGAAAGTTCACCATCACGATACGCTGACTCACGATCGAGTCAATGATCCCCTGTGTCTTACCTCTAAGAACGCGGTCACCAACGTTCCATACCTGTCCGTTTGTGTCAGTCATGGTCTTCATGGCTTGTCTCCCTTACTCAACTGATAGTGACGACGTGGCCGTATGTCCCTGTCTTGTTGTCGTAGAACTCCATGTCGTCAACCTCGATTTCATTGCATTCCACATCGCCAAATTCTTCCATGGCGTCTTGCAATTGCTTGATGGCTTCGCTGAGCTTCATACACTTACTCCCTTCAATGAAGGCGGCACCAAACGGCTCTTAGGGAAGAGAGCTGTTGCTATGAAAGAGAAACTCCTCCGGAGCGCCCTCTCCATATGGATTGAAGGAGGGCCCTGCCATCTGACCCAATTGACCTTGCTGATTCTGTTAAGTCCTGACGCCCGAACCCAGCGGCCATCTATCTTGACCAGACCGTCGTAGGATCCGGGAGGTGTGTAGTATCTCGCCTTGCTGTTCATTTCGGTTCCCCAAAAGGCCAACGATATGCCTCAACGATTTCAGGCTTTGTGTAATAATGCAACACCCACCAGACAGCAGAGAGGATACCAAGTTTCTTCACGTCTTCAGCGTGGGCGTCAACAATATGCGTCTTACCATCGATCGTGAATACGAGGAATCTCATAGCTCACCCTCCTCAGACAGACTTCTGCGGACCCCAGAGCTCAATAAGCCACTGACTCGTACGATGGCTGGCCTCTGTGGTCAACCGGCCTTGCTCCCAGCGAACGCGGAAGGTGCCAATGTGCTGCTTCATGCGGATCTGTGTGGGGAACCATTCCCAGCTGTCGTTCATGTAGGCTTCCCAACCCTGGACCGTAGAGCAGACGCGCCCGTTGCCAGTGTAGCTCTTAAAGGTAGGACGGAAATGGATACCGAGCCACACACGGGACGGCCCACTCGTATCTTCATCAGCACATACTGGACACAGCGTAACCTGACCCGTGATGTCAATGCCGCAATTTGAACAGTAGCTTGCCATGACCGCATCTCCGTTGAGCACCATTGCTCTACCTGAACAATACGCTACATCTGCCAGAAGCAAAGCAGAAAAGATGAGTTTCCTACTCATCTTCCTCATCTTCCTCTTCATCGTCATCACCCTCTTCATCTTCAATCCATTCCTGTTCTTCATCGAGGCATACCGCACAGAATCCAACATCACCAGCTTCAAGCTCTATTCCACATTCTTCACAATGAGCCATGGTTTCGTCCCTTTCAGTGATATTTGTTGTCGTCTTCATACCTAAAGGATACGCTATATTTGCCGGAAGCAAAGCAGAAAGATATAATTTGTCCAGCGACGAGGCGTGGCCTCGTCCCACGATTTAGGCCGCATGGCGGTCGCAGCCTCTGGGCATGGCTCAGAGAAGGAGGCATCATGGAACTGCAAGTCACCCACGACAAAATCGACGACATCCCTGAGCAGTACCGAGGGCTCTACACCGAGCGAGATGGGAAATTCCAACTCACGGGCGTTGCCGGCATCAAGACCGCTGACGACGTGTCCCGAATCCACACGGCGCTGGAGAAAGAGCGGGGAGACCATAAGGAAACCAGGGCCAAGCTCCATAACTGGGACGGCCTGGAGCCTGATGAAGTCCGTGGTAAGATGGATCGCTTCGCCGAGCTTGAGGTGGCCGCGAAGGGTAATAAGGAAGAGATGGACTCTCGATTGGAAGAGCTGACCGAGGCACGTGTGAAGTCGCGGCTGTCCCCGGTGGAACGGGAAAATGCCACCCTGAAGAAACGCCTCGGGGAACTTGAGGAAGGCTACTCCGCAATGCTCACCGAGCGGACCCAGCGTACAGTCACCGACGAGGTCCGTAAGGCTGGCCGCGCTGAGGGAGCCAAGGTGCTTGACTCTGCGATGGAGGATGTCCTCCTACTGGCTGGTGCCGTGTTCGAAGTCACCGAGGAAGGAACCGTCCTGACCAAGGAGAATCCCTACGGTATCACCCCTGGCCTGGCGCCGGACGTATGGCTCGGCGAGATGCAGCCGAAGCGTCCCCATTGGTGGCCGACAAGCACAGGTGGCGGAAGCACGGGCTCCGGCAACCTGGGTGGTATGGCCGACAACCCCTTCACCCACGACAACTGGAATCTCACGAAGCAGGGTGCTATTGTCAAGGAGCATGGAACGGCCAAAGCCGAACAGATGGCCAAGGCGGCTGGAACGACCGTAGGTGGTCCTCAGCCTACCGCAAAGAAGTAGATCCTCTTGCCGGGACAACGGCACTGGGCTATAATAGCTCAGTGTCAAATCCCTGGCATGGTTCAGGGACGACGAGGCTGGCCATGGGCTCAGCTGTTGAGCGAAACGAAACGAACCATATTCACAAAGGAGCCTACAAATGGCCGCAGTGCAAGTCTCTGATGTTGTGGTACCGGAAGTCTTTACTCCGTATGCCCAGCAGCTGACCGAAGAGAAGGCACGCCTGGTCCAGAGCGGTGTTCTGGCCAGAAGTCCCTTCCTCGATACGCTGCTCGCAGGCGGTGGTAAGACGTTTAATGTCCCGTCCTTCCTCGATCTCGATGCCAGTGATTCCACCGGTGCCGAGAATGTGTCGACCGACGACATCGCTGATATCCAGGCTGCCAATTTTGGTGCTGGAACTCCCGCGACGCGTCTGGACGCTGTTCCCCTGAAGATCACTACGGCAAGCGAAGTCGCTGCCCGGCTGGTCAGAAACCAGCACTGGAGCACGACTGGCCTTTCCCGTGAGCTGGCTGGTGCCGACCCCATGGCCGCGATCGCCACGCGCGTTGCCTATTACTGGGTTCGTCGCCTTCAGCGGATCTTCATCAACGTGTTCAACGGCGTCATCGCCGACAACCTGCTCGCCCCTGCTGGCAGCGAACACGTGCAGTATGACCTGATCAACGACATCTCGGGTGCCTCCTTCGTGGATGGCGTGACGAACTTCTCCGCTGAGGCGTTCGTGGATGCCGCAGTAACCATGGGCGACAGCATGGAACAGCTGTCCGCCATTATGGTGCACTCGGTAGTCTATGCCCGGATGCAGAAGAACAACCTTATCGACTTCATCCCGGATGCTCGGGGCGAGGTTATGATCCCGACCTTCCTGGGTCGTGAGGTCATCGTCGATGATGGGATGCCCAGAACCGGCAGCGTCTACGACAGCTGGCTCTTCGGTGCCAACTCGGCACAGATGGGCGAGGCTCCCGACGACGTCCCGACGGAAGTTCATCGCCAGGCACTCGCCGGCAACGGTGGTGGCCAGGAAGTCCTGACCACGCGTCGTGTTTACACGATTCACCCGACCGGCCACGCCTTCATCCAGGGTTCGATCCCGGATGGTGGGCCGAGCAATACCAACCTGGCCACGGCGGCCAACT
>Ga0208771_1001423_pt1 | contig 12695 bp, 16 predicted proteins | sample AntAceMetag02UKX_FD_184775 | JGI IMG/M metagenome (GOLD analysis project Ga0208771, IMG submission 184775) | Saline lake microbial communities from Ace Lake, Antarctica - Antarctic Ace Lake Metagenome 02UKX (SPAdes) (version 2) | ecosystem: Environmental > Aquatic > Non-marine Saline and...
GCAAAACTACCTACGTTGTACCAGGAATAGAGTGCCACCTCCCGCTCAGGAAGCGCTGAAAATGGGCGAATGCGGGGCAAAAATCCTTCCTTGTTCGTCTCAGTCCGGGTCAGTGCCGCCGCATCCCCCCGTAGAACGTTCATTAAAACAGACTGCGCCTCGTCGTCAAGGTTAAACCCAAGGGCAAGCTTCGTGCACCCAAGATCCCGCGCAGTTTTATTGAGGAGCTGACGCCTGAGCACCCCACAGAAGGAGCAGGACCGGGATTCCCCTTTCCGCGATACCACCTCATCCATCGTCAGGCCATAGGCCTCCTGAAACGAGGCAGTGTGCCACGCAACACCGAGATGCTCAGCAAACGCCCGTGGTCCCGCCAGATCCCGGTATCCGGCAATCCCTTCGTCGATTGTTATTGCCATAAACGAGAGATCCCGGCGGTCCTGAAATGTTGTTGAAAGAAAATGCAGCAGGGCACCGGAATCCTTGCCACCAGAGTACGCGACCGCGATGGTATCACCTGCTTCGATCATCTGATGGTGTCGGATACTTTTTTTGACCCGGGCCGTAAAATCCTGCAAAAAATGATCCCGGCAGAGATGCTGTCCGGAATAGCGCTGGAAGATAACCGCAGGGCGGCGGCATTTTGAACACGGGATGGTTGCTGTGGACATTTTTTTCCTTCCTGACGCTTTCGTATCGTCAATCTGGCGTATTCTATCAGTGCAAGATCTTTTGTTGCCGAAGGCAAATGTCTGTCGGTTGCCGGGACGCACAATCCGGAGGCTCCGCGATCAGTTACTATCATAGTTCTTTAGCACGATGTGAACAAACGTACTATAGAAATCATGACACTCTCTGCCGACGATATCCGGACTCTCCATAAATACGACATCCGTGTGCTGCTTGCCATCGAACGACTCATGAAACAGCACCAGTGGGTACCGGAGGATCTCCTCAGAGAACAAACCAAATTTTCAGAAAAAGAGCTGCTCTTCCGCCTCGGCAGGGTACAGGGAAAAAACCTTGTCAAGAGTAGCAGCGTCCCCTACAAAGGTTATCAGCTGGTTTTTTCCGGCTACGACGCACTTGCCCTGCACTCCCTCTCATCAAAGGGTACCATATCAGCTCTGGGCACGATTATCGGGGTTGGCAAAGAGAGTGAGGTATATGAGGCACTGGGCTTTGGGCCGGTTGTCCTGAAAATGCACCGGGTCGGGCAGCGCTCCTTCCATACGATCCGTAAAAACCGGGGATTTCTTCCTGAATGGAAACATTGCCCCTGGATCTTTGTCTCTACCCTCTCCGCACAGCAGGAATTTGAGGCACTTTCAACGCTACACAAGGGCGGCGTGTCGGTTCCCGTCCCAGTTGGCATCAACCGCCATGTCATCGTTATGTCACAGGTGCAGGGAATGGACCTGAAGGCCTGCACCGTGGACGACCCGGACTATATTTTACAGGCCATACTTCATGAGGCCGGCAAGGCCTATGCCCTTGGGTATGTACATGGGGATCTTTCTGAGTTTAATGTTATGACTGACGGTGAGACCGTGACGCTTATCGACTGGCCACAGTGGATTGCACCCTACCATCCCAGCGCTCCGGAAATTCTGGAACGGGACATCAAAAATATTCTTACTTTCTTTGAAAAGAAATACAGCGTTGCTCTGCCCTACACAGAGGCATATGAGCTGGTGGTCGGTTGAAAGTATTCGGCATAGACATCATCAAAGGATCGGTACGTTCACGGTCCAGACGTCCCCAATATGCCCTTATCGTACGAGAAGATCGCGAGAAAACTCTTGAGACTCAGGTCTCCTTCTATCGCCTGATTCGCCGTATCAGATCCGAATCTCCTGACATCCTCGCCGTCGACAGTATTCAGGAGATTGCCACCACCCAGCAGGATCTCGTCGGATTTCTAAATCTTCTTCCACCAAAGACACGCCTTGTACAGGTAACCGGCGGCGAAAAACAGGACAGCTTACAGGTAGTAGCAGCCCGGTACAACCTGAAATGCTCCAACAAATTCGACCCGTTTGCCGAGGCACGAACCATCGCTCATCTGGCCGAGCTCGGCGCCGGATGCGAGGTGATTGCTTTTGAAGACAGCTCTGATATCATCGTCTCACGATCCCGGTCGCTGGGCAAAGGAGGATGGAGTCAGAACCGCTATGCCCGAAAAGTTCACGGCGAAGTGCGGCTGAAAAGCCGGGAGATCGAGAGAACGCTTCGGGAGTCGGGTCTGCGCTACGAGAAAAACGAGCAGAAAGCCTTTGGCGGTCTAGGCCGGGTGATTTTTCATGTCTGCGCCCCCCGTGGCGGCATCCCGGTGCGGAATACACGAGGTTCTGACATACAGGTCAACGTACAGGGATTACGTCTCGACCGTATTCGGTATCAGCCGATGCAGGCAAAGGCGAAGTCCCTGATTCTGGGTGTTGATCCCGGCACCACAATAGGACTTGCCGCTCTGGACCTTGACGGTAATCTCGTGGACCTGAAAAGTTCCCGCCAGATGTCACTGAAAGATGTGGTCGAATACATTCTCTCACTGGGTCAGCCTGTCGTCGTCGCTTCTGACGTGGCAAAGATGCCCGCCTCGGTCGAGAAGATACGCCGGCTCTTTCAGGCGGTGGCTTACTCGCCAAAAGAGGATAAGACACAGGAGGAAAAGGCGACACTCTGCGGTGACTTTCCCTACTCAAACGACCACGAGCGTGACAGTCTGGCTGCGGCAGTGGAAGCGTTCCGGTACTTCGACAACCATTTCAGAAATGCAGTGAAACGGGCCCCGGCGGGCTATAACCTTGATGATATCCGGGCCGGCCTGATTCGCGGTCAGTCCCTTGAGCAGATTACCGGCAGGTCGGAGGAGAAATTTCAGGCACGGGAAGATGATGCTGAACCAGCTGGACCAATTACTCCGGCCGATGACCGGATGCTTCGCCTTGATGGCCGGGTCAAAAAGCTGACACTCCATGTGCATGAACTTGAAAAGAATCTGGCAGCGAAGGACCATGAGATTGCCCGGCTGGAAGGACGGATCAGTTCAGAGCGAACGCAGGCGTCTCAGGAACGGCGGCAGTCTACGGACATTGTACACCGTGAGAGCAAGATTAAATCTCTGAAGAAGAAACTGCGTAAGACTGAACGGACCAATAAGAAACTGGTGAAACAGATCGACCGGCTCAGGCGGTTCTCAGCACTCCAGATGGACGGCGATTTTGTGCCGGTGAAAGTCGCCCCTGCTCTCACCCGCGAGAGCCTGCGTGAGCTGGATAACGACCTTGGCATCGGCGAGGGTGATGTTGTGTATGTCGCCAGAACAGACGGTTGGGGGATGAGTTCGGTGGAATTCCTTGCTGGTGAAGAGATAAAAACGCTGGTCACCGGAACCGACGATCCTGATCTGGTTCAGACCTGCCTCACGCTTGGTTTTCCCTGCCTTCCGGCATCAGCAGTCCATGTGATGGTGCGGGGGAAGACTGGCACCGTTGAACATACTGCACTGGAACAAGCACTTGAAGACTGGGAAGAGCAGAAGGCTACGTATCTCCAGGCAAAGAGCCATGAGATGCTGGACTCAATTGTAAAAGAATATCGATACAGTCGGGAGCAGGAGGTGCGACGCCATGGATGATCGGGCTTTAGTCAAAAAAATTGCTGAAATTATCGGGACTGAAACGGTAGCTGACGATTGTGCGGCGATTCCCTGTGGGGCAGGCGGCACGCTGGTAGTCAGCACGGATATGCTACACCGAACGACTGACTTTCCTGAAGAAATGAGCAACGAGGAGATTGGCTGGATGAGTGTGGCGGTTACGATCTCGGATCTGGCAGGCAGCGGGGCAAAACCGGAAGCGGTGGTGTTGGCGGTGGGTCTTTCGGACCCCGACTGCCTGGAAGGAATTATCCGGGGCGCCGATGCCTGCTGCAAAACCTACGGGGCACGTCTTGTCGGCGGTGATCTGGACCACCATGATGAACTGACCATCGTCTCAACTGGCTTTGGCTTTGCGGTGACCGGCACGCCGGTCCGACGCAGCGGGGCACAGGTGGGCGATCTGATTGCTATCGTGGGACGTCCCGGTGAAGCGATGGCTGCGCTTGCCGGATTTACAAAGTACCGAAGCTCCCTTCTAACCCCCCGCCCTAAGGTCGAAGAGAGTTCGCGCTTAGCGCAGGCTGGCATCTCCTGTATGATGGATGTTTCAGACGGACTCGCTCTTTCACTTGCGGATCTGGCAGACCTCAATGATGTCTGTATGGCGGTTTACTCAGAGCAGATCCCACTTCCTGCCGGACTCCCCACACAACAAGCCAGCGATTTTGCGCTCTATGGTGGTGGCGATTTTGGCCTGCTCTTTACCTGCCCACCTGAGGTGTTGCCAGTAGAAGGGGTTGACGCGATCGTGATCGGCGAAGTGCTGAAAGGAGAGGGTGTGACACTTGATGGGATGACCCTCAGGCGTGATGGCTATCAGCATACGTGGTAACTCGGATTTGTTCTAATAATAACCGGTTAAGCAAAATGATGAATCTAGCGGGAATGGCAAAAGCAGAAGATAAGCACCTTGGTGTGCCATACTCAACTTTTTTGAGACGAAAAAATGAATTTAGGGTCATTTAAGTTAGACATTATCTGTTAAAAATGGAATTTAGAGCCACAACAAATCCTAACCCACCTGCCACATCAAGAAGCACCATTGAAACAGTAAAAAAAGATTTTGTGTTTTCATATGCTTCTTGCCAACCTCCTGATAATGTTTGAGCTGCTGAACTTGCATCCAATGTGCCAATCGCCGAGTGAATTATTAATTGGAATATTTGCATGAAGAACGCTCCAAAAATAAATTCAACAGCGAAAATACCTATCTCATTATTTTCCATCCATTTATCTCCTTGATATATCCTTTAGATTAATTCAGGACTTTAAAATATAATTCAACTTGAAGTGAGGATATAGCATAAATGTATCTCTAATTTTTTTAAGAGATTTTCAAACAAAAGCATCCAATTTAATTTCAGAAAATAACAAAAAGAGAGCTCAAAAAAATGATGGACCTGGCGGGAATTGAACCCGCGGCCTTTACGTTGCGAACGTAACGATCTTCCCCTGATCTACAGGCCCTTTTTTGTTGTTGCCTTATGACGTTTGTTGGTACAGAGCAATAAGGACGACGTTTGTGATGGAAGTAAATCTGACATTTCAACGTTAACCTGAGATTGTTATCAAAAAATCAAAAGGGGAGTAAATGCAGAGGGGGATGCGAAACACACAGTACAGACATTTTATTGATCGATCGAAACCAGATTGATTCTGCATTTACATATTGTGCTGAACTCCACGACAAAGTCAGCAACTAACCATTATCTTTCTACCCTTATAAATTTCCCGAATCAATAGTTAAAAAATGAAACTGACGATTATTTTATGTTCTCATTCTCACAGAAATGTTCAAACCGGGAGAGCAACAATGCACCATCTTCACCTGCTACAAGAAACCTGACGAACTGACCAATCATCTGAACGGACTGTTCACCAACGTGATGTTCCAACTGGCAGGCATCCGTCTGTGCCAGTTGTTCATCAACACCAATCAGGATCAGAAACTCCGCAATCACCCGGTGCTTTTCTGAGAGAACCTGAGCAAGTTTTTCCCCTTTCTTAGTCAGCGTCGCCCCACAGTGAGCCTGATAGGAAATCAGACCCTTCTGCTCCAGTTTCTTTAGAATCTCCGTAACCGACGGAGGTTTGACATTCATCTCCGTGGCAATGCTACCGGTAAGTGCCTGCCCATCCTTCTCCTGAAGGTCATAAATTACCTCAATATATTCTTCGATCGTTTTTGTTCTCATTGTCGTCCATCCCTTAGTTTAATATCAGATTCAGAGACGTTCCGACAATAAGCGCTGTTGCGATCATCAGCGCAGCCGATTTAGCCATATCACGCAGCCCCAGTTCTCTGATCAGCACCGCAAAGGTTGCGACGCACGGGAAGTAGATTGTCAGCACAGTCACAGCGATAACCAGTTGTATCGCCGTCATTCCCAGCGGTAAGAGCATCCCGACGGCCAGATCCTTTCTGAGAAATCCCATCAGAAGAGCTGTCGTCGCATCCTGCGGAAGGCCAAACAGCCCGGTCGTAATCGGCGCAAGAAGCATCCCAAGCCACTGAAGAAATCCCACCAGATAGAGGATGTTCACGATCAGTATGCCCAGAAACAGATAGGGGATAGCCTCTCCCAAAAAGCCCCGGACCCGCATCCACGTCTTCTTAAGAACGGTACGGGCATGTGGCATTCGGTATGGCGGAATCTCAAGGCAGATCTCCGGACTCTCTCCTTTGACAAAACGGTTCAGCAGGAGCCCGGCAACGATATAGACTATGATCAGTGTTCCAACAACGAGCAGGATATATTTCATTCCATACGGCCCAAGTATCGCAAAAATCATAGCAATCTGAGCCATACACGGAACGGCAATCGCAAGCAGTGTCGCTGAAATAAACCGCTGTTTCCGTGTCTCCATGCAACGAACAGCGAGAGCTCCCGGCACGTTGCAACCCAGGCCCAGAAAGAGCGGAATGATACCATGACCATGCATCCCAAGCCGGTGGAAGAACGTATCAGTAAGCGTCGCAAGACGGGGCATGTAGCCGGAATCCTCGAGAATTGCAAGCGTCAGATAAAAGGCCACAATATAGGGAAGAACCATGCCAATCGGAACAAAAAGGCCGGTGGTCAGAAGGCCCATGGACTGGACATAATCGATCTGGCCGTCAAAAAGCTGCCCGATAAGAAGTTCCTGGAGAAATCCCGGCCCCAGCCAGTCCGAGATTGCCATCGCAAGAGGGCGATATAGTTCAAAGAGAGGTTCAAACACATATGCAATGAGACTCTCTCCAATCAGCCTGACGACCCAGAAGGCAAGGAGCAGAACGCCGATCGCAACCGGCACGCCGGTCATGGGCCGGATAGAGGCAGAAGCAATACGATCTGCCAGGGTCGGATGCCGGTGAGTGATCTGCTGTATTTCTTTGGTGATGGCACCGATAGTGACCCACTTGTCCTCTTCTGTGGTTGGACTCCGCCTGTCTGCACGGGCATGCTCAAAGCTTTCAACGAGACAGTGTATCCCTTCACCACTCAGGGCAGTCGTGGGAACAACTTGGACACCGAGGGTCTTTTGCAGTTGTTCATAATCAATGGTGATACCCCGCTTCATTGCATCGTCCCACATATTCAGGGCGATAACCATAGGTTTGCCACTCTCAATCAGTTCAAGAGTTAAGAAGAGGTTTCGTTCGAGATTTGTAGCGTCGATGACATTGACGATGAGATCTGCTTCCTCAAGCATCTTCGCTGCAACTTCTTCAGCCTTGTTGGTAGGCGTAAGGGAATACGTTCCCGGTGCATCGATAATCTCTTCGACCGTGCCTCCACGGCACATCCGTCCCCGGGTGTAATCCACCGTTGACCCTGGATAGTTCGATGATATGACATCGGCACCAGTCAGGCGTGAGAAAACAACACTCTTCCCAACATTGGGGTTTCCCATGAGGACGATCTGCTTCATCAGAGATATTCCACTATGATATTATGGGCCATACCCCGCCCGATTGTCGTCGCTCTGCCATCGATCTCGATGACAAGCGGCCCCTGAAACGGGTGGCGGCTGAGTAACCTGACGTTTTTGCCCTCCCGGATTCCCAGCGAGCGCATCTTACTCTGGAATTCACGACCTCTGGCAAGTCCGGTTATTCGTGCAACCTGATTCTGGTGCATTTCTGCAAGTGAGTGTGTCATAGTTAGGCTTACCTAATTTACCCTTTGCACATATAAAGTTTAGGTAAACCTAAATGTGAGTCTCAGCCGTACCAAAGCAGTAGCACAGCTCGTCCCTTTGAAAAAACAACTGTGCAAAAAAAGTATGGTTAAAGAATGATTTCAATATCGAGCTTCTCTGCAAGCTCTTTGTACCGGTTCCGGATAGTTACTTCAGTCACACCGGCTACTTCTGCGACTTCACGCTGGGTCCGTCGTTCACCACCCAGAATGGAAGAGATATAAATTGCTGCTGCTGCGACACCGGTCGGGCCACGCCCGGAGGTCAGTTCACGCTCGCCCGCCTGGCGAAGGATCTCCACTGCACGGGACTGCACCTCACCTTTCAGGTTCAGGCCGGAGCAGAACCGTGGCACGTAATCGATCGGTGAGGTCGGCAGGAGTTTTAATCCCAGTTCACGGGAGATAAACCGGTATGTCCGCCCAATCTCTTTTCGTGAGACACGGGAAACCTCGGCAATCTCATCAAGTGTCCGGGGCACATTACACTTTCGGCAGGCGGCATAGAGTGCTGCTGCTGCGACGCCTTCAATAGAACGGCCACGAATCAGATTCTTGTCTACTGCGTCACGGTATACAACCGCTGCCGTCTCACGCACGTTTCTTGGCAGACCAAGGGCTGAGGCCATCCGGTCCAGTTCAGAGAGTGCAAAGGCAAGGTTCCTTTCAGTCGCGTTTGAGACACGAATCCGCCGCTGCCACTTCCGCAGACGATAGAGCTGGGCACGGTTCTTTGACGATATCGCCCGGCCGTAACTGTCACGGTTTCTCCAGTCAATCATCGTCGAAAGACCTTTATCGTGGATCGTAAAGGTCATCGGTGCACCGACACGGGACCGCTTCATCCGCTGGTCATGGTCGAACGCACGCCATTCAGGGCCACGGTCGATGAAATCATCGTCTAATACGAGACCACAGTTCTGGCAGACAAGCTCCGCTCGCTCATTGTCGTGTACCAGCTGACGGCTGCCACACTCAGGGCACTCCGTCTTCTGCGCCTTGTCGCTGGAGTTTTCACGGGTAGCGACTTCTTTTTCAACAGTGCGGCCTTTCAGCTGTTCACGCTGGGTCCGCAGTTGTTTTAGTTTCTCGATTTCCTGCATGTGATTGCTCACCTGGTTAATCTGAAAATGGTATCCCATTTTCATCAAACAGTGCCTGAAACTCTCGTTTCATGCACGTTTTCGGCTAAAATTCTACTTTATGTAGACTTTTTCACCGCGTACGAATTTGCGGGGAGTATAACAGAGAACCGTCGCATAGGGTGTCTGGACGTTACCAAATATCTCTACCAGTTTTCCAATGGGCTGAAGGCGCCGATCGGTGACTTCAGCAGAAATGGACGGAAGCTGACCTTTGTCTACATGAAGGACAAGTGTCCGCCTGCCAATATGATGTTCTACCTGACCAACTAATTTCAAAAGGAAACCCCGTAGTAATAATCCCATGCGACCCGGCTCCCCGGGGGCACTTCGTAATCTATATAACTACTTCGAAATAGTATTTAAAGGTTGAGATTATGCTTATATTGTAACTACCCTCTGGTGATTGCTAACATATTGTCATCAGATAAGATACTTGCGCTCTCTTCCTCAGAAAGCCCCGCTCCACGTGCGATAGTCATACCAATATCATACGAAATCAGATCCCGGGGGGCATGGGCATCTGAGTTTACAACCAGTCGCGCACCAGCTTCCTGCGCGGTCTTCACCACATACCCATTTGTCCGGTTGTGCCCACACCGGGCAGTAATCTCAAGGGCAACGCCGAACAGGGCAGCGGCTTCGGCATCATCCTTTGTCACAAAACCCGGATGTGCAAGTATGTCAACAGCGGAGCAGCGGCATGCGGCAGCGTTTGTGCCGGGTGCAACAGGCTCAGTTGTTGTCTCACCGTGAACCACCACTACCCGAGCACCCTCATCCTTTGCCGCCTCGGCATAGAACGCAATCTCCTCGGGCGGCACATGAGTCAGCTCAACGCCGACCAGCAGTTCAACGCCGTAGTATTCAGCCGACCGCTCAAGACGACCGACTGTCTCAATAAGTTCACGGTAGTTGGAAACATCCGCATGGTCAGTGATCCCAAGAGTCGTTACCCCAAGGACGGAGACCCGCCGAACCAGCTCAATCGGCAGAAGTTCCCCATCAGAGAGGATGGTATGCGTGTGAAGATCAAACATGAAATAGTCACTTTGAGGGTTTCATCAGTTCTGCGGTCTTTCGGATGAGCTCTTCCTTGCTTCCTTCATAGGTTACACGCACCCGGCCGTCATGCTTTGCCCAGAAAGCAGGGTGTGAACCGGTCTCTGAGGCTGCATCAAGACCCAGACGCCGCACGGCCTTATAGACCTCCTTGTTGCCCGGACGATCCACAGCAAGCGACATGCAAACCCGCCGTCCTTCACTGCGTCGGAGACGGGCGTCAAAGTAGCATGGATACAAAAGCCGCTCCTTTGTCATGCTTTACAGATTGGTGAGGTGAAGCTATAAACCGATCCTCAGGCAATACTGTTCTTATGCACCATATCGATGTGAGTATCGAACAGGATATTTTCGATGCAAACAATCAGCTTGCCTATGAGAATTTTTCACACTTAAAGGAGCACGGGGTGCGGGCCATCGATCTCCTCGGCGCAATCGGGTCAGGGAAGACAGCTCTTATCGAGAGGCTCGTCCCACTCCTGAAAACGCGCGGGATTGCAGCAGGCGCAATTGCCGGAGATGTCTATGGCGACGATGATTTTCAGCGGATTGTCGCCACAGGTGCCCCGGCAGTAAACGCCAACACCGGCAAGGAATGCCACCTTGACGCCCATCTGGTTGGCCACGCAATAAAAGATCTGCCCCTTGACATGATTGATTTGCTGTTTATTGAGAATGTCGGCAATATGGTCTGCCCCACTGATTTCCTGCTCGGTGCTGAGAAGCGGGTCGTTGTCGTTTCCACAACCGAAGGTGATGACGTGGTCAACAAGCACCCCATGATGTTTCGTGAGGGCTCGATTGCAGTCATTAATAAAACAGACCTCGCTGAGGCGGTCGGTTGTAATGTAGACCGGATGGAAGCGGATATTCATCGCTATAATCCAACTATGCCTGTCTTCCGTACAAACCTCAAAAAGGGCAGCGGACTTGACGGACTGCTCGATGAAATCCTCCGTTAAGTCCCCTTTTTTCCACCAGTACAGGTGCAGTTAAATATCATTATAAAGAATATTTATAGCACTTTGTGAAGCAGAATCCACGAATACATTCTGAAGATTCTTCATAAATCACGTAAGTTTCAGGAGTTTATCCAATGCAGTGGCAAGGAAAATCAATCCGCAAGTATACGGGCGCACGTCTCAAACACGCACGTGGTAAAAGAAAAGCAGAGATCGGCCGGGCACCGGCAGAGACACACATCGGTGAAGATCGTCACAAGATCATCCGTACTCACGGTGGCAACATCAAAGTGCGTGCTCTTCGGGCAAACATGGCATCCGTTGCTGACCCTAAGACCGGCACCAGCAAGCGCGTCACCATCGAGACAGTGGAAGAAAATACGGCAAATCCGAACTACGTCCGCCGAAACCTTCTCACCAAGGGTGCAATCATCCGGACCAAAATCGGTCGCGCACGCATCGTCTCCCGCCCCGGCCAGGACGGCGTCATAAACGCTGTTCTCGTAGAGTAATCAGAACATTCAATACTTTTTTCTCACGCAAACGATTCGCTGCAGTTTTTTACTGCGCCATTGAGTGCGTCTGTTCCGACAGCTTTTAGAAATAGCAGTGCCTCTATTTTACTGATGCGCAGAGTTTACCACCTGTTCCCACACAAGATTGATCTCGACTTTATCATCGAGCGCCCGTTTTCAGATGTCACCACCGCCCTTATCGGGATGCACCACGACCATGCAACCGACAGAATCGGCGAAGAACTGATAAAAATTGAGTTTTTGGTTTCTGTAGCCGACGAAAAAACCCACCTTGTCCCGGTTGACAAGATCCCCGGATTTCAGGAGAGCCTGACTGAAGAGGCTGATTTTCAGGTTTCCCTCAATGAAACGACGCTTGCCGGTGAAGGAAGACGTGCCCGTGCCGATAATGTCTTTCTCCTGAAAATACGCGAAGAGGGAATGACCTGCCAGTGCTTTGCCGCACGTTCAGGCGGCGCCGGCACACTGGATGCCTTTGATCTCAAGACTTTCCTCACAGGTGCCCTTTCGTGAGTCTGTCGATAACCGTCGCAGCACCGTTCAAAAATCTCAGGAAAGAGACCCTGAAAAAGCACGAGTTCATCTACTACCTTGCCATTGACCGGCGCTGGATGAACCGTGACGAGGCGGAGGCATTGATAAAAATTGCCGAGGAACAGGGCCTTCTTGAATCAGAAGATGAGGAAATACGCCCGACGTTTGACGTGACGACCATCGAGATACCGCTCGGTTTTAAGCCATCGTCAGAGATCTTTTCAAAACACGATCATACGCAGGAACTGATCGCCCGGATTGCCGAGCAGCGGGGCACTGAACCGACCGCCGTCGTAGCGGAGATGAACGCTCTGATTGAGGATCATTTTGCCGGAAACCTCAGAGTTGAGGCGGCCATTGTACTCTTGGCCAAAAAATATGATGTGCCGTTCGAAGATAAATTAGAATTTCTGAAGAAAACGTGCCTGAAACAATAGTTTCAGGTGCTGTTTAAAGAAAATGGGTCTGTCATTTTCGTAGTAAACGTGCCTGAAACAATAGTTTCAGGTGCTGTTTAAAGAAAATGGGTCTGTCATTTTCGTAGTAAACGTGCCTGAAACAATAGTTTCAGGTGCTGTTTAAAGAAAATGGGTCTGTCATTTTCGTAG
>Ga0208771_1001425_pt1 | contig 12679 bp, 34 predicted proteins | sample AntAceMetag02UKX_FD_184775 | JGI IMG/M metagenome (GOLD analysis project Ga0208771, IMG submission 184775) | Saline lake microbial communities from Ace Lake, Antarctica - Antarctic Ace Lake Metagenome 02UKX (SPAdes) (version 2) | ecosystem: Environmental > Aquatic > Non-marine Saline and...
TCTTCTGGATGAGGTGGATTATTTTAGCTTTCATCGAAGTTCGCCTCGTCTATCATTATTGCCCCAAGCTCTAAACCTTGTCTCTTGAATGGAGCTATGGTTATTTCAAACAACTTGTGGTCGAATGGAAGCCTCTCTATGATTTCCTCGATGGTTGTGTCGGGAGTACATATCATGCAATAAAGAATATCTTCTCCATCAAAATTTGTCTTTACCCTCACATTATAGGTTCTCATTTAATTACCCTCGCATATATCCGTGGTTTGGTTACATAGATGTATTTGCCGTCTGGGGACTCGGCATATACCCGTATCTTTACTGTCTCTGATCTGGTGAAATACATACATTGCCAAGGGGCAAAGTCGGCTAATTCCATACTACCGCAAATGCCCTTCCCCATCCAATGCTTAACCCTTATTACTGTCCTATTCCCTATTTTCACTCTTCAACCACTCCTCCCACTCATCACTCCACCTCCATCTCATGCAGCTCTATCCAGTGGGGTCCATTGACCCAGCGTTTGACAAGGGTGAAGGGGAAGAGTGGCTTATCCTCCCCAACCTCACCATCACCACTGAATGTAGACCACTCGTTATCATGGGGAGCTACCATCAACCCCTGAACCAAACTCTTTGCCCCCATCATATCCGTAAACCCTCTCATTCGATGGTCACGGCTATACTTCTTGCCATATAGTACTATATATATTTCGTTGCTCATTTGACCTCCTTTATCTCCATTAAATACTCCTCTGGATCATCTCTCCAGTAACGGGTAGCATACATACAGTGAAGCATAAACCAGAATTTACTCTCATTTATAGCTGCCTCACGGTTCTTCTCTCTGGTCAAATACTTGTTATAAGCCACATCCCAGTACCAATACTTACGCTCCATAGGCGTGCTGCCTGGGTGGCGGAATTGTACTCGGTAGTGTTTCATATACTCCTTATGGTTAGGTGTGGGGGTGGGCAGGGATTTGACGAGTCCAACGAGTGCTGTGCAGCCGAACTGTACACGCTTACCACCTTGGCTACTCGTATAGTCACCCTGCAATGCGACCCATATCGCTATAAAACGCTTGCGAGCCACTTATCGGTTAATGCTGTTCCAGCATTGTTTAGCGTTTACCTATTCCGCCACCACCCCACACACCATTAATTCTTCCTCTCTTACTTACTATCCCATATTTTAACCCAATATACAATTAGTTTAATTGGTTGTGTGGGGAGCGTGTAAAGTAAACTTGGGTTATATGGGGATAATATATGTTCTGTTACCACTGCCGGTATATTTCATTTCTAAGCACGAATAATTGAGGTAGTGGTTTTTGGGGGACTAAATTTAATTACTTTACATGGGAGTTGCCCACCAAACTTCTACTCAAAAATAATATCCAGAACATAAACTTACCGGGGGTGGGTGCTTGGTTTAATGGGGAAAAGGGAAGGGTTGATGGTGGGGGGGAGGTCAAAGTTGTAGAGAAATTTTATATCCTTTAATTATATAATGATGGGGTGGGGTCTGGAATTGGGGCTACTGTCCGATTATATAGATATTGTGTGTGTCCCGTGCCTAGAATCTGACACTGGTTGAGATAATGTGTAATGTGTCTAGTACAGCTACTACCCCCAATATGACCTATGTGTATGCTATGTGGTATGTTATAGCTTCGTTAGGTGATAGGTGATGCCTATTGTCAATGAATAGTAGAGGGTCAAGTTGTTACATACTCCCCCTCTATCACCTCGGCTGGTATAGCTGGTGCCTGCCCTGGTGATAGCTGGCTGCCTGCTGCTGGTGGGTGGAGGGTGTTGCCGTTGCAGTGTGGACAGATGACAGGGCCGGACATGGAGAAATTGACTTGCAGGTGCTCGTTAATGTCTACCACGCTTCGGGTTGTGTAGTATCCTTTGAGTTCTGATAGTAGCTTTAAGGCTCTTACCCTGCTGTTTTCGTTCTGTCCCTTCTCTACCAGGGTACACAGGCGATCGAGTATATACTCAAGATTTAAGCCGTTTGTATCCCAATAAGTCTTTAAAGCCCCTGACGCTCCCCCATCCCCAACCATATACTCCATGCTTCTATATCGCCTATAACCCGCTATATTAAGTGCCTTGGTATGATTATTGCCTATCAACCTACAGAAGAAGTATATTTTTCTTTTGACCGTGACTGCCCGCTTCCTCCCTGCCCCGTCCCGATAATATGTAGGTTCGATGATATGATGCTGGAGTAGTAGCTTCTGATCCTTACTCAACCCCGCCAGGTTATTGATAGTAGGTGTTCTGCGTGCGTGCTTCTGTGCTGGTGGCGTTTTCTTTTTGGTCTTCGTAATACCCTTATTAATAGGTTTGGAGGGCTTACAGGCGATCTGAGAGCCTTTAATCGGTGTATCTGGTAGGTTATCCATGATGATATTATCCTGGTTGCTAGTTTATAGTTACCCTCTAACCTACCCTATCCCCTCTATAAAGTCAATACCCCATTGAGTGCCCGATCCGTTCAACCTATTGAATTAGAGTATATTATATTAAAATTACCGTAATATCTTTGTTTTGCCCTTATATAGGTGACAGCGACAATAATTTAAACAGGGAGGCAATAAGATGCATAAAAGAGATTATGAGTTAATAGCGGCGGCGATCCGGGAGTCGGAGATCAACTCAATGATCAAAACCGAATATAGCCGGGGATATAATAATTGCCGGGTAAAGATTATTAATGATATTAGCATTATCCTGGGTATAGAGAACACCCGGTTCAATGTTAACAAGTTTAAGTCAGCCTGCAACCGATAAGGGGAGAATATGAAAGATATATATTTAAACGAGATAAACCCGGACATGTTTTCAATGATTAATAAGCATTGCCGCCGTGACCTGGTAGTGATCAGGCATGATAGCCAGGTAATAGGAAGCTTGTCAACTATCGCATACTTGCCCCGCATGAGTCAGGATAATACCGATCAGATTCGCTTTAGTATATTCGAGGATAGCGGGGAGCGGCGGTTATATGTTCGACCCGTGGATCGTGACGGTACAGATTTAACCAGATATTCAATAAGTTATTAAACCAGGTTACGCCTGGAAAGGGTAGAATATGAGAGAGAGAATAACAAATAAAGACATTGAGAGCCTATGTAATAGAATTAATGTAATCACCGGGGCCAGCCTGTCGCCCTGGACGAAGAATAAAGACGGAGTATTGAGGGCCAATATTGGCAATTACCATATATCAGGTGCCTACGGTGGAGTTATGCTTCATAAGATGGTGACCGAGGGTGGAGGGGTTACAGCTATATCAACCACGGGTTACGGAACCAAGAGAGAGCTTTACACCTGGATGACCGCATTTATTCACGGTATGACCGTATAATCAATAACCGGGGATAATCCCCACAACCAAGAGGAGCAATATAATGAAGGTATCAATAGAGAATGGAGAGCTTGTAATTCGTGAACCGCTGGCAACCCCCAAACCCTCCGCCAGTGGCAAAACCCTTGTGGTTGCGTCATCGCATGGCAATAAGGTGTCGGAGGTGGAGATTGACGGGAAACCCGTGACTATAGGATTTAATGCCTATATTAAGAGATAACCCCAACCCCCCGGCTAGGCACAACCCCCGGTTCGACTCCGGGGCCGGGATTAAGTATTTAACCAGGGAGGTCACACCATGAGAAGATTAGAAGTGCTAACTGATAAAGGGTGGGAGTATGTATTTTGCCACAATACAGGACTGGCCGATCCGATAACAACCCCCACCAAAGCAAAAGCAATACCCGCACATAAGCACAGTATGGGATATTTTACTAACCATTACCCAGAACACAAGTTCAAATATTCAGCTAATTAAACCAGTAACCAGGGAGGGCCAGACAATGGACAATGACACCAGGGACTACCGAAAGGGAGAGCTTGACCATGTATTGAAGGGAGCATATGAAGACTTCAAACCACAAATACAGATTAATTGGACGGGGTTCAGGACTAAATGGTTGAGCATCACCGAAACCGAGTTAAGGCAGATAATCAATATTTTAACCAAGTAGAACCAAAGGAGCAATATGAAATCAATAGAAGCAATCAAGGCAGACATAAAGAATCGTATAGCTAGTGGCTGGATGACTGACCCGTGGCAGATAGTAAGCGGTGCGGTAGAGTATGACTTACTATTCAGCATGGCAGACCGGGCAGAGGTGGCGCAGGATGAATACACCGGATTATTCTACTTACCATAAGGAGCGGGACAGCATGAAAATTGATGATAAGCATAAACAATACCTAATCAACAACCCCAATCAGATTAAACGCTATATTGGCGGGGCATGGTTCGCTAATCAGCTTGACCTATTAACCGCATATATCAAGCTGGAGCAATCACTTAAAACCAAATTGACCAAATAACCCGCATTTATACTTATATAGATACAACCACACCAACAAACCCCGGAAAGGGGAAGGAGCGAAACGATGAGCGAGACAAAAGACAGACTGAAAGAGGTGGGAGCAAGTGCTATCGGTTCAATCGTGGACATGATAGACTGTTACCACCAAGCACGGGACGAAGGGCAGGCAGAGTATGAGGAAGGATACCCCGTGGATGAAGACGGAATGAGGGATTATATCAACCAGGACCCGCTGGAGGTATCAGTTAAGAGCGGGTATCACTCCCCCGGAGACAATGAAGGAGCCAAGGCCACGGAATATATGATCCTGCTATCTACCGGAGGGCCAGCAAGCCGGATCGTTGGCGACTTGAGCGAATACGGAGAGCCGGAGAACGCACGGCTACAAGTTCAGGACTGGTTTACCCCCTGGACAGATGTCAACACCACCACAGAACAGGATGATAAGTTGCTGGAGTATGCCTGCTTCTTCTACTTTGGAGAATAACCCCCACCCCCGGAGCCAGTAAAAGGAGCTTACCCGTTCGAGTCGGGGCCGGGACTTAACCAGTAAACCAAAGAGAAAAGGAGCGGAGAAGATGAACGGATACAAAGCATTTTATAAGGGGAATAGTATTGAAGTAATGGCAGAATCAAGCTACAAGGCACAGCTTGAGGCGGCCAGGGTATTCAAAGCAAAGAAAAGCTATCAGGTTTCAGTTGTTCTTTGTGAGAAAAATAGGCAACAAGTTATGACTTCAACCTTATTATAACCCCGGCAATGTGGGAAGGAGCGGAGAAGATGAACAAGTTAGGATATATAGCGATAGATCAACACGGACAGACTTATCAGATCGGGAATAACCCACCCCGGAAATGGTTACTTGACCATCTGGGGAGGAAACACACAGAGAAGATATACCAAGACACCACCAGCGGAAAGATACGCCATACCGGATATGTTATTGCTGGTTTATGGTTATCTGTCTTTACCGTGGGAGCATGGAAGGAGGCAATTTAACCCATGATAACCCTACAACAGATCCGCCAGACCGAAGACAAAGCGAAGGTGAGCCGCCTATCCAACGCTTACCTACTCAACCAGGATGACCGCCAGACATATATTACATGGTTAAACCGGAAGGTTGACCAGGTGAACCATAACTTGAAGGAGGGGAACGATGAAAATGTCGGATGAACTAGCGGCGCAATACCTGAAAACTAAATCTGCTAATGGGGATGATGAATCAATTAAGGAACTACTACTTGAACTGTCGGGCGATTTAAGCCGTGAGGCCCATGGAACGACAGGACTGACAAACTCCAATATACGGAGCTTGCTGAACCGATACAATAATGTTTGGAACGCAACCATCCGCAGACTCGGAAAAGCCGGGGATGTTCTTCAGGTGGATGGCTTTAAAGTGTTCTGGCAGGAAAGAATTGAAGGATTAAAGGAGGTACGCGGTGAGGGATAAGAAGCAGGAAAACAGGATATTAGCCTATCTCAAGCTATACAAAACAATCAATCCGCTCCAAGGCTGGTTCCGCTGCGGAGTCTACCGCTTGAGTGATGTTATTATGAAACTGAACAAGCGGGCCGGGGTGATTATCATAACCGAGAAGGGGAAAGGGTATAACAAGTTTGGCGAGCCTGTCCGGTTTGCTAATTATCGACTGTTAAACTATTAAGCGTGGAACATGTGTTCCGTGAGGGGAGAGAGGGAAGATGAAACAAGTATGGAAATACTGTATTGATCCAAATAATTTGACTCATATAATGCCCAAAGGGGCAAAGATTCTCTGTGTAGATGAACAAATGGGGAATATCTGTATCTGGGTGGAGGTAAACCCTTCACACCCTCACCAAGAAAAGCGGATCTTTGAAGTCTTCGGGACAGGCCATCCAATAATAGAAGACATGGGGACAAGTCGGGAATATATTGGTTCGGTTAAAATGGATGGCGGTCAGTTCGTTTTTCATGTTTACGAATATACTGGAATATAGGGAGGGAGCGAAATGGAAAGACTAGACCCAGCAATTACTGAATGGAGTATTATAATATGTTTGGTTGTCCCCTTCTTAATCGGGTGGATAATCGCAGCAGTGAAAATAAGGAGGAAGAAATGAAGCATACAGGAAGAGGGTGGATAGCAGTTGGTAAATCTATCAAGAGTGACATTGACCACGGGAAGAGGTACACAATAGCTAGGGCCGACTCTCATGGGAGATTCTTGCCGGGATATGACGAAGCAAATGCGAAAGTTATGGCTGCCAGTTCTGACCTGCTTGCCACTTGTGAACATTTATGCAAAACAATTAAACCATATATTATGAGCCTTGGAGTTAAAAAGGGATTCAGCGAAATGGTAGCATTGACTGAGGCGGAAAAGGCAATAGCGAAAGCGAAAGGAGAATTGACATGAAGCATACAGAGGGAGAATGGCCGATTGAATTAGATAATGCCGACGAAAGAAGTGGGGGAGAGTGGTATCAGGTCGGACCAGCGAAAATACCCTTCCCCTACAATGCCACTAAGGAACGGAGAGAAGAAGCAAAGGGTTATGCGAACCTCATCGCCAGCGCCCGTCCTCTACTCCAAGCATGTAAAGATGCCAGGAATGTATTGATATTCATAGCCCTATTGATAACCACTGAAACAAAACTACCTGAGTTGATCGCAAGACTCGACAACGTAATCAACCAAGCAGAAGGAGAATAACCATGACAGAGATTGAGAAAGTAAGACAGCGGATCGCAGGACTGATCAACGCAAGATACAAAACCTCTAACTTCCGGGAGGACATGATACAAATAGCCCTCATCGAGTATGCCAATGGCTCTACCATCTACCAAGGTATAGCAAAAGCAAAAAGGTGCGAAAGGGCATGGACGAAACCCAAGCGGTTATACGGTGAGATGAGCTTTGAGGCCATGGATAAGGCGGGACTCGAAGCGGTACAGTCCCAAGAACTCATGGCAGAACGTAAGCACAAAGCAACCATAGCCCTGATCCTGATATCCGGTATAGCCACTCGCCACCTTTCCCAGCTTACAGGTAGGTCAAGGGATAGGTGTAATGTGAGGAAACGGCAGATCCGGGCCTTACTTGACCTAGCCCCAGCGAAAGTTGGTAGACCTGCTACCCTATAACCCTCTTGGAACTAGCCCCTTGCTTCGGTGAGGGGCTTTTTCTTTGGTTAAATATCTACCGTTGACCATGCGCTAAGACACTGACTTTGGTAATAAGCGAAAGAGAACGTCCCATATCCATCCCGTCCCCACCGTTCCCCCCACGAGTTACGAAAAGTAAACCGCTTAGTGGTTTGGTTAAACCCAATAATCAATATCGCGTGTCCGCCCTTCCTAGACCGATTATCTGTCATGTCAGATATATCCCCGGTAGATGTCCTACTCCAACTGGCTGATGTGTAAACCCCGGCACATATCGGACCAAAGGTAATGAGTGCTTTCATTGCTTCGTAAGGATCGGGCGAAACCTTGGCGTATGTTTTGATGCGATATTTTGCAGCTTGAACCTTCCACCCATCACATGATTTAACCTTAATGCTGCCTTTGTAGGGACAACAGGACTCTTCAACGGTGCCTATCTCCGCAAGAACCTTCATGGCCGTCCGCAAATATGTACCTTGTCCAGCTAAACCATCTACCTTTTTACATTCGGTATAGATGAAAAGAGGGCTACTAAGGAAGCTCAGCTTGCCCTGACGGAGTTCCTGACAGTCTTTTAATCCACTACAAGCCTCCCCCACACATATACCATGGTGTCCCTGGTCACGAATTGGTGACATTGGTATAACTTCGTGTGTAAGTGGGAGGATCATACCCATCGGATCGGGGGGCAAATAATCCCCTAACATATAATCACGGTTATCTTTTGGGTCCGGCTGTAATCCCTTGTAATAAATTTTAGACATCTCTTCCCTCCTTCTCCATAGTTGGATAGCGATACCCCGCTTGATACCAGGACAAATCGCCTCGTTGACTGACCACGTTAGCTGAGTGCAGGGTTATTCTTGAACCGATAGCAGGTATTGCTATATTCTGTAGGCCGGTCGTGGAAACCACACCATCCGCAATCAGTTCCTCTCTCACCCTCATTAAGTATTGTTTCACGTTCTTCATCATTCAAGTTGGGTTCTACTCGGTAGTGTTTGCATAGGGCACAATATTCATCATTCACTTTTTGATAACCTCCTTCCTTAATGCTTTGCGGCATAACTTTTCTACATGTACCGGGTTCAATTCTGTTCCTCCTTCAAATGTACACCAAACCAGTATAACCTTTAATGTTCTCTTCATGTCGGCATGTTGCTTAGTGTCTATTATCATTGCTTCACTCCTTTTGGAACACGTGTTCATTTATTTTCTGCTATGATCTCGGTCCAGATCCCCACCTCATTCCTTGAGTTGGCCGGGAGGAAATATTTCATATTCTCCCCACTCAAAAACTTTAGAATCAATTCTATTTGGGCAGGGGAAATAGCAAGTGGGATTGAGTTGTTTTCCAGTAAACCCCTTACCACTTCTTTCTGCACCGTGAATATTGGTGATGCTACCTGTTCGGGCAAAGAGCGATACCCCAAGCCTATACTGCATTTGAATGAACTACATCCAGCCAACACAACCATTAACACCATTGCCACTAATATTAGATACTTCACTTTTTGCCTCCCCTGTAGCCATCAATGAGCATTTCGATCATTGTAGCATTATTAATACTTTTTTCCAGAAATACGACATACGTATTATGATCACCATTGAGACGGACTTTATAGTAAGTTTCTTGGGCAATTTTATAGTTTTCAGGAACGGCTGATTCAACGGGTAATGGATCTGGGGGGATTAGGACATGCCAGCTTTCATAGACCAAGGGTACTGAAATCCAATGACCATCAGCTATCCCACCTATAAAAAGAAACGGTTGCATTAGCACACCTCCTATTTAACGATTATCCTATCTTTCTTATCTTTCATCGACCTGATCAAGCCAAAGAGTATTTGGAGCTGGGCATCGAGGGCCGTGATCTTATACTCAAGTCTTCTTATTCGACGGTTTTTTAGGCCGACTCTTGCGAATGGGTTAAGGTTTATAGGCATCCCGACCTCCCTTTGAAATGTTCCAATCCTTTGCCATTAACATTTGTCTGCGTATCCACTTCTCTAAGTCCGATAATTCATCAGAATGGATATGGAAAGTTTGGCCTCCACTTAAAACGCCCATCAATCCTTTTTCGTCCTTGGATAATTCATACCTTACTATTTCCGGTTGGTTCATCTTTGCCTCCCTTAACCCTTCCTGCCTCGATTATTAGTGTAGCCTCATCCCCGGCCCTGCAATCCTCCACAAAAAGCTGTAACCCATACTTATCTGCCAACGGTACAATCACATCCTTCATGGTAGTTGGGGTGATGTTGGAACCATTACGAATAAGCATGACAGCAAGTTCCGGGTGTAAGGATGCACCAATCCCAATCCCCACCTCAATCTGCTGCGCGTCACTCGCTTGACTCAATGGGCAGTCCTTGAACATGACCAGTCCATCCCCAAACCCAAGACCAGGGACCGGGAAGGGGGCGGCGGATAAGTCCTTCGCTTTCTTCTCGTCAATCTCCTTCATCTGCTTGGTCATGCCCTCTGACTGTTCGGTTAAATCTTTGAGTTCGGACTGGTATGCCAGCTTGTTTTGCTTATTGCGGATGGCAATATTGGTTTCGTTGGAGTTACGGATCTGGGAGTCAATGGGTTCAAGGTCTATGTCTTCTAACTCATCTACCTCTTTACCCAAGGCATCCCCTTCAATCGTTATCTCCTTTTGGTCATGGGTGAGTGCTTGAATTTCAAGTTCAAGTTCTCGAATTTGTGTTTGACGGGCAGATATAGATTGCTTACGGTCCTGCCACTTCTCCCCTACTATTTGCAATCTTGCCCTTTTTTGCTCATTGTCAGTATTCTGTTGTCTTGCCAACTCAGCTTGGTGCATTAAGTGGTCAACATCAATCGGTTCATCCGGTGTATCTTCGGGGACTTCGATCAAGGCGATGGAACCTTTTATCCGCTCAATGTCCCGGTTAAGATCACGGCGAGCATCGTATATTGTAGACCGTTCAGCATCAACCTTGGTGAAATCCAGACCAACTATCTCCTGAAGCATGGCATGTTGTTTGTCGGGCTTGAGTCTCAGGAAGTCCATGAAGTCAAACGATACCGCACCCAACAGCTTATCCATGATAGATTGGGGTGTACCAGCAGGTCTGCTTCCATCCTCATACTTGACCTCAAAGTATTGGTTCTTTTCGGTGATAATACGAGTGGCGATCAGAACACGGGCCTGTGGGTCTTGGGATGAGGGGCTGAGGGTTATGCGGATGGTAGCTTTATCAGCCCCATGGCGTATGGGATCGGCGGGGAAGCTACGTTTGCCCCTTAATCCTGACTCTATGCTGTCGAGGGTGGAGGATTTACCAGCCTTATTTTCGCCGCCAATAATTATAACCGATCCTGATGGGGTTATGTCTATGGCAAATATTCTCTTATAATTGGACACTTCAAGTCTTGTGATCTTCATTGGTTATTCCTTTCCCTTTCGGGGTTATTTAAACATGATTAAGATTTCCAAATGGTGCATGGCCGACATAGGGGACTATCCCCTGTCCTTTACATGCTAGACACGGGATGCGAATTAGTGCTTTCCCCCAGTAGCCCCACGAAACCAAGCTACCGTTACAACTGCCAAACTCTGCTATATCCGGTTTGTATATTGTTCCTTCTTCGTCATACATGATTTACCTCTTCCTCAATGCCCATTTACCATCAATATTTATAAGCTCTGCACCTTCACGATGAATAGCATTATGACAAATACTACAAATGCAAACCTTGTTGTCATCATCATCAATAAGATCGGGCCGTTGACTACGATACGCCACATGATGAACCTGGAGGGTTACACGCTTACGGCAATCTGCAACTACACACCGGAAATTATCACGGTGAAGTATGGCATAATCAGCATGTTTCTTGCTCTCTTCATTCGGGGAGTGGCTACCGTCATCAGCATACATACTTAAATACTCCGCCATCAGTACCTCCAAGACGCTCTCATTCGATTCTATACCCTCCATCTTCGATACCAACTCAACTACCTCCAACCACGCAACCCTCGTATCCCCATTATAATACGGAATACTGATTGACCCCATCTTCCCACCGTGTATAGCTTTGCCCTGAGTTTCTGACTGAATTATACTGTCAAGTTCCTTGTAGTTTGTATGCTTTGCCCGTTCCAGCCAGACCTCCTTATTTCCCTCATTCACTACCCTTGCCAGCAGTCGAGCCTTTGAACTTCCGATCTGATTGACCACATCGCCATCAATGTTAGCTTGGCTGAACTTATCATAGATCGAGGCTAAGTACCTGGCTCTGCGGGGGGAATAAGCCAGCTCCTTTGCAATGTATTCATCAAATGAGGCGTAATTCTTTACTCCGATGAGATAAAGCTGCTCATCCTTGATCCTAAATAACACACTTGATAGTTCCCAGAGTACGGGTTCAATCTGACTGACTAACTCCTTCGCCCTGGACCGTAGTTCATCGGCGGGGAGTATGGTTGAACACGTGTTCGGTGGTGATTTCTCTAATCCGTACTGTTTCATTGATTGTTCTACCTCCTTCGGTGTAGACATTGGTTTAAATTCAATTTCTAGTGGGCTATCTGCCCCGTCACGCCCTTAACTCCCCCCAAGCGTCACATAGTGCCACTCCCCCCTACTTTGGTGGTTCTGGGGTAACTGGCTTGTCATTGGTGGTTCTGGATTTGGCAAAGTAGTAAGAAAGAACAATCAGTCCCACGGTTTCGAGTACACGCAGGCCCTCTTTACCCTCTAACTTGCCCATGTACACAAACCCTACGATGAATACACATAGAGTTATTACCAAGATCACTGTAACGGTACTTCTGATACTATTCCACACGGATTTCACAAATCACTCTCCTCTACCCCATAGTGAGGGCATTTTGATCCAAGGAACTCTCGTATGTCCTTGGACATTTGGTTGAATTTCTCATGGTTAAATACCTTCTCTGCCACCAGGATAAATTTGATTGGGATGGGGCAGACTACTTGGTGGATACAGGTTGAGCAGGATTTAGTTTCCATGTTTTACCTCTCTTAGTGGGTTAGCAAACTTGTTTTTAGGGGCATCCCAATATAACTTAACAGGTCGGACTTCACCATGTTTTTGTTTCGATACATAAACCCAGCTCTCG
>Ga0208771_1001428_pt1 | contig 12660 bp, 11 predicted proteins | sample AntAceMetag02UKX_FD_184775 | JGI IMG/M metagenome (GOLD analysis project Ga0208771, IMG submission 184775) | Saline lake microbial communities from Ace Lake, Antarctica - Antarctic Ace Lake Metagenome 02UKX (SPAdes) (version 2) | ecosystem: Environmental > Aquatic > Non-marine Saline and...
AGAAAGTGGATGTAGTCCAAGTCGCGGCATTTAGGTGGATTCAATTTAATACGGCACCCCCATACATATCTAAATTTGAATGCATCAAATGGCATAAAAATATTCCGGTCAACTGCGTAAGTCCTAGAAACAATAAGGGGATTTTGGCGGTTGTTGGCAGCTCGATGGCCATATTCTGGCCTGGCGCGCTGATCTTTGGCTTTCCAGGAGTAATGGCGCCGTTTTGGCAAGAGATGTTTCAGGTCGGGCGCGGAGCCATCGGAAACGCCCTCTTTTTCTTGCTGGCCAGCCTTGGGATCTTCATGTTCTTAGTGGGGCGCTGGCAGGAGCGGTATGGTACGAGAGCGATGATCGCGGTGGGCGCTATAATCTGTGTTCTTGGCACAATCGTCATCGCGTATGCGTCTTGCTTGATCATGTTGTACTCCTGGGCCGTCCTCATGGACATCTCGTCCTGCTTTGTCCTCATCCCGGCGTTGACCACAGTTCAACGTTGGTACCCTGAAAAGAGAGGGCTTGTCTCCGGCATCGTCAACCTGGTTTTTGGGCTTTCGGCCGCCATCATGTCTCCACTATTCGGAAAGATGTTGATTTCGATGGGGTACATTGGCATGAACATCACCATTGCGATCCTGGCGCTTATCATCGGCCTTGGTGCTGCTTATATTGCCAGGTCTCCAGAGGCATCATATTCGGTGGTGGGGCAGATGTTGAAATCGGAAACGAGAATAGAAACTAAAACCGGAACTAAAAAAGAAGCAGGAAACGACGCCGAGATCGGAATCGATATCGAAACAAATGTCAAGACGAATGTCAAGACCCTTACTGAAACTGCACCCAATAGATCCGGCAGCCTTGCGGAATCTTTGACTGTGAATGAACGTGTCAGAACTCAGAGCGTCTGGTTTCTCTGGATCACCTGGGCGATGATGGGCGCTGCAGGAATATCCATGGTGCTGCTTTCGACCAGTTACGGTTTATCCAAAGGTTTCGCGCTCGAATCCGCCGTCGTCATTTTGACGGCTTTCAACATCACCAACGGCGCGGGACGCCTGGTGACCGGATACTTTTCCGACATCATTGGCCGAAACCGGATCATGAGCATAACGTTCTTTGCGGCGGGCGGCGCCTATTTCATCTTGCCTCGCGCTGATGGCCTTCTGGAGTATGCAGTGCTAGCTTCAGTTGTAGGGCTTGCCTTTGGGACTCTCTTTGCAGTTTCGGCTCCCTTGGTCTCAGACTGTTTTGGCCTCAGGCACTTTGGCGCCATATTCGGGTTGGTGTTCACGTCCTACGGCTTCTTTTCTGGGGCGCTGGGCCCTTCGCTGAGCGGGTACCTGTTGGACATGACGGAAAGCAATTTCGTCCTGGTGTTCCTATATCTCGGCGTATTCTGCGTGCTCTCTGGGTTATCCATCCGGCGGGTCTTGCCGCCGAATATAGGATAGTACACTGGAATAGGGAAAAAGATTTATTAAGTTGGCACCCAGTATAGTGATAACGGCTTTCGGCCGACAGTTGAATTGTGGGGATTTGATATGAGACTAAAATTTGTTGTTTTAATAACGGCAGCGATGCTGTTGACTTTAATTGTTCCGTTGGCAGTGTCACAGCCACCTCCAGAATTGGTGGAGACGCCTCTGAAGGTGTCGGAAAGGACCTTCTTGGCGGTCACGACGCTGGAGTCATTGACTGCAGCGCCTACGGGCATATGTCAAGAGCTCCAAAAATACCTGGACTGCGTATCGGCAAAGAAAGCAGACATAGTCTTCGTCTTTGACACTACAGGGAGCATGGGCGATGAGATAAACGATATGACGGCCATATCCAAGAGTTTCGCAGACAACCTGGCCACTTCGGGCATAGACTACAGGTTGGGCCTGACCGAGTTCAAGGACTTTTCCGTCACCTGCGAGGGGACTTCGTGTGGATCTTCTGGGGACTTTCCGTATAAGGTCTACAACAGTGGCATCCTGACCGCCAGCAGTGCCACTTTCAAGTCCTGGCTCAACACCTTAAGCGCTACAGGCGGTTCTGACGAACCTGAATCGGTTCTCGCCGCCATGAGACACACAGTCACCGACCAGAAATGGAGAGGCGGAGACGCAACCAAGATCGTGGTCTTGATAAGTGACGCCTACCCACATCCGGATAGACACTGTTGCAACCAGGAAGGAAACACCCTTGGAAGCGTCATCTCGGCACTGGCATCAAGCGGTATCAAAGTCTATGTGGTGGGGCCTGACGATGAATCCATGGAGAAGATGGCTTTTGAGACCGGTGGCAAGTTCTATCTGATAAGGTCTGGAGCCACGCTCGAACCTATATTGGAAGACATAACCGGAGCCATAAGCTGCACATTCGAGGTTGTAGGTGAACCTATTTGTGATGGTAACAGCCTCGATATCTGCGTTCAGCTGAAGGGCAGTGGTGGCCAGATCATACCATACCGCGCAGGCTACACAGAGGCCTGGATGTTCGTGAAGTGTCCTGACGGAACTAGCGAGAGATACGACCTCACATATGACGCAGCAGAAAATGCGTACTGTGCCGTGATTGACCCGGTCTGTGCAGAAGATAGCGGATTTGTCGAGCTGACCGTCTATGGAAGGGTTTGTGAATGGAGCTCTGTGGGGATATTCGAGGTGGATTGTGCAGGTTGTCCTGAACCTTGCCTGGACGTTTCGGTTCTGACCAACAACAACGTCTACAGCTATGGTGATACTCTCGTCTACAGGGTACTGGTGACAAACAACCAAGACGAAATGGGGCGGATAGCTATATCATACGGCTACGTCGACCCAACCCCAAAAACTCACATCATAGGGACGTTTGCCCCTGATATCTATCCTGATGACACCTACGTCTCTCTTCCCGCCGACTTCAAGATACTAGATGACTTCTACAGTGGAAAGTATCTATTCTTCGCGACGGCAACAGACGTCCACAACCCAGAATGCACAGTGAGCGCAGCTAAACAGTTCTGGATCATAGAAAGAGGTCTCAAGGCGACTGAGCTTAGTTTAGGTGACGAACAAAGCATGGAACTTTTGGAGTTGATCTAGTAACAAAAACGATTTTGACCGAATCATCGGGCTGGCCGACCAAGGCCAGCACTCCAACTATTTTAAATACATTTTAAATACATTTTAGCACATCTTTGAAACTCAAGTCAGAGTTCGTCAGAGTTCGTCAGACATCCTCCATCCGGTTTTCGATCCAGAGTTTGATCAGACGATCGGATCGGACCAGAGCTTGATCTCTATCCTGGAAATGTTCTGCAGCATCCTTCATGATCTCCATGAACCCTTCCACGTCGCCCTCATCAGCGCGTTTTGCAAGCTTTACACATTCTTCGATGTAGGCATCTCTCACCATCTTGGACTTTGGGTTCTCCTGGATGCTGGCATAAAGTTCGGGGCTTTGGGCCAGTATCCTTCCCACGAAATCTATCATGATCTCGTATACAGGGCTCATGAACCTCCTTGAATGAGCCACGTCAAAATCAAGAGATTTGAGCGCAGCGCCCACCGATATGTAAGCAAAATGGGTCAAAGCCTGGACCACTGCCATTATCTCATCGTGCTTTTCTGCGTCCAACACTTCGACGTTAGCCCCATCACGTCGAAACATCGTCTCCATGATGGAAAGCCATTTTTCACACCTTTTTGGGCCTGGGACCAGAATGACAGTCTGGCCTTTGATCGTGGGCATGGTGGGGCCAAACATCGGGTGAGTTCCCAGAACCTCGACCCCCAAGGCCGCATACTTCATCATGGCTTCCATCGGCTCGGACTTGAGCGATGTGACGTCCATAAGTAGACTTCCAGGACGCATATTTGGAGCAACATCTCGTATTACTTCGGCGGTTTTCTTGATGGGAACGCTCAAGAGAACCACGTCGCTTTCTTTGACTGCCTCGTTGAGGTCTGATGCGAACTGAACGTTCATCTTCTCTGCAACCTCTACTTTTTTGCCAGGGCCCCAGACCGAGACTCGAAAACCGCAACCTTTGAAGTAACGGGCAAACCAACTTCCCGTTCCGCCGGTTCCCCCAATTACCAGCATACTCGTCTCTGATGGCAAAATCATCTATTTATCCAGCTCCTTTCTAAGAGCGTTTTCCATCACTCGTTTCGGCGCTTTGAGCCCGGTCCATATCTCGATGGCGCAAGCTCCCTGATGCACCAACATGGATGCGCCATCTAGGGTCTTTGCGCCGATCTCATTGGCATCTTTGAGAAGCTCGGTATTTCTGTTGTAAACCACGTCGAAGACAAATTGATCCCGCCTCAAGAGGCTTGGGTCAATGAGGCGAGGATCGCCGTCTTTCATGCCGACCGAGGTGGCGTTGATCAGCATTTCGGCCTCTGGGACCAGCCGTTCGAGATCTTCGAGGCCAAATCCCTGGCCATTGATCCTCTGGGCCAGCTTGCGGGCTTTCTTTTTGTCTCGGTTTGCGATCGTCATCAACCCACCACTTCGAGCAAGCTGGTAGGCGATTGACTTGGCAGCGCCACCTGCGCCGATGATCAGGATGCGTTTATCTGATATTTTGGCTCCTGCATCTTCCAAGGCCCTTTGCGCCCCGATCCCGTCGGTATTGTACCCCTTGATCTCGTCACCGAAAGCCACCGTGTTCACAGCACCCATCGCCGCTGCAGTCTCGTCAGGCCGGACAAACTTCAAAGCCTCTTCTTTCAGGGGTATCGTCAGGTTGAGGCCGCCAAACCCCATCGCTTCTGCGCCCAAAATGGCCTCACTCAGCCTCGATCTCGAAACTTTGAAGGAATGGTAACATGCGTTGAGCCCCAGCGCTTTGAAAGCTGCGTTTTGCATCGGCGGGGATAGACTGTGCTCGATCGGATCTCCAAAGACTGCGTAGATTTTCATCGCAAGAAACCTCTTCACTTTTTAACGGATGTTTTTATAGATTGCACCAAAATATCATGCCAAAATCCAGATAGCTCCGCCCACTAAGGCTCCAAAGAAGGTAGCAACCAAATTCACGCCGTTATTGCTAAGAAGCCCTCGCGACTGAAAAGTTGCGCCAAGGAAGCTGTCGAAGTTTGTTCCCAAAAATCCGCCAACGATGGCGGCAACGATCCCCCAGTGTCCTGCAACGCCAGTTACCAAAGCCAAAAGTCCTGTGACGAGAGCGCCAAATAGGGAGGCAACTTCACCAAGTAAAGTGACGCCGCCATCGACCCCAGGTGGAACTTCCCTCAGCGTGGTTATCATCCTTGGATTAGATCGGCTCGTCTCTCCAATTTCGCTTGCAAGAGTGTCGCCTGTGGCTGTGGCCACGGCTCCAACGAAGGCGAAGAGGAATAGATCGCTATTGTAAATCCCATAACAAACCGCCATCGCCAAAGGCACGAGGCTGTTGCTGTAAACGTTCTTGTAGCCGCGAACGCCGCCTCTTGACTGGGCGATCCGAAGCTCGAGTTTGCGGGAATACTTATACCTGGTAAAGCCGCTTCCTAGAAGGTAGAATGACAAGAGCAGCGAAAACCAGGTCACTCCTGCGAAGAATATGACCAAAAGACAAATTATCACTTCGCTGATAACCGCTTCGGGATCGGCTGCCTTCATTTTGTAGGCCAAAAGGCCCAAGGCCAAGGCAAAGACGTATATGAGGATCATGTACTCGAAAGGTGGAAGGGCGTAATCGAAGCTAAAGAGCCACATCACCATGCAAGACCCAAAAGGCACTGCAAAATCCCTTTCGGTAGACGCGGTGTGGAGGAACGCTCCGCTCAGGCCCGCGAGGGTGGCTAAAAAGAGAATCCTCTCTGGCACCAGTTCAACGGGGCTGGTCCAACGGATTGCAAGGTAGCCCAATAACATGGTGGTGCTCAAATAGATCAGGCTCTTGGAAAGGTTCTGGAACCTATCTGAGGCGAGAGCTGAAAAGGTGGGGGCAACAAAAGACGCTGCTACCAAGTACAGGGGGAGCTCAAGGTTGGTGAACCCTAAGCCGAAACTGAGCAAGAGGAGCACGATGAAAGATGCAGACAAGATCCTAACGCCCTTTACCAGGGAAAATGCTGCAAGTGGCAGGACAGTGTAAACCCCTGCGTAAGGGATGAGCAATAAGGTCAGTCCCGCCCCAATTCTGGCCACCACGTCTCTTTGCACGGGTCACCGATGAACACGATCACAAAAATACTTTCTCGTAGAAAATTGGTACAAGGGTCGAGATGCTGGACATTATATACAAAAGGGTTCTGATAAATCAGATATCCCGATATCGAGTTCCAGGATGCGTCGCCGTGGTATTCCCCAACGGAGTGGTCGAACGCAGCTGGCCAAGTCTCGTCGCCCAGATGGTTGAGTGGTGCCGATCTTTGGGCATAGAGAGTCTCATAGTCTGCACAAACAAAACTGAACCCGAACCCCTCCAGAATTTAGTCGAGAAGCTGAAAGATGCGCACGCCGATGTGACGGTCCAAACGGCCCAGGGTGAAGTGTTCAGTCTTGGAAGGGGCGGGCCAGTAGAGCTGATGGTCTCCTTGGGTTATGGCGGGAAAAAAGAGGTCACTGAGGCTGTGGTCTCTGTCCTCAAAGAAGTCGAGTCGGGTCGACTGGACCCAGAAGATATCGACGAAAACGCCATTGAGTCTAAGCTACAAATCAAGCGGCAACCGGACTTAGTAATCAGGGCAGACGGAACACGGCTCAGCAACTTCATGATTTGGCAATCTGCCTATTCAGAGCTCTATTTTGCAGGAGAGGGGCTAAACGAGACCGGTTTTCTTCGTGCCATCCGGGACTTTCAGCGAAGAGATCGCAGGTTTGGAAGATAGAGTCGTCACGGATGAATTCTTGAAAACACTATTCTGGCGAGAACCAATTAGCCTCACCTAGTTGGTTCTCGACCATAGGTTGTTGGGATGGCGATCCCAAGATGTGCAACTTGGCAATATTGACGCGATAGGATGTTCTTTTCGAGAGGCAGTCGTCAGTCGTCAGCATCCTGATCCAAAGATGGACGAATCGACTCTGCGGAGACCGATCTTAGGTACTGGGGGGGTACGTTTTCTGAGATCACGATGTCTTCGCTTACGATCATCATATTGACACCATCCGCTTGGGCGTTCTGGGCGTCGATTTCGATCACACGGGGGTTATTGGTCCTGAAGGTGGCAACGTACCAGGCTTTTTTGGGAGTGATGCTCAGGTGGACGTAACGTTGGGATGCGGATTTGAGCCCTACTTCTAATATCCTGTCCGCTTCTTCTTCATTTGCACCGTAGTAAAGACAGGTTTTTTTGTTTGGTGGATAGTCCAGATCCACTTTTACAGAATGGCCGTATCTCGCCCTTACCTTTCCATCCCATGTCTCGTATCTTCCTTTGGGATCAGACTCGACTAGAGCTGTAATGAGTTCCTGGTTGGCCCAGCGATATCTCGTCTTTATAACTTCGGACAGCTGGTCAGAGTCAACCCAACCCTTTGAATCCATTTTCAAGCCCAAGTCGTCCGGAAAATGTCTCAAGGCACCTGCCACCAACCGGCCCAGCTTTTCGGTCATGTCTTCCTCGAGCACCAACTCACCGGGCCTGCCGCATTCACAAAAATCCCCTCGGAAAAAACCGTGTCGAGGACATTTCTTGATCACTATCACTCGCCTCCACGGGATTGACGACCCTATAGATAAATATAGCTGCCCCCAACGAGGGGGCAAAGCCTAAAATAGGTTTTAGACCGTCACAAAAGAGCATGCTGGATTTGGACGGGATCGAAGGGTTGCTAAAAGACGGAGCGATTCTCGATCTGGACGATGATCAGCTCCGTGCTCGGCTCGATGAACTCTTCAGCACTCTTGAAGAGAACGATCGACAGAGATCCGAGACCTTGGACGAGATGCTGGCTCAGGTAGACGAGCTAATCCTTATTGCAGACGAGTTGGACGACGAGGACAATTTTTGTAGGTGAGACCTTTTGGATACCCTTCCAGACGTTCAGGCTTGTTACCCTGAATATCCGATAAACCTGACCCGAGTTGGTTTGACTGGAATCAAGAAGATGGTGAAGGTTCTTCGTCGAGACGAAGATCGGCCTATCGTTCTCATATCTCGCTTCGAGGTTTTCGTAGATCTACCTTCGGACCGGAAAGGGGCGAACCTTTCCAGGAACTTCGAGGTCATCGATGAGGTCTTGGAGGACGCGATCAACGAGCCAGTCTACGTGATAGAAGAGCTCTGTGGCGAGATTGCCCGCCGGGTTCTTTCAAAGCACGAGTACGCCACCAGGGCCGAGGTCAAGATGAAGAGCGAGTATGTGGTAAATAGGCAGTCTCCAGCCACCAAGACGGACTGCCAAGAGCTGGTGGACATATTCGCCGAAGCCGTGGCAAAAAGCGGTCACTTAAGGAAGCTGGTTGGGACAGAGGTTGTTGGAATGACGGCTTGTCCTTGTGCTCAAGAGATCATGAGAGATAAGGCGAGACGAGAGCTTTCAACGCTGGGTTTGAGTCCAAAGGAGGCTTACGAGTTTGCAGCTCGGCTTCCAATCGCAACCCACAATCAGAGGGGCAGGGGCATGATATCGGTTGAGGTATGCGATCGGCGCTGTGTCTCTCTTGACAAGATCATCAGGATCATCGAAGGGTCGATGAGCTCGAGGGTATTTGGATTGTTGAAACGGCCCGACGAGGCTTTGGTCGTTGAGAGGGCTCATAACAACCCCAAGTTCGTAGAAGATTGTGTCAGGACGATGGCCCAAAAGATGGTGGAATCGTTCCCAGATCTACCTGATGATGCGATAATAACCTTGAAGCAGACGAACGAAGAGAGCATTCATCAGCACAACGCTTTTGCCGAAAGGACTGCAATCATGGGCGAGCTCAGAGCCGAACTGATGCAGAATTCCAACAAGAATCCCAACAAACGCTAATGTCAGGAGAACGATACTTTGAGTGCGAGCTTGAACGGAAAAATTGGAGCTATAGGGTCTTGTCTTGGCGACATCCTCACACAAAAGGAGATCATATCCAGATACGAGCTATTGCAGCGGATTTACCAGTGCGTCCGCGAGGCCGACTTAAGCTCTGAAGAACGATCTGAGCTAGAGAAGATGGTAGGCGAAAAGAACGCTGCTGCGGGGATATTCCATAACATATTGGGAAAAGAACCGATATTCACTGACATCCCGAAGTTGGACAGCGCAATGCAGGTTAACGACGTGATGTTCCATTTCGTCCACACCGGAAATTATGGCGACCCCGAATTTGCCAAGGCTTTTAGCAAGTATCAGAAGGCAGAAGAGGAGCTAAAGGTGCTATCAAGGCTCAACCTGAAAGATCTACTTGTCGAGTTCATGGACGGGGCAGGTTATGTCCTGAAAGAGGATAATTCAGGGAAGCTGACCTTTGCAAATTCCAACGACGGGAGGTTAGACTTTCGGATTTTTGCGTCCATTCAAGAAATCGAGATCGTGGATGGGATGAATGGATCAGTCGTGATCGCGCCTCATGGCGAAAGCCCCGGCCCTTTCATCGATTTCTTCCACGAAAAGGGGGTCGAGGCCGAAAAGTCAGAGGTCAAGGTCTGGGTCGCCAACATGGAAGCTGGGACGATCGATCCCTTTATCGGTTATCCCAAAGACATGGAGATATACAAGCAGTTCAGCAACCCCCGTCTCGCCTTGATGGTGAAGGATCACTGGGGCCGACGGATGGAGTGAGGGAAAAAGCCGAGGGTTAAAGCGAAAAGTCCTATTTTTTGGCCCTCATCATTCGTTCTGTTTTTCAAAGCCGAGGCGCCAAAAGCCCGCGAAGACAAAGCGCCCCGGCTGCCATCACGACCTTGGAAGATAAGCGCCGAAAGGAAAAGACGCGCGAAAGTCAGAAAGGGCCCCGGCGCCGATCGTCGCCCAGGTGGCGCAACAATTCATCGGCAAGCTTGCGAGCGGAGGGGGCCGAAGTGATGGTGCTAGACGAAAAGGGGGGCGGAAGATGGTGGTGGGCATGGAGTGGCCAGTTGCGATTATATTATATAATGTTTAGTATCCTTAATCAAATATTTCTCAAAATTAGTTAATGGTAAATCGTCTATATTAATTTCGCCCAATCTTTGTAAAACATCGTCTAAGTTCCCGTCAGGTTTAAGCCAATAAAGTATCTTTTTTGATACTTGAATCGGTATGCCATATTCGTCCAAAGCTATCAGCGTAGGATCAAGAAAAAGATTCTCAATTTGTGATGCGAACGTAGTATAATCACCGGGTTCAACCTTATTTTTCACAAACACATCCTTTTGTATAGCATCTAACACCAAAAGTAATTTTGGAAATTTGTACATGGCCCACGTCCTTATAAAATCCAACACACCCTCTATGTTTTTATTTATTTCAGCCATATCTATTTGATCTTCTGTTTCTTCATTTATCAACTCTTTTACGTCCTTAATATTCATTAATTTGTCTATTTTATATGCAAGTTGTGATCCTGAATTTATTCCTGCTTGAGTTCGCTTAGGTTTAACTAAATGTGTCCAGATTAACTCACAAACAGTTTTTAGTTGTTCATAATTTGGAGTATCGGTCCAACAAAGATAGGAATGATAATGAGATAAATTTGATAATATTTCTTTTGCTAATTCAATTTGGTCATTAGGCTCAGCGGTTGAGTTAGACTTCAATGTTTCAACGCTCAATGTATGTTGCATTTTATATTTTTTTATCTTATCTCTTGAGATTTCGTTTAGATCTTGATCATCCATTTGTATTAACAGCCTTTCGGAAGTATCTTCTTCCTGTGAAAAAAGAGGAAAATCGACAGTAGGTAGGTTTGATTCAGGAGGACTATGAAACAGGTATACATTTCCAATGAAATGCTTGAACATTCTCCCGGACCTACCTGCTATATTATTAAATGTAAAATAATCAATTTGCTTTAAAGCTACTTGATTATCAAAAATTATAACATTTTTTGCACTTGTGTTTACGCCTTCTATAATTGTTGACGTACAAATAAGATATTGTATACGTCCATCATTAAAAGCTCTTATACAGAATTGTGAGATGGCCCGAGGTATTTTTCCGTGATGAATTCCAATTCCTTTTTCTAAAGTTTTTGCTAATAGCCAATAATTATGGTAATTATCTTTCATCCATTGAGTGGCTTCATTTAAATAGTCTATATTGCAAAACTTACCGCTCTTTATCATAGCAGTTGCAACAAGATTAGCACTGTTTGGAGATCTACAATAAATTAAAGTTGGTTCAGTTAAGCTTTCAGCTAAATCGACCAGAGTCTGTAGTTTAGAACTACCTGCATCAATCCTATGATATTCTGTAACTACGGTCTTATAATCTGTCTTTATAAATTTAAAATTTATATTTTTTGGAGTTAGTCCTTTGATTTGTTCTATATTCGGCCCGAGTAGATAAAATTGTGCATGTGATTTTAATAACTTATAAAATGCTTGATTCAAAACTATACATCTGTCATCATATTCATTGGCAGGTTGTATTTTATAAAATTCATCTACAATGATGAAATCTATATCTATGTTCTCTACCACCTCCATAACCCTTTCCTGAGTTAATATAAAAATATTTTTATCCTTAATTTTTTGGGTTTGATGTGTGATTATTTTATAATATTGATTATACTTAGATAACCGTCTCCGGGTCTCATCGATAAGGGCGATGGTCGGAACCAGTATTACTATATTATTATACTTTTCAGTCACTATGATTGCGTCGATGATGATGCTCTTACCGAAACTGGTTGGAGCGCTCAAGATTATATTCTCTCCCGAAAGTAATTCTTGATATATTTCCGCTTGAACTCTGTGAAAGACTATATTTTCTAAGCCACTAGGTCGATGGTATTCATATGCAATAAGATCAGAAAGACCTAAATTATTTTCATTCACGTACGGAAATAAACCAACCTGCCTAACCAACGCGTCTAATAATTCTTCATATATAAACAATTCATTCCTTTTATCTAATAATCGCAATACCAATTCTTGAATTTCGCCCTGCCTATTATCATACTCGGGGTTATTAACCATAATCGCTAAAAATTTTATTATATTAAATACATCTGAATATCCAATAGCATCTTCTTTAAGCAATTTTCTAATATTATTAATATTTATATGTCCTGCCATGCTTCGAGCCCCTTTTGTAATGTATCCAATAACTCAGTTTTACTTTTCAGGGGTAATAAAAATAAATGAATTTTCAAGTCACTTGGTAGGTCGGATTTTAAAAATTTCCGATAATATTTACATATTTCTTCTCGAATTTTATGCACATATTGACATTTTAACTTGTCATAATCCTTAATAATATCTGAATCGTATGTGAGTAGTACAGGGATACATGTCTTGTCAAAAACATCATCTAACGAAGTATTAGGGTCAAGTAATTTTTGTAATTGTTCTGCGTGTTCCCATGAGTCATCGATCTTATTAGAGATTAGTGTAAATTCATTTCTTAAATAATCTGTTTTTGAATGACTTTTCAGTTCCTTAACAATATCATATATCGCACTATTTATGTCCGTATAAAACGTAACTACTCAGCTATAGGACTCTTTGACAGGGCAGACCGCGGGTATGAATGGGTTTCCCACAAACGCATTTTGAATAGCGTCAAGAACACGGTATCCATTCTTCCGTGCAGTGGATATGTATCCGC
>Ga0208771_1001430_pt1 | contig 12657 bp, 7 predicted proteins | sample AntAceMetag02UKX_FD_184775 | JGI IMG/M metagenome (GOLD analysis project Ga0208771, IMG submission 184775) | Saline lake microbial communities from Ace Lake, Antarctica - Antarctic Ace Lake Metagenome 02UKX (SPAdes) (version 2) | ecosystem: Environmental > Aquatic > Non-marine Saline and Alkaline...
TTGGATATCAAAATCTTATTCATAAAAAACCAAAGAAAATTATTTTATACAAAAATGCATCATAAGACATTGAAGTCAAATAAGTTATGCCGAAGCTATTCAAAATAATTTAGATGCGGTAGCCCTGGCCTTTCGGGCAGGTCAACACTCGATAATCAATTACCAATTATCAAGTATCGGTCAAAATCCCGATTGCACCATTGTCACTGGCTTTCGTCAATCTCACTGTCACAAGATCGTTCTTTTTGCAGTGCGGTTCCTCTTTTTCGAGGTTGACCGTAAAGTATCTTTCGCTTCGGCCGGCGAGTTGGCCGTTGTTGGTTTCGATCAGGATGGCGGCTGTTTGGCCGATGAATTGCTCACGATATTTCCTGCCCAATTCGATGTCCAACTCTCGCAGTATCTTTGAGCGGTGTTTTATCACAGCCGGGGCGACGGGATTTATCATGCGTGCGGCGGCGGTGCCTTCGCGTGCCGAAAATGCAAAAACATGCATTTTAGCGAAACCAACCTGCCTGGCTAAATCGACCGTTTCATCGAAATCGGCATCGGTCTCACCTGGAAATCCTACGATAATATCAGTCGTGATGGCGGGTTTGTCTAATCGTGATTTGACCTTTTCGACGGTTCTGAGAAAATCTTTTGCCCTGTATTGCCTTGCCATCCTCCTGAGAACGGCATCGGCGCCGGACTGGAGCGATAAGTGCAGATGCGGCATGATGTTAGGGCTCTTACAGAACGTATCGAGCAGTCGATCGGTCACATCCGCCGGCTCTAATGAACTGAGCCTGATCCTGGCCAGATTCGGGATTTGCGCCATTTCGTCCAACAGATCGGCTAATTTATCGTTTTGCCCTCGATCCCAGTTCTTTCGCCGGGCACTTTTTTGGCTGTAAGCCCCTAAGAATATGCCGGTTACGACAATTTCCCTGTGCCCTGCCGCCACAAGCGCCTCGGTTTCCTGCAGGGCCAATTCTGCCGGTTTGCTCTGCAGATTGGGCCTTGCTTTCGGTATAATACAGTATGTGCATCGGCGGTCACAGCCGTCCTGAACCTTCAAAAAGGCCCTCGTCTGGCCCTGAAATGACGTCAGGGGCGGTAACTTTTTTTGTCCGGCGAGAACCATTTTTCCCTTGATTTTTGAAGCGTTTTGTGTTCTAATGGTCTCATAAGGGTATGGCTGGTAAGCCTCGCATTCCAGCGCAGCAGTTTTATCGTTGACTATTTGGCTTAACCTGCCTGCGACAGTGCTTTGAGGACTGATTAGATGAACATTATCACCAATATTGTTCAGTTCGCCGAGTTGCACGCCAGGCAAGCAGCCACAAACGACTACGGTAACATCAGGGTTGAGCTTTTGTGCTTTTCGAATATGTTGCCGGCTCTTGCCGGAGGCAGTGTGAGTAACGCAGCACGTATTGACAACAACAAGATCCGGCTTGTCGGCGGTCTCGACTCGACGGAGCCCAAGCTGTTCGAGAAGTTCTCGAATTTGCTGGCTTTCGTACTGATTGACTTTGCAGCCAAGCGTATTTATGGCGAAGGTTTTCATTATGTTGTATAATTTACAATCATTGACGCATACTTACAAGATTATTCAAACATGGTCAGGGCCTTAATGGCAGGAGGTGCATTATGGCGACGAAATCCGGTTCGGTTTGGGCGATTGATGTAGGCAATTTCTCCCTGAAGGCTCTAAACCTGAGTTTTGAGGATGACGTGGTGGAAGTTGTCGGATTCGACAGCATCCGGCACGGCAAAATTCTCAGCGGGCTCGGAGTTACGGAGGCCGAAAGGGATGAACTGATTGCGTTAACGCTACGTCGTTTCATGGAACAGAACGACGTGGGCAAGGACGAAGTAGTTATTTCAGTGCCGAGCCAGAACAGTTTTGCACGTTTTGTGAATATACCTCCTGTTGACGCCAAGAAGATCCCCGAGATCGTAAAGTTCGAGGCGGCCCAACAGATTCCTTTTGATATCAACGATGTTCAGTGGGACTATCAATTGGCTGAAAATGGCGAGGGCTCCGAAATGAAGGTGGGCATCTTCGCCATAAAGAATGAAATTGTCAACAATGCGCTCGAGCACTTCAGCAGGGAGGACATACCCGTCGGTTACGTTCAGATGGTTCCGATGGCTCTGCACAACTACATGCTGTACGACCGCGATGAGTTTGCTAATTCCGAAAATAGCGCCGTGGTTATTCTTGACATCGGTGCGGAAAATACCGACCTGGTGGTCTGCACGAAAACGATGGTCTGGCAAAGATGCATCCCCACCGGCGGCAACGCTTTCACCAGGGCGATAGCCGATACGTTCCGACTGAATTTTGAAAAGGCAGAAAAGCTCAAACGCACGGCGCCGATGAGTAAGTATGCCCGCCAGGTGTTCCAGGCAATGAGGCCGATTTACACAAATCTGTCTTCCGAAGTTCAGCGCTCGCTGGGTTTTTACAGCAACTCGAATCCCAGCACGAAATTGACCAAAGTTATCGCTATGGGCGGAGGCACGCGAATGCGGGGCCTGGTCAAGTACCTTCGCCAGAGCCTTCAAATGCCTGTCGAAAGGCCGGAGTCGTTCAAAAAACTGCGGATGGGTTCCGGTGTCTCGACAACAAAATTCCACGAAAACGTCTCGGATTTCGGAGTTGTCTACGGGCTTGCACTACAGGGACTGGGCCTGGCTAAAATAGAGAGCAATCTACTGCCTCGAAGCGTCGCCAGGTCGATGATTTGGCGCGGCAAATCCAAACATTTTTATGCAGCGGCGCTGGCTCTGTTGTTGATTTCGTTTATGTGCCTTGGCAGAACATTTTATGATAAAGCCAGCTACGCAAGTAAATCCGACTTAAGGCGAAAGACACAGAGTACTATCAATATTGCCGACAAAGCAGGTAGCAATTTGGCTAAGGAAGAAGGTAAGGATGCAGGCTATAAGAAGAGGATAGGAAACGCGTTCGAGCCTTTCGCATATCGTGACGTTGTGCCGGAGTTATGTCAAACGCTGCTCTCGGTGCTGCCGAACGAAAAAAACAACTCCGAGCAGGCGCAACTTTATCAGGCCTTTGCCAATAAGGAGGTGGATAAGGTAAAGAAAATCGATCGCAAGCAGCGTAAGCAGGTGTTTGTGACAAGCATGACGGTGCATTTTGCAGATGATATTGAAAATGCCAAGCTTGCTGAGGTCAGCCTTATCAGCGGCGGCAACCGAAAAGCTGATGAGAAAGATACCTACGATGAGGATGAGGAGGAGATGATGATGATGATGGGGGGGAAGAGGCCCAAGTACGCGGCAAAGAGGGTTGGCCGAGGCGCAGCAGCAGCAGCGGTGGACTCAGGCTTTGTGGTTACTATTGCCGGCTACAGCCCCTTTGAGAACATGGACGACCTGTTGGATCCTTCGGGAGTTGAAAATGACTCGGACAGGTGGGGGGTTCTTACTCGCTTAATGCATCTTGATGATCTTGATCTTGTTGACGGCAACAGTCCGTTCAAGCTTTACAAGAGGACTGAGCCCAAACATTTTGAGTTGAAGACAAACGATGTGATAATGGAAGACAGTTCCGAGATGCCGAGTGGAATAGGCGTCGTGGAAGTCCGGTTCAAACAGGCCAAACAAGTCAAACCGGCGTTCGGTGCGGCTGCAAATACCGGCGAGAAGGTTCTGGTCGATCCCATGACAAAAGAGATAATCAGCAGGGTCGCTGAGTACGATCAGAACGGCGAAAAGAAAATCGACGCCAAAGGGAACTTTGTCTATACAGTCAACGATCATTGGTTCACATTGAAAGCCAAAATTCTCTGGAAAGAAGCGCCCAAGAAAAAGGAAGATGCTTCGGCTATGGGGTCTTTACGGGGCCGTTGATACTGATGTGATGCGAAAAGCACGAAAAGGTTGGTGATTTGAATGGATATCTCCAAATATAAAGAGGCTTTGCAGAACCTGAGCTTTCTTAAGAACTACGCATCTCTGCTGATACCCGGCGCGATAGGGTTGGCCGGCGTGGTTGTTTTGACAATAACACTGCTGATGGGCGGCAAACTCAGAGCCCAGATGGAGGATGAAAGCATCAAGCAGGGTCGGCGGGTTGAGTCGTTGAGGAAAAATGTCACTCCGCGGATTCAGCACACTATAGAAGCCAAATACCAGGAGGAACATGAGAAGGACGCCAACAGCATAGACCTGCTTGCGAGGATGAGTTCTAAAAGACAGTTACTTACGGACACGGTATTTCCTGAACCGAAGGAAGAAACCACTCAGATTTTCCAGCAGTTCGCCAGCCAGTATCTGCGTGCGACTGAGGCTCTGCTTGATCGGATAAACGCTCGCGGCTGTCCTACAGCGGCCGAGATCGAGCGCGAAAAGACCAAGCAGAAAGCAAACGTCCGCCGCGGCAGAAGCAGATACGGGACGACGAGACAACTCAGTAAAGAAATTGTGAAGGTGATAATTGAGGATCTTTGCTGCAGCAAGGCCGAACTTGCTTCAGTCTATGCCAACCCGGACGACCTTGGCGGGTACAACTTCTGGAAGAAAGCACCAACCCTCGGCTGGGACGAATCAATTCAGAACTGCTGGTATGCTCAGTTGAGTTATTGGATAATCGAAGATATTGTTGATGCGATAGGAGCTTCGAATTCCGGATCGAGCAATGTTTACAGTTCGCCTGTCAAAAGGCTTACACTCGTAAGTTTCGTCAATCGCATGAAAAAGTCCAGGAAAAGCGCCTTCAAGAAAAGAAGGTCCAGGGAGAATGAAAATGCAGAAAATGACGCACCGAGCTATATTCTCACCGAGTATGAAGGCATTGTTCCTTCATGCACGAGAAGGATAAGCAATGACGACCTCGATGTCGTTCATTTCACCTTCACAGTTGTAATCAGGGCAAACTCGGTTCTGTCGTTTATGCAGGAACTCTGCGGCGTCAGGGAGCATAAACTGGGCTCATGGGCCCAGCAGTCTCAGGATCTTTCAAAACATAATCAGATTACGATTCTGGAAAGCATGATTAAGCCTATCGAGAGACTGGACAAGGAACACGAGCACTACCGATACGGCGAAGACGCCGTAGTGAGTCTGGGGCTGACTTGCGAATATGTCTTTGACCGCCTTGGGTACGATGCAATAAAGCCGAACTTTGTCAAGGAAGCTGTGGCTGCGAGGCAGAAAGAGATTGACGATAAAAAGAACAAATTGCTGAAAAAGCTAAACCGAAAGCGGCGGGGAAGTGGTAGGGCAAAAACGGCGGAAAAGTAGAAGATTCCGGAAATGAAACACTGGTTTTGCAGGTTGATGTATGGAAAGCTGGGAAGGTTTGAATGAATAAACGAGGCGGCAACTTTTTTGAAGAGCACGTAGAAAAGATAGTGCTGGGCTTAGTCGGGCTTTTGTGCGTCTGGTTTCTGTTTACGCATGTTATTCTCGGCACCAACACGGTCGAGTATGACCGCGATACGTTCGGCCCGAGCGAGATTGACGATTACATAAATAAGCTGGCCCTCGAATTGGAGAATGAACTCAACGGTCCCCCGATTCCCAGGGAACCTTACGATCCGTGTGTGGATGATTATATTAAACGGATGGACCTGACCATAGGCATCGTTGACAGCAGGCTCGACGATATACTGATACCGCCTGAGATGTCCGAATTCGTCAGCGGTGGCCAGAAGTACAAGGTTCCACAGGTCGCAGCAATTGGTGAGGCGCTGGTGGAACGCTTCAGGAATGTCGTTTACGTGCCGACCGAAGAAATTAACGGAGAAAAGCCCTACGAAAAGCCGAACAGCGAGCCGAACGATATTGACTTTGTCACGGTGGAATCGACATTTGAAATCCAACAGTTGGTGGAAAGTTTCCACGAATGTTTCGCGGGAGAGGAAGTTAAGGATGAATGGCGTGATCCGTGTCTTGCGAATCCTGTTCTTGCGTCCATACAATTACAGCGACAGCAGCAACTCGCCGATGGCGGTTGGAGTGATTGGCAAGTAGTGCCTCGTACGCGGATCGACCATCGAAGAGGGATGTTTGATGTGATAGAAGATGTAGGCGATTTGCCTCCCGGAGGGCTGAAAGTGCGACTTCTCAGATTCAGCCAGACGCAAACGATATCGGATTTACTTCAGCCCGAGGCCTACAGGATTGCCTCGGCCGAAGACGACTGGTTCCCCCCCTCGATACACGTTGAATACGCCAAGCATCAGGAGAAAGTCGAGACAGAAGAGAGACGCAAAATCAAAGAAGAAGAACGCGATGAGCGCGACCGCGGAAAGGGCCGCTTCGATCGAAGCGGGCGATTCCAGGGCGCCGAGGGCGGCGACTATTACGGGCCAAGAGGAGTATCCACGCGAGGACGAGACAGCCGTTCCGCCGGCAGGGGCTTCGGCCCGGACTCGCGACGGGGTGAGGGCAGGATTACCAGAGATCCTCGCGGGCGAGGCGGAAGAAGGCAGCCGGGTTTCGGCTTTGGCGGAGAGGATGATGGAGAAGCAGCCGCGTTGTCAAAAATGCGTGGTGGACGAAGCTCGATCAGAAATTCCGACAAAAAATTCTACACCCAGTTCGACGAGATCTGGCTTAGCAAGCAGGAAGAAAACATTTTCAAGCAGAGCGAGCCTGTCGTCTTCTGGGCGCACGATGACACGGTCGAGCCCGGTAATGCTTATCGGTATAGAATCCGCATGGGTGTTTTTAATCCGATAGCGGGAACCGACAAATTCAGAGAGGAGGATAAATCGTTCAAGGATGATGTGATTTTGTGGAGCGACTTTTCTTACGCAAAGGATACGGTGGAAATCCCGCAAAGATTATATTTCTTCGCAGAAAGCCTGACTCGAAAGGTCAATGAGGATATTGTCAAGGTCCAGGTATTCAAGTACAAGCTCGGTTATTGGTACGGTGACACGTTCCCGGTTAAGCCAGGCGAAATTATCGGCAGAGCCGTTGAGAACGAGGATGACAAGAATAAGGATGACAAGAAGAAGGGAAATGAGAAGATCACCCTGCCCGAGACAATAAACTATTCCACCGGGGCGGTTTACCTTGATACGCTGACTGTGGAAAACTGGACCGGTGTAAAGAATATGCGCCCCAAGGCCTATTTCGATATGCTTTACACTCATGATGGGTCGACAATAGAGCACATGCCGGTTCAGAAGAAATACTGGGCCGACGGAGCCGGCGCTATGTTCAACTATCTTCAAGAGGCTGTAAAGAGGGAAAAGAAACCATGGCGAGACTTCGGCAGCAAATGGGGCAGACGTAGACGAGGAACCGGAGGCGGCAGCGATTTTGATGATGAAGATGAAGAAGAAATGCAAATGCTCGAGAGAATGGGTGGAGGAGAGTAGACCCCAGTATCGATCCGCCTGAACACCCGGCCGACCGGCTTAGTCGGAAAATCGCCCCACGACTGATTCTGAAATTTGCCCGCCATCACAAATTCCCGCGTAAACGCATTTCCGGCGCAACAGGCGAGCAAGTACCAACAGGATTGCCGCGTCAGGGCGTATGACTAATACCGGTTAATTTTGGCAAAATAAGAGTTGCAAATCGAATCTGACCACCTTATATTTATTGGCTCTGTTTATTTAATGAAAGGGTCAAAAAATGAAATTTGACGTAGCAGATTTATCATTGGCGCCGCAAGGCAAGAAACGGATCTTGTGGGCTGATAATGACATGCCGGTTCTGGCATTGATTCGCAAGAAGTTTGCAAAGAGCAAGCCACTCAAGGGCAAGAAAGTCTCTGCCTGCCTGCACATAACCGCTGAAACAGCTAATCTGGCCAGGACGCTCAAAGAAGGGGGAGCAAACGTTGTCCTGTGCGCATCAAATCCACTGAGCACCCAGGACGATGTCGCAGCTTCGCTTGTGAAAGATTTCAAGATATCGGTATTCGCAATACACGGTGAGAACCGAAGCACCTACTACAAACATATCAATGACGCGATTGACCATAAGCCGGTGATCACATTTGACGACGGCGCCGACCTGGTCAACGAACTGCATATGGCCAGAAAGAAAGAAGCTTCTCGTATTATTGCGAGTATGGAGGAGACGACGACCGGTGTTATCCGACTAAGAGCGATGGCGAACGAGGGGAAGTTGAATTTCCCGGTGATTGCAGTCAACGACGCCAAGAGCAAACACCTTTTCGACAATCGCTACGGGACGGGCCAGTCGACGGTTGACGGCATTATCCGTGCGACCGATTTTCTAATGGCCGGCACGAAGATAGTCGTGGTCGGTTACGGCTGGTGCGGCCGGGGCTTTGCGATGCGGGCCAGGGGAATGGGCGCAATTGTTATTGTCACCGAGGTCGACCCGATCAAGGCCGTCGAAGCGAGCATGGACGGTTTTGAGGTGATGCCTATGGCTAAGGCTGCAAAGGTAGGCCGGCTCTTTGTCACACTCACAGGAAATAAGAGTGTGCTTCGACCCGAACATTACCGCGTCATGCATGATCGAGCCACCATCGCCAACAGCGGCCACTTCAATGTTGAAATAGACATACCGGGCCTTAAGAAAATGAGCAAGAAGATCAACCGAAATATTCGCAATAATGTCGATGAATACGTGTTGAAAAACAACAAGAGGATTTATCTTCTGGCTGAAGGGCGATTGATAAATCTTGCAGCCGCCGAGGGTCATCCCGCAAGCGTGATGGATATGAGCTTCGCGACACAGGCGCTGGAATCCGAGTATGTCGTAAAAAATCAGGATAAGTTCAGCATTGGAGTTCATGATGTTCCGGTGGAAATAGAGGATCGAGTCTGCAATCTTAAGCTCAAATCGATGGGACTGGGCATAGATAAACTCACGCCGGAACAAGTGGAGTATCTTGCCAGCAGCGGCGAAGGGACATAACCGAACTCGTATTGGCCCGCGTGGAAAAGCCGCCGGGGCGTGTTGCATTTTTTATCTTCGGGTATGGCGCACGAACAACGAGGCAAGGCTTATGGACAATCAGGAGACGCAAAAAACACACAAGGCGTCGAAGTCATTTATGGCTATCGGTCCGACGCTGCACTACAGTCACCAGAATGTTCAACGATGCTGGCTGCTCGCGCTCGCAGCTTTCGCGTTAAGCTGCCTTTTCTGGTCAAAGATAGTTGTCGGAACGTTCGTATCCTTCGATTTTCAAACCCTGGTGTCGCCTGAACTCTGGCATCTGGGCCGCTTTGCGGTCGGGGGGGTGAGTATCTTCGAATATCCCTGGCAGATTCTTGTTCTCGGTCTGCTGATGGGTGTATTGGCGGTTGCGCCGGTGCTGGTGTCCCAGCTTATGAGTTTTGTCTACTGCATCCCCTTTCTGCTGGCTCTGATTCTCTTGGGAAATCTGCCGGGCTTTGCCGTTTTTATTTTGCTAAGTTGTGTCGCGGTCGCCTGTCGACCGCTTCGCTTTCGATCCCGCTTCACCGCAATAGCGCTGTGTACCGCACCCCAACTTCTTTACTGGGGATGCTTTGGCGGCGCGGATGTCGCCGACCCTATTGAATTCGGTTTCTCATTTACGCCCTGGATTTGCGCCTGGCTTGCCGGACTTGCGATGGCGGGACTGGTTTTGGGAATAGGCCATTATACGCGATACCGACCGGGACTGGTCTGGACGTTTACATGCGTCTTACTTTTGTCTGCGATTGCGACTTTTGAGATGAGGATCGGATTTGACGAGTTGGATTATCAGTTGTACGTGGCGGAGAATGCACCCGAAGATATCGGAGAGTTTCAGAATCACAGCATAACAGAGGCTCTTGATGAACAGATCACCAGGCCGACATTCAGGTTGAAAAAGCATGTTGAAAGCGGCTTCTATTCCACAGACCAGATTGAACTGCGAAAAGAGTTGAAAAAGGAAATACAGATTCAGTTGAGTTACGACCTCTGGCCGTGGTGGTTTACTGTGCCCCCGGGACTGAATTATCAGCCGAAGAAGAAATGGCTTTTCGAGCAGTACGATTCGTTCATAAGCAGACGAGGCCAGAGTCGACGGATGCCTATCGCACTTTACTATAAGGCCCTGCTCGGTGAGAGCAGTGTCGACATCAAAGTATTGGGGGAAAAGGAAGTAGTGCATTTCTACAGCGATTATCCCTTTGACCGGTCGCAGGATGCGTGGCGATGGCTTTATACCGAGTTTGGCGACTCTCCCGAATCGATTGAAGCGCGTTGGAGAATCGCAAAACACTGGGCTGGCCAGGACAGGTTCGAGCAGGCTGACAAACTTATCAAAGAAGCGCAAACTATGATCGCCGAAAGGCTGGAACTGCTCGCCAAAGAACAGCCGCAAGACGATACGATCTTCAGCCCATTTCATCCGCCGGCTGAATCGGGGATGACACCTTTCAAATTAACTGAATTGCAGAAGAGGATAAACCAGTTGCATAAGCTTATAAGCTCGGAGAATCGCACCGACGATCCGGCGACCGCCAAACGTTTGGCTGAATTTGTCATGCTCAATCCGCACAGCCAGGATTACTCATGGCAGCTTGACGGACTGCTAAGCGGAATGGGGCCGAAAGATCCGCTGCGCGACAATATCTTGTTGGCAAAAACCGGGTTTGTCGCCGACAATCATTTACGCGCCGAGCAGTTGAAAGCACTGCACAACGAATTCAAGGATACCGACGGCGGGATGCAGGCGCTGTACGAACTGGCTCTGTTGAAGATTAGTTTGTATCAGGCAGAGACAGACGCCGAGCAGAAGAAAAAGTATTTAGTCGATGCAAGAACAACCTTGACCAGCTTCATCGAAAGCTATCCCAAAAGCTTCTGCACAGACCGGGTCAAGAAAAACCTCGAAGCCCTGCCAACACCAGACTAAAGCAACAACCACTTTTAGGGCGGGAATACCAGCAGTGAATTTGACTTTTTCTGGCTCGGTGGTATAATGAACTCTGGCGGTGGGGTGGAGGTAGATGAGGATGGATGGTTCTTTGGGTTGGTGAAATGGCTGATAGAGGAGTGGGCAAGATTCTGGTGGTAGGAGACGTCGGCAAGGCCTTTTCGGATGCCGGACGTTTAGGAGGACTTCCCTTTGAGGTATGCGATACCGCCGCCGATGCGGTTGCTGTCGCTGCGAGGGGCGGTTTGGGGGCGATAGCAGTGGTGATGGGGGCGGCGTCTGTTAAGCTCAATTCCGCTTTGAAGGCGCTTAGAAAGGTCAATTCGGGCGTGAAGATCGTTCTCCTGGCGCAGATGTACGAGGAGCCGTTTGCGATAAAGTTGGTCACCTCGACCGCAAACGCCGCGCCAATTGCGGATGAATATTTGATTTGTCCGATTGAGGTCAGTCGCTTCTGCGAGTACGTCTGGGCGGAGGGTTTCAAGAGGAAAGTCGAGCAGGCAGCGGTAGCAGTTGGCCCGGGGACCGAGACGAGAATGCGGATGCTGGAGAAACTCGCCACCGAAGACGACCTGACAGGACTTAAAAACAGAAGATACGTATGGGAGTTTTCCAGGCAGGTCATAAAACGTGCCGAGCAGGAAAACGGGCGGGTGACACTGCTTCTCTTCGACGTGGATGATCTTAAATCCTACAACGATATTTACGGCCATTTGTCCGGTGATAAGATTTTGAAGCAGGCTGCGGTATCGATGCGACGAAGCTGCCGGCCTCACGATGTTGTCGGAAGAATCGGCGGCGACGAGTTTGCCGTCGTGTTCTGGGACGGGCCAAGGAGAAAGTCGTCCGCCGTCGCAGAGAGACGCTCGATCTCAGCGGACCATCCCCGGGAAGCTATAACAATAGCAAGGAGATTCAGAACCGAACTGAGTAAAACCGAACTTCATCTGCTGCGCCCGAACGGCAAAGAAACATTGACGATAAGCGGCGGATTAGCGAGCTTTCCGAGGGACGGTCGGACGATAGAGGAGCTTTTCGAACAGGCCGACGAGGCTTTGTTGGGCGCCAAACGCAGCGGCAAGAACAGAATCTATCTTGTCGGAAAACCAAATAGTGACATCACCACTATCGAGTGACAACCTTGAACAACCGGCCGAAGCGACCGCAAACTCATTTATTCCGGTCTACAACAATGGTTTCTGTTGGGCTGATCAGTTTGTAGCGGATGCCTCGCCAGCATATCGTTCTGCCGCACGCCGACGCGAGGATCAGAAACAGCAGTATCGGGGACCATAGGCAGCAGCAGAGAATGTCGGCGACCATGGCGTATTTCATCTTGGAGACATGCTCGCTCAGTATCTTCGCGATCATCTTCTGGCGCAATATCGCCCTGAAAAACTGGCCACCTATGAACAGGGCCGGTACGAAGGTAAACAGAGCCATGTTTTTGCTGCCGATGCTCGCGGCGTAAACGGCCATCGCCGCGGCCACGTACATTCCGAGCACCGAGTACAAACTGGCGCACAATCCGAACCACCATGTCCCGCGCGCGGTTACGCGGGTGATCAGGAACTGTCTTCGACCGAATTCAAAGAGACTAGGCCAGGTTGTTGTTTCGTGCGAAGCCACCAGGCACCCCGGGACAAAAGCAATTCCCATGCCAATATTTCTGACGGCATAGCCCAGTGTCAAATCATCGGTCGGGGCGTTTTGCCAGATCCTGGCCACTTCGGCGCGGCGAAACACATCGGTTCGTATAGCCATCGAACCGCCCCAGGGCTGGTTGAAACGAGTGTTACCAAGCAGTTGAG
>Ga0208771_1001431_pt1 | contig 12657 bp, 7 predicted proteins | sample AntAceMetag02UKX_FD_184775 | JGI IMG/M metagenome (GOLD analysis project Ga0208771, IMG submission 184775) | Saline lake microbial communities from Ace Lake, Antarctica - Antarctic Ace Lake Metagenome 02UKX (SPAdes) (version 2) | ecosystem: Environmental > Aquatic > Non-marine Saline and Alkaline...
ATTGCCGTCACTTTTACCGCAGGTTTCGGGGTGGGATCTCTAACGGGATATCTTCGAGTGCGATTCGCTGTCCCCACGTTTATTACAACCTTGGCCTGGATGACCATCTTAACCGGAGCGGCCGAACTCATAACCGATGGTTTCTCGCTCACTCCTTTTCCTCAGTGGTATAATTTTCTCGGAGGCGGCTATTTGTTTGGCGTTCCATTTCCCGCTATTGTTTTCGTCATGGTATTTGTGATTATTCATTTTGTTATGAATTATACTTCGTTCGGCCGATCGGTTTACGCCGTCGGCGGCAACGCAGAAGCGGCGAGGCTCAGTGGAATAGACGTCAGGAAAGTGAAAATACTCGTGATGGGAATAGTCGCGCTTCTGGCTGCTCTCGGCGGTATTATGCAGTCGGCGCAGATAGGGTCCGCCACGGCCACTACCGCTAAGGGATGGGAGTTGGATGTTATCTCGGCAGTAATAATCGGCGGCACCAGCCTCACCGGCGGCATCGGAACAGTCAGAGGGACGCTTATCGGTATTATATTTCTCGGCGTGCTCGTCAACGGCATGACCCTTCTGAATATCAGCGAATACTGGCAGCACGTCGTCAGAGGCGTCTTGATCCTCACCGCCGTCCTAATCAACCGCGCCCAATCGCAGAAAAAGTAAACGTTTCAATTTAGCGATTCCACACCGAATTCAGCCGCCACACGTTCATCTTGTGAACCTTCGCGCTCCCGCCGTTAACGAAAAACTCCACCGAATCGTTCGAAAAACGCGGCGAACACCAGAACAGCGACGCCCTGCCGTCGTTGGCATAGACCTCGATACTGGTGCGGTCTATCAGTATGTGCAGTTTGATCCTGCCCTTGACCATTCCCAGCCTGGCCTCCTTGTTGCCGCACTTCACAACCTTTTCCCTGCTGTCGTATGTCATCTTGACGCCGCGAATCATAAAACCGACCACCGCGTTATCGACAGGCTCGATCTCGGCCTGAATCTCGAACAACTCGCCCGAAACATCCGACAGGATATTATCTCCCGGCCTTACAATCCTGCCGCTGAAGTCATAACGATGATTGCGAAGAAGCTCGATCTCTTTGATCGGCGTCAAACACAACCTGATTCCCTCATCGAATTTTCGCAGCTTCAGCTCACACGGGAAGGACATCTGCTGATTGAAAGGCATACCCGGAAACTTGCCCTTCCACATCCACGCAATCTGGATCCGCCTGCCGTCCGAATCGGGGATGTCACTGTATGTCTGTGCCGCGTAGTGCTGACCGACCACCGACGTCATCGCCTCGCCCTCCGGCGTGAATTTACGCCCGTCGAAACTGCCCAACAGATACCTGCCGTTTGCGCCCGAAAAGACCCAGCGTGTATTGGACTTGTCGCCATCCACCGCCAGCGGGAAAAAATCAGGGCATTCACCGCTGTCTGGCAACGTAATATCCTGCAGTTTCTTCCATTGCTTCAAATCTTTCGACGACATCAGCACAAAATCATTCTTATCAAGAAATAGCGCCATGATCCAGGTCTTAGTCGGCTCATGCCATATTACTTTCGGGTCGCGATTTTCATCGCGAATATGTTCGATGACGGGATTGTTCTTGTATTTTACCCACGTCTTGCCCCGGTCGTTGCTGTAAGCGATGCACTGGGTAAATGGTTTTTTCGGTGAGGCGAATTTCCCCGCCGCCGTATAGAAAGCCACTAAAACATTTTCGCTGCCCGTCTGAAAGCCCGACGTATTATTCCAGTCCACCACCGCTGAGCCGGAATATATCGTTCCTAATTCGTCAGGCTTTATCGCATGGGCAAGCTGTTTCCAGTGCAAAAGGTCCGTGCTTACCGCATGTCCCCACGTCATATTACCCCAGTTGATGCCAAATGGATTATGCTGAAAGAACAGGTGGTATTCGCCCTTGTAATAGACAAGCCCATTCGGATCGTTCGTCCAGTTCTTCATCGGCGTAAAATGAAATTGAGGCCGATACTTCTCTTTATAAAGCGCAACCTTCGCCTTGCTCTCCTGCTCGGCCGCCCTCACACCGCTCCCAAGCAGCGGCAAAAACCCTAACGATGCGCCCCCAATCCCTATGCTTTTAAGAAAATCACGCCGATTATAATTTCTTTCGTTATCCTTTTCAGCAGCCATTATGCCTCCTGTCTAACTTGTGAATTTTTGTCTTATCTTAACACGCCTGCCGCCGATTTTTACCGATTCTCTGCACCCAGCAGTTTGACCTCATGTAGAGATAATCCATACCGTCCGCCGGGCGGGTTAAATCCAAGTTTCATACCATTCCAGCCCGAACTGAAGTTTGCCGAATAGCACAACCACAGCGTCCGCCCGTCATCGCTGATGAACTTACTTGGAAAATTCAGAAAATAAGCCTGCTCACCAAAGTCCTTCATATAGACCGCCATCCGCCACGGACCGGTCAGCTTGTCGGCCTCGAGAATATAAGAGTCCATCTTCGCCACAGTCGGCCAGCCGTCGGTAACGCACATCAGGTACTTCTTCAACGCCGGAACGTATGTTGCGGTGACACATCCCATATTATTATTCCACTCGATCAGTGGTTTAATTTTCTCAAAATCATTCGTCCATACCGGATTTGCTTTTTTATCATGACCGGCAAAAAACTCCCAGGCCTTGACGTCGTTAATCGTTTCCGGCGACGGCGTCACACGGGCAAGATAAATCTGGTCGGCCGAAATCCAACTCAGGTTAGCGTGCGCGAAATCCTCCGTACATGGCTGTGTTTCAAAAGGCTCACCGGGCTTTCCCACTTTCAGGCATGGCCGCGGCATGGGGTCGTCCTTCAAGGCACCCATCCCTAACATATAAGCCTTCCCGTCCGGCGAATGCTCCATGTTCTTGCCGAAATCAACAAAATGCGGTGCTCCCATCTTCACCGGCCCGAGGTGCTTCTCAGGTTCGGGAAACAATGGCTTACTCGGTGACAGTGGCGAAGGCGTCCACGTTTTTCCAAGATCTCGTGAAATCTGGAATCCCGGCATCGGGCCCAGATTTGGCCAGTTCCATTTGAATCCCCTGTGGTTGTAACCACCGTCAGGCCCAAGGCAGTAGGTAGCGTAGTACCAGATACCATTGTAGACCAGAGAACCCGCGGGGTATCGCCCAAGGTAAGGCTTCGCACCGGCAACCTTTACCTTTGAAGTGTTCCTGATGGTCAAATTCATAGGGTCATCACCTATCATCACAGCGTGAGCTGTCCGAGCATCGACGTCGCCCGCGGAACTGCATCCCATTCCTTCGGTTCTTCCGTCGGTCCACGGTGAGTACAGATTGCCATCGGACGCCCACGACGGATACCAGGTGTCCCCACAGGTATAATCGCTGTGTCGGCCGGTAAACCGTATGCCTCCCAGGGTTGGCGATCGGTCGAAAGGGCAATCGGCAGGAATCTCCGATTTCCAAACGAATCCCTCATCAGTCCCCGCCGGTGTATTTTTCTTTCCGGCATAATACTTGAGTTTTTGGCACCGTGCCTCGCCTCCTCTGGCATACAGATGCACATCGCCCGGTTTAATGCCGGCGGCATATTGAGTTAAGACAAGTCTTTCATCGACATAAAATTTGATAATCTCGCCGCAGACAATCACCCTTAAATCATAAACACCTCTTTTAGCGATCTTCCTCTCTCTCTTTTGTATTATTTTTTTCTCCCCGCCAAGCTCGATTGACACCAGGCCTTCCGGCCCAGCGCCGCAATCTATACCGGCAAGCACAAAAGGCTCTGACCCGTCCTTACGGCCCAGTGCAATACCGGTGGCCCGGGCGGTATGCAAATCCACCCTTGCCCTAATCATATACGTAGAATCTTTCGCGGGCCATTCCCTGACTTTTACTAATTTGGTTCCGCTTCCATCAGAGGTGACATTTCTCGCAGCCGCATCAACCGCACCTTCGAAGGCCTTATCCACTCCATGCCAATACATCGTATCAAGCCCGCCTTCTGCGCGTGGAATAAGTTTTTCCGGCCAGTTCAAACGCCCTCGCCCCGTGCTTACCTCCGAGTGCGTATAGAAGAGCAGCCGCTCACCATTTCGCTCTACAGTACGAGCACTAGCGCCCTGACCATTCTTGAGACATGATGACAGCAATAAATTGTCTCTAACTTCCAAAAAAGGCCCATACGCACTATCGGCCTCGAAGACAATTATCGCTAAAGAGATATCTTTATCAGCCCATCTGTCGGATTGACCATAAATATCACCCGTCATGGCAATCATATACCATTTGGGCCCGATCTTAAAAACGTCCGGCACTTCGAAACAGTTGAACCTGTTTGGCGTACATACCGGCTCTCCGACCTCCCAATCGACCAGGTTGTCTGAACGGCACAACACGATACACGCAGAATGAAACGCATCGTTAAAACCTTTGCGCCGCATTACCACATATCCAAGCCAACCCTTACCGGCCGGGTCTTTGACTACGAGTATATCGCGGCAGTCCGTACCTCTGCGAGCATGATGCTTAAAAGGCGCAGGCGGATCAGGATAAGTGTAGTATCGATTCGGGTCGGGCGCGAACAATGGATTCTTAGGATGTTTTTTATAATGAATACCGTCAGTGGAAGTAGCAAGACAGATCGTCTGCATACCTCGCTTCTGCCCTTCAACCCGGCGGCGAGTATTGGCTGTATAAAACAGATAGTACACGCCTTCATGCTTTATCGCGCAGCCCGTAAACTGAGTACCGTCGTCATAGGCATTCTCTCTACCTCCCACTTTCGCCGCATCGGTCTTAAACAGTGCTGTCGACTGTTCGGTCCACGCCAGCAGGTTTTTGCTGGTAGCATGTCCTACTGTTCCTTCAAAAGTGGCTTTGTCGGTCTCGTACGCATAATTTTCAATTCTTTCTTTCTGCTGCTTAAAGTTTTCATCAACATTCTTAGGCGGCCGCTTTACCTGCAGATGAAAAACATGCGTCGTATCGCCATCCTGCAAAAACCACGTATCCCACACAAACAATCCGTCGGGATAATAAAGAGACGGCTCAAAATTTTCCTCCGCACAAAGCGCCGTTTGAGTATCTATCCCAACAAGCGATAGAGTCAGCAACAAAACAACCGCCGTAATCTTTTGAATTCTCATACTATTTTCATACCTCTTTCTAAACGCTGCAACCACTTCCCGTAAGGTATGCTGTGCATACCACCTCTTATCTTTTTACTTTCATTCGGATTTAAGAATCGGCGTGAGAACGATATTTCGATAACTAACGGCTTTGTGGTCGCCTTGCAGATATATCGGGCCGGGCCTCGATTCATCCGACCACAATGCTCCGCCCGTACAGCCGAGAAGCGGCTCGTTATCAATAATAACCTTGCCGTTCAGCACCACTGTCACATGCCGATCCAGCAGCGTGATGTTCATGCTCTGCCATTGCCCCGCAGGCTTTTCCGCACTCATAACCGGCTTAATCCGGCTGTAAATCGCGCCCATATTATGTGAATCGAGTTCCTTGCCATACGAATCGCTGACCTGAATCTCGTAAATGCCTCGCAGATAAATACCGCTGTTACCTTTCTTGGGAACGTTCACTTCCAACTTCAGGTTAAAATCCTCGAACTCATCAACCGTGCGAAGGTTGCCGTAAGAAAGATGAGGTTTACCCTCGTGCTGAACCGGCCTGTTGACAAGAACCCCGTCTTCCACCAACCAGCCATTAGCCCGGTTCGGATTAGTCAGTTTCCACCCATCCAGATTTTTCCCATTAAACAGCATAATCGCCTCGCCGTATTTGGCCCCGGATAAATCCGGCTTCGCAGGCATTGGCCCAATCCGCTTGGCGGTGAACTCTCTCCGCTCAACGCTCTTGCCGTTCGGGTGAGGCCGGGTTTGTTCCAATTCCAGCGTGTCACCCGAAACCTTTGCGATAATCGTTTCAGTTAACGTATGCGTCCGAACCGTTTCGTCCTTAGCGCCTTTACGTTTAACTTTACGAACACGCGTGACAACCAGGCTATCCCCGTCCACATAGACATTGGCTACAGGGCCCACACTTCCCCCACCCCAGAGAATGCTTGCGTCTAAATACCCATCTTCCTGCGTCACACCCAGCCACCCGGCGCCCCCGCGGGGAAGAGTCAACGCCCAGCGCCCGATATAAGGATTGGCCGTCTCAGCCGCAGAAACCGATACACAGCCTGTCCCTAAGAAGGCTAAAACCAACACATAACAAATGCTCTTATTCATAAGATCATTCCTTTCTTCACATGTTGGATTACCGGCTTATCGAAACGTTATTAATGTAATACTCCACTTCACCGACAGGCTTGCCATCCACTTTCCCCTTAAGCTGACGCGTCTTCACGCCGTGCTTTCGGTAAGCACCCGTCCTGAAAGAAAGCCTTTCCACCGAATCGACCTTCTCGGCAAAACCGGCCTTCTTCAAAACCTCTTTGTTATTCACCGAAACCGAATACTCACCCTTCGCCGCATCGACTTTAACATCAAAAGATAACCACGCGCCCTCCTTATAATCCGAAAGCTCGACCAATTTGTCCCCATCAGCAGCCTTCAACTTGCCATCCTCGGTAAGCTCAATACGAACGGCGCGCTCACCTCTTCTACCCAACACCTCAACCTCCAACCGACCGTTCCCCGGCTGCATGGCAAGCACGTCAAATTTAACGCTAACCTTATCCGTCTTCGGAAATACACGCACCGCGCGAGCGTAATCCCACGGGTCCCTGTCGGATAATTTCAAACTCTTATCCACTACGCTGGGGTAGTTCTCCACCGCAACCGGAATCCACTGACCGCTATAGATATTCCAGTTATTAACCACCCCGCCATTCGGAATCAGATTGTCAAAGTTATCATCGACCCACTCACTCACCGTAGTGCGTATCGGAAGCGGCGAACGACTTACCCACACATCCTCTTTGCTCAGACTATAAACAAGCCACATCGCATCTTCCGGAGCCTCACCGTTACCCTCCGAAACCCCACGAACATACTGCGGCCCCAATTCCCGCGTCGAACCTTCATACCGCTGATCGGGAACCTCACCATGTATGCACGCCATGTCACGGAACGTGTACCCATCATCGCTCGTAATAACCACCAAAGGATAACGCCACTCGACGTGAGGATTAAAAGCCATCGCATATCGACCGTCATTTGTCTTCTGTCCCCACGCCTTGGCCCCGGCGGTAACAATCGAACGAATCTTCTTAGGCTTCGCCCAACTGCTCCCGCCGTCGGTGCTGACAGAAGCGTAACCATGTTTCCAAATCCCTGCTATCTTACCGTCTGCCCGAGTATACCAGTCAAAAGCCTCACACGAAAAATCACCGTCCGCAGCCATGGGATAGAAACCATCCGTACTGCGTTCCTCTTCCCACCATTGCTGCCGATACAACTTATTCGAGAGCAGTTCCTTGCACACCTCCACAAATCCCGCATCCTTCGAAGCAGTATATAAAGGATAAGGAGTATTACTCTCATCCCACTTCTTACCCGGCGAACCCTTATGCCGATTGTACCGAATAAAATAAATCGAACTCAGCGACCCGTCTTTATACACCTCCCGAACCACTCGCCCGACGCCCAAGCCATCCTGCGCACTATCATCCATGTCATAGAATGACGAAACCAGAAGACGATTATTCGAAGACACATAGAACCCCATCCGGTGATGAGCAACTGTCATACCCTCGCCCTTCGCTCTAAATGCAGGAAAAATCACCTCCGGAGTACTCCAAAATCTGCCCGTCTCGGAAACCGCCATTACCGCAGGCTGCGGAGCCTGATTCTCATTCTTCGGAGAACTGACAAACTCCACATATATTTTCCCGTTCCAGTAAGCAATGAACGGCTGATGATGATAAGTATTGGTCCGCCCGTAAGCATATTCCGGATGCTCATGGTTCGCCCGAAACACCTGGTAATTATGCACACCGACAACAGGCGGAAGCGTCGCATCCTGGTAAGAAAAATTCAAAACTTCACTGCTCTTGCCCTCGTATTCAAAAGGAGCATCGTCTCCCTCCTCCCACCACTTGCAGTCCATTATCTTGCGCATTATCAATTGCTCATTCACGGCCGTATAATACAGAGCGGACGGATCGACTATTCTCTTAGCCTGCCCATCCCAACTCCAGTACAAACGAAAGTAGCCCGGGTATCCGCTCGTAAAGAAGGAAAACTCGATAGGATACGACTTACCTTTAACCATCGCCAAAGACCCGCTCTCCCTTTTACTCTTCCCGGCTATCACCCTTTTACCCTCAATCTTCAGTATCACCCCGTTGTCCGCTTCCGAGGCAAAGTCAACCTTGCCCGTAAAAGGCCCGACCATAAAACCATACCAACGGCAGGAATAATCTCCCGAACCGTGAGTCCATTCCTTATCAACGCTTGTGATTATTATCCTCGGCTCCCTGTCCCGCCCCTCGAAATCCGCGCTGCCGTACCTGACCCCCAACAGCCCCGCCTTCCTCGCCTCAGCCGCTTTTACATCACCCGAATAAAACGTAGATCCCGCAACCACCGCCATAACCACCAACATTTGAACCGTTCTCTTACCCATCGTTTCTCTTCCTTTCAATAAAGATTACCCTATTCCATTGATCAACAACCCGACATTTCCCATATCCAGGCCTTGATAACATCATTACGTCTCGCCTCCTTGCTGCCATAGCTTATCACCCCCCCCAAAAAATTTCAACCCCTTTTGTAGCCCCCTACGGCCGTACCCGCCCGAAACACCCGCCCCGACTCACCGTCATCCCGACCAAACGCCGCCAAAAACGCACCCCCCTCTGTCATCCTGCCTGCCCCATAGGGGAGCGAAGCGCCAGCGAAGCCGAAGGATCTGGCCACCGAAGAAAATTAACCCAGCATCCCGCCCATTGCTAAATGAACGTCATTGCGAGGAGCAAAGCGATGTGGCAATCTCAAAGTTTCGCATACACTCCCCGCCATCCCATGTATTTTTTAGCCCTGCGGCCGGTCCGCAGGGTCATTAAAAGCAATATCCCCCTATACGCTACCCGCTGTACGATAACCGCTATCTTTTCCAACAATCAACGAATCCAACAAATATTTAACCGCCTTTGCTGGACTCGCCTGTCCTGAGCTTGCCGAAGGGCCTGATCTCTTTTATTAAATGATTCCGAGTAGGCAAACAACTTTAAAGCGTGATTACTCCGTGGCTGCGAAAGCCGGGTGGAATTCAACAACCCCCTGAGGTATCCCACAAGGGGACTGCTAAACAATGGGACGGAGACTGTAGTTTGACTTTATTTAGTCCGCTTTGGTCAATTACATCTGACCTTCGGTCTAGATGACAATACAAACACAGCACAACTATTAAGAACGATTATTTCCCATCAAAGATTTGGCTAAAGTTCTTCAATTATCTCTTCAAGGAGCTTATTAAACTTTTCAGGATCTTCCAGCATTACAAAATGCCCTATCCCCGGCATTAATTTCAACTTGAACGTCTTGGCATATTTTTTATTAGCATCAAGGTTCATCGGCCAAAGATCTGAGCTAATGCTATAAAGTGGTACCTCAATCTGCCCAACAGCACCTTTTAAATCATAATTGCCAAGATTCCTGAATACATTAACACCAATCTCCGGGTCCGCCGAAGACATATCACTGGCTACCCAATTTACAAGTTCAGGATTTGCGTCAGAAGGAAACATCTCGCGTACAAAACTTTGTGTTCCCTTTACGAAATCAGGCTCTATCATGGCAATAAGTCCCTTAACGTCTTCTTCATTGAGTCCTCTTTCGATGTCATGAAACTCATCCGCACCAACCAAGCAAACCACCCGCTCGGGCATTTGCCTTGCCGCTTCAACTGCCACAAACCCGCCTATCGAATGACCAACAAGGATTATCCTATTAAGATTAAGCTTTTCAGCAACAGCGGTAACATCCTTACCGAAAGCCTCAATCGTGTAATCCTTGCGAGACAAACCAGACTGCCCATGTCCTGCCAAATCAATTGTCACCACTTTATGCTTCTTTGCAAAATGGGCCACCTGCTCTTTCCAATATTCCCTGCTGCAACTCCATCCATGAACAAACACCAAAACCGGCTGACCCGTTCCTTGAGCGTCATAACTTATTTTAACTCCATCAAAGGAACGTATTTGATTTTCATCTTTGCCGCTGCAACCAGCCAAAGCAAAAGATAGTAACATTAAGACAATCAATAGCTTTTTCATTTCTTTATTCCAATCCCTTATCCAACGAATTCAACAAATATTTAGCCCCGTCCTCCGGGCGGGGTTCTTTGCCCAATCTCTTTTATTAAATGATGCCGCATGGGCAAAAATTTGCCCAGCCTACCCGTCTTCATAGCTTATCGGTACCAAACATATATCTTCAAATGTCTCATATTGCTTATCGCCCCATTCTGTATCGCCGGGGATTGGTGGTATAGGCAACCAGTGCGTGACCTTGCCTTCCTCCCTAACGTTGTCATAAGGATCGTATCTCTTTATCTCTTCAATTAGATCAGTCAAGAGGTTGCTATTTGCAAACTCAGAAATTAGTAACGAGGCCATATGAAATAGCCCCTTTATAGCAGCATCAACAGAATCTTTTTGTGGTGTCGACCCTCTATGTATAAAATTATTACGTGCTTTTCGAGCTTTATTCAAAAGCGAATATACTGCAAAATCAAGTACTGATCTTTGATAGAGAAGTTCAATTTTCGTTGAAATTGCCCACGTCCTATTGTCCTTTAAGAGGTCTTTTCTGCCAGGTATCTTCTGATTGCCAAAAGTTACAACCTTTTCACGCCAAATATGTTCGAGTACTTGTTCTATGCATGTCCATATGTTGATTAAAGCATCTGACCATTGATTCATTGTTCTATATGAAATGCCATTCAGCAATACTGTTGGCGACACAGTTGGAATTCCTTCCAGAATTTTTGCTCCTTTATTAAATGCGAGTTTGATATCTTCAACAGTATCACTCTTCGGTGCGAGAAGTTTGATTGAATCGAGAGGTCCAACAATAGTTGTACCTATTACATGGTGAAAAGTATAATTGTGCCCGTGACCTTCACAGTAACAACTTTTAAAATACCCATCCAAAGTCAATCGTCCATATGAAATATCTGCAGGGGAAACCGCGTGGTAAAACACTCCTCCCAACATTAATTTACAAAATGCCCTATTGAAAACCTCGAGAACTGAATTTTTCTCTTTAAGTTCTGGCAAACAGGGCAGGATGAAACTGCCATCAAATGCGACTGCCATAGGAAACTTCAGAGAAATTCCTGCGTTAATAAAACCTGATAGCCTATGGAGTTTGACGTAGTCGTATTTTCTGTCATTAATCTCATCGATAGTCGGGGCCCAGATGTCTTCCTCATTTCTTTTAATCAACCTAAATGGGGATGTATTTGCAATTATAATTGGAATGTGTTGAGTGTCACTCATTATGTTTTTCTTTATCTCTTCAATTTTCATTTTCCTCGCTATATTAAACGTTAAACACAGACTTCTTCTTTCTTTCAATATAACAAATTCTCGCTGCTTCTTCAATATTTATCCGCCGGAGTTTACCCTTGTCATTCCGCACTTGTTGCGGAATCCAGAGTAAAGCAGCCTCGCAAAGCGGACCCTCCAACAATTATCATTCATCATTTATCGATTATCATTTAAAAGACTCGGCCAAGCTCTTCCAACAAAAAAGTGTCTGACCCTGCCCCCCGTGCTTTCTACTTCATCGGTGGCTTTCCCGCATCTGTTAGCTTTTTGTTTAATTCTTCTCTTTTCTTCTTCAATATCGCTGGTTGTACATAGTAAAAGTCAAATAGTCCTTCTAAAACATCTAAATTCCATTCTGCTTCTCCATCTTCTACATCAACTACCTCTCCGCTACTTTTACTTTTGATCGGATGTGCCGCAAATTTACCGATATTTCTTATGGCGTCAAGACTTTCAGAAAGATAACTTGGCAGTTGCTTTGAATCTAATACTTGTTGAATTTCATCCGCTAAAGTAGCCTTCTTTACCCCCGCTTTCTCTCTTAATAAATACTGCAAGCACCGTCTGCTAAGCGCTGCACTTGCCTTTGGACTATCAGCCAATACAAGACAAGCCTCTTTGTAATCCTCAACAATCTCTTCACCGTTTATCTCGGTCGGTAACGGTTTACGTGTTATCCCTTTCGGATATACCATTCTTGATATTTGCATAACCTGTCCACTGAAATTATGTGGTTCATCGATGTATATCATAATATTTTCGCATTCGGTACATATTTGGTATCCTATATGCCAGTTTCCACTTTTATCTCCTGCTATATATTGACGATCTAATTGGTTAGGCAATCCTACTAAACAATGTGGACATTTCATAATCTTTCACTCCCTGCGACTAAACAAAACTCTCTATTTCCGCAACTCAAATCCTCTCTGTCACTTCATGCAGTCTTTTAACCTCTCCGGCCGATACGCTGTGCGCTGTCCTTTCTAACCGCTGTACGCTGTACGCTAAACGCTTCCCTTTTGCCACAGTTAATTGCGAAGCAACTCATCCCGAATTCCCTCCGACTCTCACATCGCACTGATATTTTATGTACCTAAAGGTACTTTACGTACCTAAAGGTACTTTACGTACCTAAAGGTACTTACCTGCCTAA
>Ga0208771_1001435_pt1 | contig 12631 bp, 7 predicted proteins | sample AntAceMetag02UKX_FD_184775 | JGI IMG/M metagenome (GOLD analysis project Ga0208771, IMG submission 184775) | Saline lake microbial communities from Ace Lake, Antarctica - Antarctic Ace Lake Metagenome 02UKX (SPAdes) (version 2) | ecosystem: Environmental > Aquatic > Non-marine Saline and Alkaline...
AATTCTTAATATTACTTTATCACAACAAGCTATTGCAATAGAAGGATTTGATGTTGTTGAGAATAAAGTTGAAATGATCCAACCTACTAAAACACAATCAGGTAGAACTATCTCCGCATCGGATATTGAAGATATTGCTGTTGATCAAATAGAAGATGTAATTGCAATGCAAGCTGGTGTTACTCTCACTAATGGAGAAATTCATGTTCGTGGTGGAAGATCAAACGAGATGGCATATACTGTTGACGGAATGTCTGTTTCTGACCCTGTTGATGGTGGTGCTGCACTTACAATTGATACTGATGCAATTGCTAATATGGACGTAATGACCGGTGGACTTACTGCAGAATATGGTAATGCTCAATCTGGAATGGTTAATATTGTAACTAAAAGTGGATCACGCGATTATTCTGGAAAATTTGAAATTGTTTCAGATCATTTGATTAACACCCCCGATAATACGAATAGTGAGGTTATTAAATTTGCTATTGGTGGCCCCGTGCTAAGTCCATTAGTTTCTTCTCTCAGAGATAAATTTACCTTTTATTTCAACGCTGTAGGAAGTTGGAATGATTCAAGATATAATGATTATTATAATCTGAATTCATATGAAGATATCGATGGATTGATCTCTAGCTGGTCAGATTATCAACAATATAATCCCTATAAAGGTAGAGAAGATTTTATTGGATTTGATATTGGTGATAGGAATAATAATGACTACAATGCAAATTTAAAAGTGAAATACAAATTCAATGAACGTCAGAATCTTACATTTGCTGTTAGGGGGGATAAATATGAACATCTTCCATTTAGTCATTTTTGGAGATATTCTCTTGAACATTATGTAAAAACTGCAGGTGAACAAAGACAGTATATTGCAACATATGATCAGACACTTGCCTCTCAGATTAATATTAAAGTTAAGGCAAGTATGTACGAAAAAAGTGTTACACAATCTCCTAGGGATATTGTCAGAGAAGACTGGTTTGGTCTTGGTGATATAGAAGATTTTGATATTTATGGTGATAATACACTTGAAAACACGGGTGGTCTTTTTTATTTAACAAATAAAGATGATAATGTCGTTAGTGATGTAGAAGATTATTCATGGATGTATGAATTAACCAGTGACGGTAGTCAAATAGATGTTCCTTTTAATAAACCGGGTACTGTTTGGGGCACTTATATTGATGATAGTAATAAAATTCTCCAATTTAGAACGGATATTGAATATCAAGCTAATGAAACTCATGGACTAAAGACTGGTGTCGAAATTATTCAACTTACTATCGAAAAAGATCAATGGAGAAGTCCTTGGAATCTTTCTGAAAGTAGATATGCAGATTATCTGCAAACATGTACACCCGAGATAATTATTATAGCTGGAGATTCAATTCCAGGGACAGGAACATTTGCTCAAAGTGATGAGTATTTTTATTCAAGAGAAGATCTCCTGGCAGCTACAATTGTTGCTTCTGGATTATCTGATGGCTATAAGGCAAAACCATGGCAGGGTGGTTTTTATATTCAAGATGCAATGGTTTGGGAAGGATTGATCATCAACGCTGGAGTAAGATGCGATCTATGGTATTTAGGTGGTGATTATGACATTAAAACTGCAAGCTACAATGGTTCCTATCTTGAATCTATAGATCCGAATAATCCTATGAACGAGGAACATTATAAGATCGAGATCGAAGATCCCGATCAACCTGGATCATACATCTTAATAGTACCACCTGAGGAAGATTACCCTCAAGAGTATGCAAAATATATGAGTGCTGCAGACTATCATGACACGATCAGCGACAGATTCAATAATCCACAATTTATGTTTTCTCCACGTCTTGGTGTATCTCACCCGATTTCAGAAAGGAGTGTATTACACTTTGTATATAACTATCAAAGACAATTACCTCAAATGCAGTATATTTTCACAACAGGTAGACCTCAGGATGTGATAGCAAATCCCGGAGCGACTATTGTTATTGGGAATCCTGAACTAGATGATCAAACAACCATAACATATGAAGCAGGACTACAATATCAACTTTACGAAGATTATGTTATGGACATTACAGGATATTATAAGAATATTTATAATTATGTAAGTACTGTGGAAAGAGAAGATCCTGCTGATCCTACAATTAAATGGAATGAGTATGTTTCTAATGATTATGGTAGTGTACGGGGAATTGATTTGAATATAAGCAAATTTCTTTCAAACTTTTTCTCAGGTTCAGCTGCATATTCGTTAACTTGGGCAAGCGGAAATCATTCTGCAACTTCTATAGATAATGAAGAGAGTTTGCGAGAATTCCCATTAAATTGGGATACACGACATAATTTTAGCTTTAACTTTACTTTTAAAGTGAGAGCAGGTGAGGAATTTTATATCCCATTTACTGAAACTGTTCTTCCTCTCCAAGATTTTTCAGTTAATTTTCTTTATGCACTTTCTTCAGGTACACCCTATACTCCACATGATGAGAATGATGAGCCCTCATTGGAAACCAATAGTGTATTCGCTCCTTATATAGCAAATGCCAATATGAAATTTACAAAAAACTTCAATCTTGGAAAAGATATGCAACTTAGATTTTATGCTAATATTTCTAACTTGTTTGATAAAGATAATTTTAATTCTGTCTATCCTATTACTGGAAACCCATATGCCAGTGGAATTAATTTAGATCCTGATAGTGATGGTTATATAGACCCTAATACTATTTCTGCACGAGATCTATTAGATAGAAATCCTGCAAATGTAGCTGCTGGAAGAACTTATTCTTTTGGTTTGACTTATATATGGTAATATAAAAAATAAATAAAAATAATTTGGAGGATATCAAATGAGGAGAAGACTTTTGACCATATTCATGATATTAGCACTTACTAATTTCATATTTATTGCATTAGCTTTTGCACAAGAGGAGGCTGTAGAAGGAGAAGCTACAATTGAAGAAATTGCTGCTGAAGAGGTTGTAGAAGAAATTCCGTTTGAGGAAACTTCTCAATCTGGTGGACTTGAAATGTTTGCCCGTAAGATCGTTGGCAGCGGGCTTGTGGACATCTTTATTCAAGGTGGATTTGTAATGTATCCTGTACTCCTTCTTCTTATCTGGGGTATAGCTACAATTATATGGAAACTAATCTCTCTCAATTATGCAAAAATTAATCTTAATGATTTTCTTGGAAAAGTAATTCCGCTTATTGAGGAGAAAAAATATGATGAAGCCCTTAAACTTTGTGAAGAAACAAAAGGTCCGGTTGCTGCAATAATGCATAACGGTCTCTTAAAAGTTGATAAGGGGATTGAAGCAGTAGAAAAAGCTATTGAAAATGCGGGTATTATCGAGATGGCATTCTTAGAAAAAGGATTTATCCCACTTTCTACGACAATTAACCTCGCTCCAATGTTCGGTTTCTTTGGAACAATTATTGGTATGATTCGTGCATTTGGTGATATTGCTGCTGCCGGTGAAGTGGAACCTACTATTGTTGCTACCGGTATCCAAATCGCTCTTATCACAACTGCTGCCGGTTTGGCTGTTGCTATTCCAATGCAGTTTTTTAATAATATGTTCCTTGGTATGGTAGACGGTCTTGTGATGGATATGCAAAGAGGATCAGAAAAAATGATAGAAACTCTTGTAGAGAATAAATAGGAGGCAATTGTGTTACGCAGAAAAAGAAAAGATCTGGGAGGAATTCCCACTGCATCAATGTCTGATGTAGCTTTTCTGCTGCTTGTCTTCTTTCTATCAACTACAAAATTTGATATAAAAAAAGGTTTGGGGATAGTTTTACCGGCTGCATCTGACAACACTACGAAAAAAGTTAGATTAAAAAATGAAAACCTTACCAAGATCTGGATAGATAAAGATGGAATTGTTACTCTTAAATCCGGTGGAAATGAGCAAGTTGTTCCAATGAATGATCTGCAAAAAATGGTTAATCAGATTGTTAAAGATAATCCCGATATGGTGATATCCCTGAAAACAGATAGAAAAAGTAAATACCAGTATATGGTGAAGGTTTTAGATAAACTTCAAGCTGCTGGTGCAGAAAAAATATCTTTATCAACGAATTAAGAAGGTATTATGGCTAATATTAAAAAAAGCGCAAGACCTGAAACGGCAATACCAACTGCATCTATGTCTGACATAGCCTTCCTGCTTCTATTATTCTTCATGGTTTCCACAGTGTTTGTTAGAGAAAAAGGAATACCTGTGAGAATGCCGAAAGCTGCAAGTATTGAAAAAATTCCCCGTAATCATTCGGCTACAATATATGTAAACAAAAATGGATTGATCTCGATTGATGATTTTGTTGTCTCCATACCTGATGTAAAGTACGTTATGCAAAAGAAATTAGCAGAAGACTTTAATGTGCTGACTTGCTTCAGAACAGATAAAGATACTAGTTATGGTATTATGTCCGATATCCTGAATCAATTACGTGAAGCACAAACTTTGCGTGTTTATTTTGAAGCAAAGTTGCTAAGGTAGGTGAAATATGAGCAAACAAACAGTTGATTGGAAAGACATTGCAGGAAGCTATTATGATAAATCGGTAAGTTTAGCTATCCTGATTTTATTATTTACATTTCTTGTTTCCCCTAAGGTTGAAGTAAAACCGTATAGCAGAAATATCAACATCACCGAAGCAATTGATATCCCACCTGAGATCAAAGAAAAAATTAAGCCACCTGAAGAAACTGTTAAACCTGTGGTTGAGATTATAATAGAAGATGATCTTGATAGTGAAGATGATGAAGATATTGAAATCATTGATACAATTGATCCTACTATATTAAAACCAGAAGAAATAATTCTGGAGAAAATTCTGGGTCAAACTTCAAAATTTGCTATCTATGAAGATGAACCTTTTGCCATTAGAAGAGCTCCATTAGAATATCCGGTTTTTGCTAAAAATGCAGGTATAGAAGGTGATGTCGTACTACAAGTGGAAGTATTTACCGATGGTTCTGTAGGGGCAATTGAAGTTGTAAAATCATTAATGTCAGGTCCCGGTGGATTAGATGAGGCTGCTATAAAGTCTGTTAAACAATGGGAATTCTCACCTGCTAAAAGTGGTGGGAAACCCGTAGCTTGCTGGGTTACTTTCTCGGTTGGTTTTTCTTTAAATTAAAAATCTGGAGGATTTTAAATGAATATTAATAAACTAAGAGTATTAATAATCCTTATGCTCTTTATCGTGTTTGCGGCAAGTGCCTTTGCCAGAACTTACACAGAACCTGTGGCAGATAAGAAATTTGATGCTTCAGAAGTACATAACCTGGGGAATATATGGTTAAGAGTTAGTAATTACGGTTTCTTTGGTTCAGGAGGAGTGGAGTGGCCATCTCTTGAATATCCCGGAGGTTCATCTATTGACTATTTATTTTATGGTGGATTGTGGTTTGGTGCTAAAAAAGTTAGGAGAGATCATTTAGGCAGAGAGTATTACTGGCTTAATGATCCACCACTAAATGACGAAGACCATGTAATATATGGTGATTATGAAAATGGTTATAATGAGTCACTAACTGTATTAATTGATACTTTGACCAGTATAGGTATTGATGGATGGCATAGTATTAATGAATTATTACCAGCTTATAATCCTTTGGAAGCTTCATATCTTGGGACAACATACACAGCTCATAATTATCAAGATAGGTCGGTAACAGCTTCAATTAGAGAACAAAGAAAAGGTGTCGATGATGACAATGACGATTTAATTGACGAAGATCCTGCAGGATATGCTTTTCCATTTAGAGTTGGGGATGAACTACCTGAAGCCTTTCAGGTATATGGAGGTGATTGGTTACACTATTCTGAAGGAGCTTATGGAACTGATATTATTACCAATGAAGATAACCAATCTATCTGGTTCCCTCTTGGTTTTGTTGACTTAAGTGATGATACAAACGAATTATATAATTTTGCTGAACCAAATGATGATGATGGCGATGGAATAGCCGATGAAGATGGATATCCGGTTTCAGAACAAGATTTTATTTCCTACTATTATGATTATAGCCCTTTTGAAAATGGTAATCCAGATCAGGATCGAGACTATGATTCTAGTTCTGGCTCAAATAATCATGTCCCACTTAATATTAGAATTCGCCAAATGAGTTATCAGTGGAGTTATGACTATATTAAAAATCTGGTTTATGTAGAGTTTGATATTACAAACATGAATCCTGAAGACACATTATATGATTGTGCAATGGGGATTTACATGGATTCTGATGTTGGTCCACAATCTTTTGGTGGAACTAATATTGCACCGGATGATATCAGTAGTTATGTAAAAGGTGAAGGATTTGAATTTGCTTATACATATGATGCTGATCAAGATGGTGGATTGACCACGGGATATGTTGGCTCTCGTGTTTGTACCCCAGATCCGGATAAATTAGAATTTGTTTGTTGGACTTGGGATGTTAGTTGGGGTCCTGATGATTGGCAACCATTGCAATATATATCAACATCTAATGTAACATCAAATGAAAAATATTGGTTGTTAACAGGAAGAAATCCAGATATAAATACAGCGATAAATATCAGGGAAGATCCAACTTACCAGATCGTCCATAACCCTAATGGAATTGACACCAGATATCTTTTTGCGTTTTACGGAGCGCAACCTGGAACACCAGCATTTGAAGATCCACAAAATAGATGGAACCTTCCACCGGGCAGAACTATGAAAATTGTTATTGCTGTGTTCCCGGGTGATAGTGTTTTTGAATTAAGTAATACTGCTAGATTTGCCAAGTTTATTTATGGTAAAGCCCAAACACTTACAACAGTTGTTGAACCTGATATAGAACCTCATTATCAGGCTCCAGAACCACCTGATTATCCAAAAATGTACGCAGGATTGATTAATGATGGTGATGCTTTAGATCTATATTGGGATAATATATCAGAATATACAATAGATCCAGAATTTGTTCCTCCAAGTAATGCTGGCTGGCAGATTGATTTTCCTAGTTTAGATAGTTATGCAATTGAAGCTGATACTACAGATATGCCAGAGATATACTGGCCAAGCAGGTGGGGAATTGATCTTGTAAATCCTAAGAACAGACTTGTAAATCCATGGACAGCATACAGGCTAAGACATGATTTCCAGGGTTATGCACTTTACGGTAGATCCGGAAGCGGCTCACAGGAAGATTGGGTTCAAAAAGGTAAATGGGATAAATATGAAACCGATCAGGATTACGAAGATTTTCAAGTTAATGCAGGTGACTCATTATTTATAAACTATGAAGGTGAACTTGGGATCGGTAATCTCAGTCAATCACTTCCAACTAAAAGAATAATTACCGAAGAAGATGAAAATTATTTTCATTTGAGTGAACAATATGCTTTAATCCCTTATAATACTGGAGTTGATGATTACGTTTTTGGAGAGCACATTTATGATTATACAAAAACACGGACAACTGCGTTGGATAAACCAGAATTAGAAAGTTGGTCTGATAATGACAAAGCTTTGTATTTTGCTAATCCAAATCTATTGGCATTACCAAATGGTGATGATATATATCTTGAATTATATTCTAAAAACTTGATCCCATTAGAAGGTTTTGTCAGTACAGTACTTCTTGCAGATCCTGATAAAGTTGAAGAACTCAGAATTAAACGTCTTTCTCGTAGATATTATAACAAAATAATTTCTAATCCACCCAAGGGCATAGAATATTATGTTGCAGTTACTACATGGGATAGAGGTTACCCATCTGAGAATATTCTCTCACTTGAATCCGGAAGAGATGCTGATGCTAATATGAAAATACTATTCCCTGGTCCATCTGCAAAATCTGACATGGAGAATATTTACGTTGTTCCAAACCCATATATAGGACAAAGTAAATTTGATGGCAGAGTAGAAAGAGATTATACAGGTGATAGAAGTAGAAGAATATGGTTTGTGAACTTACCGGAAGACTGTACAATAAAGATTTATACACTCGCTGGTGATCTTGTTGACAAAGTTGTACATCATGGTGGCGAAGGTGAAGATATTGTTAATCCATCTGTAGCGTTGAATCAAAATAAATTAAAACAAAGTGATATCACGGCAACAGGAATGGAACCATGGGATATGTTATCACATAATAATCAGATTATTGCAGCAGGTATATACCTGTTTTCAGTAAAAGATCGTGCCACTGGAGATATCAAAGTTGGTAAATTCGTAATAATTAAATAATTGGGTTTAAGGTTCATAGGCATAATGACTATGAACCAAACTCACAATGATAAATGAGAGGTAAAAAATGAAAAAATATGTTGTTCTACTTATAGTAATTACGATTCTTCCAGGATTGTTGTTTGCAGATATTTTTGCAAAAACAGGAACAGCTGGGCTTCAATTCTTGAAAATAGGTATTGGCGCAAGAGCTTTAGGTATGGGTGAAGCATATACAGCAGTAACAGATGATATTTCTTCTATTTATTGGAATCCTGCTGGTCTGGCATTAAAAGCACAAGATCAAATTATGTTTTCTCATACTTCTTGGATCGCCGGTATTAATTACGAATTTGCAGCTTTTTCTAAAGTTACTCCATTAGGAACTTTTGGAGTAAGCACAGCTTTACTGCATATGGATTATATGGATGTGATCGAAGAAGAACCTTTTGAACCAACCGGTGAAACATTTACTTGTTACGATCTTATGGCAGGTATTACTTATGCAAATGAATTTACTGATAAATTCTCCTTCGGACTTAACATCAAGTATGTACGTGAAAAGCTTGATGAGTTTGCTGTGAATGGTGTTGCGGTTGATATTGGTTCTTTGTATAATACCGGTTGGAAAAATCTTACGATAGGAATGTCGATCAAGAATTTTGGTCCGGATCTTAAGTATGAGATCGATGAAGATGGGGATGGATTATTAAATGAAGATCCATTTGATCTACTTGATAATGATGGAGATGGACTAATTGATGAAGATCGTGATGAATATCCATTTAAAATTCCGATGGGATTCTCTTTGGGTGTAGCAATGGATATATATGCAAGAGATAACCAATTATTATTAGCTTCTGTTCAGCTTGATAACTGTGTAGACAGACAAGAAACTTATAATTTAGGCATGGAATACAAAATAGGTTCTTTTAAAATTAGATCAGGGTATCAATTGAATTATGATGAAACATCCTATTCGGCTGGTTTCGGTTGGAGTATTCCAACTAGCTTTGCTGTAATTAATATAGATTATTCTTATACAGATATGGGAGATCTGGCAGAGAGTTTCTTAAAATCTCCCCAAAGATTATCTCTAAAACTGTTATTTTAAAAAATAATGTAAAAAAAAAGGAGGAAAAAAAATGAAAAAGATGTTAATCGTTTTGGGTTTAAGTTTGTTAGTGTGTTCACTAGTAGCTGAAGATTTTATGCAACCAGCCCAAGTTGCAAAAGATAGCTACTATTCAGGAATGCGTTTTGGAGTGAGAAGTGTGTCCAGGGATCAAGATCCTGCACCTGAATATTCTTTTATTCCTAATGGTGATGGAGAGAATACTACTTACTTAACAAGTTCGTATTATGACTACCAGCCCTTCAGTTATAATGGATATAATTTGAGAAAGCAGCCTGATATTTCACAGCCTTATGGTTATGCAGCAGGTGGATGGTATGTAACTTACATGCGTTCTGAAACAGAACTAGTAACTGAAGACCGTAGAGCATATTACAGTTATATCAATGCTGATGGAACACTTGGAGAGAGTAGTGGTATTAATTCAGAGATATTTCGTGAAGGTTTCACATCTCTTGATATCGATCCATATACGGGTGATCCTTTTGTAGTCTGGCATGCAGTAACAGAGCTAGATTTAAGTTATGATAGTCATATGTCTTATGCTTTATACCATGCAACAAGTACGCCTGGTTCTTGGAGATCTCCATTCATTCTTATGGATAATCCGGAAATGAGTGAACCTTTCACTGGTGTAACAAATGACGAATTTATCTGGCCACAAGTTTGGATAGGCCCTTCTCCAGTAGCAGATAAAAGAAGAGTTTATGCTTATGGTAATAACTTCACCAGCAATTCAGGTGGCAACGGTAACTATAATAGTCTTTATATGTATGCAGATTTCGATGATATGGATCTGCTTACTTCATCAGACCTTGATTGGACGGTAACTACATTTCCATTTTTTGATAACATGCACTATAATGATATTGACCGTGTAAATAAAGACCTTATCGTAAGTGATATTGATGGGCAAGTTATTTTCTTTGGTTCTATTGGTGATTCATTACTGACTATGTATAGTAATGATTATGGCGAAACATTTACGAAATATACTCAGGATATCAAACAACCATTGGAAAATCCAACTTATCTAAATGATCCAAATACTGTTGTCTGGTGGGATGATGAAGCACAAACAATTCCATCCGAGATGTATATCGTTCCTTCAAATGACCTTAGCCACTACAATGGTATATTTACTGATGATTATACAAAAGTTCAATGGATGAGTGGTGTAAATTATAATTCTGTAGCTAATATGACAGCAGTACCTGCTCAATATATGCCAGCATATATTTATCCCAAGATATTCTCATTTGATACTGTAACACATGAATTCAGCTTCTATGATTTAGATGTTCAAGATACAGATCCGGCAGATGATCATATGGCTATTGCATTTGATCTTGATGATGATGGCCAAGTAGATGAGTATGATATAGATGGTGCACCACTTATTGTAATGAGCTGTCCAAGTTGGTTTTACAATTCTGATGGCGCTGGTGGTTGGTCAGATTCATATTTCCATGAAAGTAACTGTAAAATGGTTGCTAATGGAAACTGGGTAGTTGCTCAATGGTATGATGGAGCAAAACTTCAAGCTGCTTATTATGAAGAAGAAGGATATGATGGGTGGGTAAAGCAACCTGAAATAGCAATAAGTATTTCAGCTGATGCTGGAGCAACATGGTCAGATATAAAATACATTAATGCAAATCCTAATGATAATGTAATTGATCCTGCAAATCATTTTGATGGCAACTATGCTCCAGAATTTGAAGGTATGCTTCCTGTAAATATTTCTCTTGGTGATGAACTTGAAATTCTTAGTAATGAGCCTGGTAATTATCATGTAAAACTTAATTTCGTATTTATGGATGATGGTGATTATGGTTCCGCTGCTGGTCAGACTACAAATGCTGGTACTTTAACAAATAGCGCACTCCGTTATGCTGCTATTGACATTGACTTCAGTAGTAGTGCATCATCTGATGATATTACAATAATTTCAAATGTTGATTTACTTGCTCAAAACTATCCAAATCCATTCAATCCGATTACGACAATATTCTATAACATGATAGAAGATGGTAATATTTCAATTGAAATATTCAATATAAAAGGACAAAAAGTGAAAACACTTATTAATGAACACGCAACAGCTGGAGATTATACTATAGTTTGGGATGGTACAAATTACAATAACAAGAAGATTTCAAGTGGTATGTACTTATACAAAATGAAATCTTCAAACTATACAAGCACAAAGAAAATGATACTTATGAAATAGTAATACAAACATTTAATGTTGGCTTTGCAAAGCAAAACGACATGCTTTTTCCTGTTTGTGATATTAAAAATGCCCTGAGTAATCGGGGCATTTTTATTCTTTGGCAAGTATAGCTTGCTAAATCAATTATGTTTATAAGTTCAACTTATCAACAAGGGACAAAAATAAATTACATCATCTTTGAACGTTTAATAAGATATTGAAGCAAATTCTCTTCAAATGGTGTGTCTGTTGTTATGGCATTGTATTCAATTCGAGATTCATGACATTTATCTTTTAAGAATTGAACATTTTTCTCATACGCCTGTAAATAATCATTCCTTATCTGCCAGGGTGAAACTGTGATCTTCTCACCTGTTTCTGAATCAATGAATTCGGTATCACGTTTGTAATTGAATTCAGTTTCCTGCTTATCCTGGATGTGAAACAAAATAACTTCGTGCTTCTGATGACGAAAATGCATAAGTCCCTGCATGATATTATCAGGATCATCGATCATATCGGAGATCAGGATAATGAGCCCGCGTTTTTTTACTCTGTCTGCCAAAGAGTGCAGAACACTAACGGTGCTGGTTTTGTCTTCTGCCTGCAAATTATGAAGTTCCTTAAAGATAATATTTAAGTATGATCTCATTGAGCGTGGAGGAATGAGGTTTGTGATTTTATCTGTGAATGTGAGAAGACCCACAGCATCCTGCTGAGAGATCATTAAGTAGGAAAGAGCTGATGCCAGAGCTTTGGCGTACTCCAACTTGGAAGAATTTGCCGATGAGAAGCCCATTGATGCACTGTGATCGACAATAATGTAACACTTAAGGTTGGTTTCCTCTTCATAGCGTTTGATGTAATAACGGTTGGTTTTACCGTATATTTTCCAGTCCACATTTTTTATAGGATCACCCGGATTATATTGTCGGTGATCTGAGAATTCTATACTAAATCCGTGATAAGGAGATTTATGCAGTCCTGTAATGAAACCTTCTACTATTAATCGTGCGCGAAGATTAAATTTATCGATCTTAGCGATAAATTTTTCTGTGAGA
>Ga0208771_1001439_pt1 | contig 12581 bp, 12 predicted proteins | sample AntAceMetag02UKX_FD_184775 | JGI IMG/M metagenome (GOLD analysis project Ga0208771, IMG submission 184775) | Saline lake microbial communities from Ace Lake, Antarctica - Antarctic Ace Lake Metagenome 02UKX (SPAdes) (version 2) | ecosystem: Environmental > Aquatic > Non-marine Saline and...
CTTAATACTCTTCGTTATAAAATACGGCTTGGAGGCAGAGTAACGGTATATTTTATTTTGTAGGGTCAATTCCCCGAATTTACCGAATCATTCAAACAATTAAGGGTAAAGAGTCTCTACTTTTCCAGAATAATTATATTCTCAATATGGAACGTATGTGGAAACATATCAAAAGGCTGCATCTCTTTTGGAATAAAGCCCTTTTCCATAATTAATTTCACATCTCTCACTTGAGTCATCGGATCACAACTGATGTAAATAATTTTCTGGATCTCAGATGGGATATTATCAATTATTTTTTGTTCTAGACCTTTACGGGGCGGATCTAAGATCAAAGTATCAATTTTATTATCTTTTAATACTTTTGGTAACTCAGTTTCAACGTTACCTTTAACAAATTTGCAATTTTCAATTTTATTAAGTTTTACGTTAGTTTTAGCATCCTGCACTGCTTTTGCATTGTTTTCTATGCCAATTACATTTTCAGCTTTATCTGCCAGGAAAAGCCCGATAGAACCCACACCACAATAGGCATCGATCAATCTAGCATCATCTGAGATAGCTTCTTTAGTAAATTCGTACATCTTTTCTGCCAGCTTTGTGTTTACCTGGAAGAATGATCTGTAATTTAATTTGAACTTGATCTTCCCTATCTGCTCATAAATAAAATCTCTGCCGTACAAGATCTTCTCATCTCCACCCAATATAACATTTGTCTTATCCGGATTAATATTTTGAATAATACCCACAATATTTGGATATGCTTCTAACAGTATTCTTTCCAGTTGTTTTGAAAATGGTATTTTACGGTTTCTAGTTACCAGAATTACAATGATCTCATTTGTTTTTTCTGCGTAGCGAATACCTATGTGACGGATATTACCAGAGTGATTCCTCTCGTAATATACCTGCATTTTAGAGGCTTCTATGTATGATAGAACCTTCTTACATATATCATCAAACAGTTCCGGTTGAAGCAGACATTTCTTATGCGGGATCACATTATGTGATCTACTCTCAAACATGCCGGTAATTGGTTTACCATCTTTCTTTGCTACCGGGAAAAAACTTTTATTCCTGTATGGCTCTTTACCTGAAGCTATGATATTATTGATCTTCTCTATTTCAATATTTTGAAAGATCTCTTCAACAATCTCTTGTTTATATTCAAGTTGATCCTCATAGGAAATGTTCAACCAGTCACAACCACCACACTTTCCAAAGACTTCGCAATCCGCTTCAATTCTTTTGGGTGAACTGATAATTATCTTATCAATTTTAGCAAAACTCACTTGCCGTCTTGTACTTTCCACTTGAACGTCTAAAACATCACCCGGTACAGCATTAGAAACAAAAACAGGATTTGATCCATCAAACCCTAATCCTAATCCTTTATATACTAATTTCTCGATCTTTAACTCTTTTATTATTTTCATTTTATCCTTTTCTTAAGTTGATAATACTTCAATTTCCAAACAACAATTATTGCTTCACGAACTATTTTTTTTGACATTTTAGATTGTCCAACCCTTCGATCGGTAAAAACAATTGAAAGCTCTTTAATCCTGAATTTCTTAACCCATGTCCGGAAATTCATCTCAATTTGGAATGAGTATCCATCAGATAGTATATCATCAAGATCAATGCTTGCCAACACTTCTTTTCTAAAACACTTGAATCCACCGGTCGGATCATTGATCTTCATTCTCGTTATGATCTTAGCATATTGTGCTGCAAAGAAACTCAGGAATAATCTTCTCAGTGGCCAGTTAACCACATGAATACCTTTTAGATATCTTGATCCAATCACAAGATCGGCATTCTCCATTTCGTTCAGTATTCTAGGAATATCATTTGGATCATGAGAAAAATCTGCATCCATTTCCATAATATAATCATAATTATTTTCTAATGCATACTTAAAACCAGCAACATAAGCCGAGCCGAGTCCCATTTTTCCTTCACGTTCCAAAAGATTAATTCGTTTATTTTTTTTCTGTTTTTCTTTAACTATATTGGAAGTTCCATCGGGTGAGTTGTCATCTACTATTAATACATCAATACTTTCTCTTTGTTTAAGAACAGCATCAATAATATTTGAAATATTTTCGATTTCATTATAGGTAGGAATTATAACTAATGTTTTCATATTTTATCCATATTATTTTTTAATAGTTGTGCTTCAGGTACTTTTGTTTTGAGTTTTGCAGGAGTTCCCTGCCAGATATCTTCAGCGGTTACATCCTTTGTTATAAGGCTTCCGGCTGCAACCATTCCATCTTCGTTAATAGTTTTTCCCGGCATAATAGTTGCATTAACTCCAATCCGGCTGCCTTTTTTCATTGTGATCCCTTTGAAATGTTTGTATCTCTCCTTATCCCGAGCCATGTAGTTGTCATTACTGGTTGCAACTGACGGAGCAACGAAACAATAATCTTCTATCTCTGAATAAGCTGTTATATAGCAATTGGTTTCCAATTTACATCTCGCTCCAATTTTCACAAAATTTTCAATCGATACATTTCTTCCTATAATATTCAGATCACCAATTGTTACGTTTTCACGGATAGTTGCCAGGTCTGCGATCAGACAATTCTTGCCGATTTCACATTGCACATAGATCACCACGTTGGCTCCTATCTGACATTGATCACCAATTACAGCAGGTTTCAAATTCGGATCGACCTTAAAAATACTGCGGGGAGAACTAAGCGGTTTTTTGCCGATGATCGTATTATCATCAATCCGCACATTATTTCCAATGGTGCTGCCGGCATGAATAACCACGTTATGCCCGATTAGACAATTGTTGCCGATCTTCACATCATCCATGATAATGCAGTTAAAACCCAGACTGCTGCTCTTGCCTATCACTGCAGTTTCAGCTATGTGCTGACTCATCTATTACCTCCACAAAAAAGATTGAGTACATTTACAAAAGTGGGTTTGGGAAGTAAAGAAATTTATTAAATCTCATCACAATTCATAATTCATAACTCATAACTCACAATTGCTTAATAACGTTTTTCTTGACTTTTAATTTAGCAAAAAGATTCTCACTGGTGAAATATATTTTTAGAATAAAAAGTATTATGAAACATAATAAAATAAACAACAACGGATCTTTGAAAAATGAATTAATTTATAAATGCTCGTATACACGACCATATAAGAGTTATATGCGAACTAATTCGGGGACACAGACATTACCTGTATAATTTTAATAAGGAGGAAGTATAATGAATGACCCTAGAGGATCAATTTGGAGAAAATGGGATTTGCATGTCCATAGTCCAGCTTCAGATGGATTTGTCGGAAATTGGGATCAATTTGAACAGCAATTAATTACAGCAAAATGCGAAGTGGTTGGGATTAATGACTATTTTTCAATCGAAGGATATAAAAGAATTAAACAAAAAATTAATATCGGTGAATTAAATCTAAATGGTAAAGAGATATTACCTGTTGTTGAATTTCGGATGAGAGATATACTAAAAAACAAAAATACCAATCAATCAGGTGTTAATATCAATTTCCATGTAATTTTTAGTAATTTAATTCCAATTGAAAAAATTGAAACATTTCTAAAAAGCCTGAAAATTGATAATTCACAAATTGCAGATAAGTATAATGATAAAAAAATTTTATGTGAAGATGCAAAAATCTATTTTGAAAATGATGTAATAAATGTCTTAAAAGAAAACAAAGATTTTAGAGAGAAATTCATCATATGGTTACCATATGATGAATATGGAGGAATTGATGAAATTAATCCAAATAGTGATGATTGGATAAAAACTGATTTCATAAAAAAATCACATGTTTTGGGATCATCAAGAAAAAAGCAAATTGATTTTTTCTTATGGAAGTCACCACTTAAAAAAGACTCAAAACCAAAATTCTCACAATCTCAATTCAAACAATGGTTCGGGAAAAAGAAACCATCAATAAAAGGAAGTGATTCACATAACCATAACTATCCAATCGGTAAATTAAGAGATAAAAATTCTAAGCCAACTGAAAAATACTGTTGGATCAAAGCAGATCCAACATTTGAGGGATTAAAGTAGATCATTATTGAACCAGAAGATAGAGTATTCGTCGGAGAAAAACCTCTATCATTAATTCGAGTTGAACAAAACCCTACTAAATACATCAGTGAATTAAAAATAAAAAAAATTAAATCGTCTACTCTTGATGAAAGATGGTTTGATGATTTACCTACTATTCCAATAAATAATGATTTAGTAGCCATTATTGGGAATAAGGGCAATGGTAAAAGTGCTTTAACGGATATTATTGGTTTAGTTGGTAATAGTAATAATGCAAAAGGTTTTTCTTTCTTAAATTCAAACAAGTTTAGAAAAAAAAGACCCAATAGATCAGAAAGTTTTGAAGCAAATATTAAGTGGATGGATAACACACAAGATGGTCCTAAATTATTATCTGAGAATTCTGATAAAGCTCTTACTGAAAAAGTAAAGTACATACCTCAAAGCTATCTTGAGAAACTCTGTACAGAGACTGATGAGAATAAGTTCACTGAAGAATTGAAAAATGTAATATATTCGCACGTTGATGAATCAGAAAAGTTAGGAAAGTATTCTTTAGATGAGCTCGTAGATTACAAAAGTGAGGAAATTAACAATAGGATTCTACAATTAAAACATAAACTTTCTGAAATTAATAAAGTGATCGGAGAATTAGAGAAAAAAAATACTCTTGAGTATAGCAACAAAATCAAAAGTGCTCTCAAAGTAAAACAAGAAGAACTCAATGCTCATAAAAAAAACAAACCAGTAAAAATTAAGGAGCCTCAAAAGGATGATTCTATAAAACAAAAACAAATTAATATGCAGTTAGCAGAACTAAAAGTGCAACTTAAGGAATTGGACATTGATATATTAAACAACAAAGATTCAAAAGTAAAACTTGCTTTAAAGTTAGCTAAATTACAAAAATTTGAACAATCTTTAATAAATTTCAAAGAACAATTTATAAAGTTAGAAAAACAATATAAAACGGATATGGCTAACTACGATATTAAATTTGATAAGGTCATTAATCTTAATATTAAAAATAGAATTATTGAGGTTATTATTGAAGAAACAAAGAAAAATATTCAAACAATTGATGATAATCTAAACTTGAAGAAAGTGAAAAGTATTGCTGTAAAGCGAGCTAATATTGCTGAATCAATTAAAGGATTACAAAGTAAACTTGACGAACCAACCAGAAAATTTCAGGATTATCAAGACAAAATAGAAGACTGGAAAAGAAAAGAAAAAGAAATAAATGGTTCAAAACAACAGCAAAACAGTATAAAATTTTATGATAACATCATTAAGTATCTTGAAACAGGCTTACTAAATGAAATTGAAAAGCAAAAAAAAGAACGTATGAAAGCTGTTAAATCTATATTTTCTGAAAAATTAAAAATTGTAGAAGTATTTAAAAGTTTATATAAACCTGTTACAGAATTTATCTCTGAATATAGTGGTTTAATGCAGAATTACAGAATTAATCTTAACGTGTCAATTCAACTTGATAACTTTAACGATACATTCTTTAATTATATCAGTAGAGGTGCAAAAGGTAGCTTCATTGGTGCAAATGATGGTGTTAATGTCTTGCGCCAAATAACTGAAGGAGTAAATTTCAATTCGGTAAAAGAGATTCTATCCTTTTTAAATGAAATAATTGAATATCTTGAGAAAGATTTCAGAAATGATAAAAAAGAAGAACGAAAAATAGTAAATCAATTAAAACAAGAGATTGAAGTGACGGATTTTTATAATTTTTTATTTAGTTTAGATTATTTAACTCCAACATATAAATTACTACTTGGTGAAAAAAATATCTCTGAACTCTCTCCAGGTGAAAGAGGTGCTTTGCTCTTAATATTTTATCTGTTGCTAGATAAACAGGAAAAACCATTAATAATTGATCAACCTGAAGAAAACTTAGATAATCAAAGTGTTTATAAAATCCTAGTGAAGTTTATAAAGATAGCAAAAAAGAAACGACAAATAATAATTGTGACACATAATCCTAATCTAGCTGTAGTTTGTGATGCTGAACAGATAATTTGTGTGAAAATTGAAAAAGCAAACAAAAATAAATTTACTTTTATAAGTGGTGCTATTGAAAATCCTGAAATAAACGAAAAGATTATTGAGATTTTAGAGGGTACTTTTCCAGCCTTTGATAATAGAACAGATAAATATAAAATCTCAAAATTTAAATAGAAATGAAAACAGCTAACATTATTGAGTTAATTGGAATTTTCATTATTGCTGCTGGTTGGTTAATAACATATTTTACAGCAAGGTTAAGGGATCAAAAAATAGAAAGAGAAAAACAAAAAGTTAAACACTTAAATGAACAATTATCAAAATTCTATGGTCCAATTTACTCAATTTTGCTTGAAAACGATAGAATTAGAAAAATAGTTCAGGAACAGATTGGAAGATCAGCAATTTTTGAAGCTGGTGGAGAATTAACAAAATCTGAATTTAAAATTTGGTCTCATTATCTTGAGAATTATTTAATTCCTAATAATCGGCAGATTTTAAATATTATGAAAAATAATTTTCATCTTACTACAGGATATACATTTAAGCAAGAATACTTAAAGTGGATTGATTATGCCATTGGTTATGAACTACAGCACAAACAATATTTAGATATTGGCAAAAGTTATGGATTTCACTCTATCTATAATTTTCCAATTGAGTTTAGAACCTCAATTATCAATACAATGTCTCAATTAAAAATGGCTCAACACAAAATCGTAAATATTAAATTACCTTCCCCTTATGAGAAGTAAAGGTTCGTTAAAATTGTACCATGAAATACTGAAATTTATGATATTATTAAAATCACATAACAAGCGTGTCATTGACAAAAAAGAATGACGAATTAGGAGCCGGAGCGAAGCGGAGACCGACGAAGTCAATTAGGAATTACGAATTGGAATCGTTCCGATTCAGATATGTGCACAGATGATTAGGCAAAATATTGCTTGATGAAATAGAATAAAATAAGGAGTGTTGATAGGATGCCATGGATAAACGGAGAAGACTGTATTGGTTGTGGTTTATGTGTTGAAAATTGTCCAATAGGAACAATATCTATAGAGAATGGTGTAGCAGAAATAGATATGGTTAACTGTATTCATTGTGGAATCTGCCACGATATTTGTCCCAAGGATGCAGTAAAACATGATAGCGAGAAAATACCAGATGAAGTGAAGGCAAACGTAACCAAAACAAAAGAGTTTATGTACGCTTGCGCTAAGTATCTTGATGATCCGAAGGAAAAGCAAAAATGTCTTAACAGGATGATAAAGCATTTCAATAAAGAAAAAATTGTTATCGAAAAAACATTGGAAAAACTACAAATGCTTAAGAAGAAATAAATGCTTTTTTAGGATTAGTGGAGATGATGTTGTACACGCAGAATAATAGCAGCATATCAATCGAGTTAAAAGTTTGTAAATCGTGAAAAATTAAATTCCAGGAGATGATAATATGAGAAGTATATTAACATTCTTATTTGTAATTTTCTTAGCAATGAGTTCCTTTGCAATTACAGCTGCAAGATTATTGGAGAAAGCGGATCAGGCAATTGAACAAGAAGAGTTCGAAATGGCTCTTGATTATTATGATCAAGCAATTAAACTGGAACCAGAAAATGCTAAAGCTTATTATTTACGCGGTATTGCTAATTTCGAAGAGGTGGAAGATGAGTTAGCCTTAGCTGATTTTAATGAAGCGCTTGAGTTAGGGTTTGGTAGAATCGATCTTTACTATTATAGAGGTTTGGTGTATGATAGTTTAATGGAAGAAAAAGAAGCTGTCGATGATCTAACAATTTTCTTGAATAGCAATACAGCAAAATTAGAATCAGAATTAGTTACTGCTTATACAGCAAGAGGATACTGCAATTATGAATTGGGAAATATGACAGTTGCACTGACAGATTACAATGCGATACTAGAGATTGATCCTACTAAAATAGGACCCTACAATATGAGAGCACGCATTTATTTAAATAACAAACAGTATGACAAAGCTATAAACGAATACAAGCATATACAAAAGTTATTTCCAGCTAAAGATAAATATAGTAGAGCTAAAATAATTATAGTAAAAAATAAGTCAGGTGATTTTGAAGGAGCAATAGAAGATTGCACTCAATTGATGCAAGAAGGATATTCAAAATCTGCAATTTATCGTCTTCGTGCAGAAGCATATTTGGGAATAAATAAATATCAGTTAGCCTTAGACGATGTAAATACTGCGATCGAAAAATTTGCCCCTTTCACTAATGGGCATAATCTAAAAGCAAAAGCATATCTTGGCTTAGAAAATTATGATGAAGCCAGAAAAGAGATCAATGAAGCACTCAAACTAAATCCTAAAAATATTGATTTTATAAAAACCAAAGAGGAAATTGAAAAAGCAATAAAGGGATAAAGAAATTACGAATAACGAATTACGAGCCGGAGCGAAGCGAAGACCGACGAAGTCAATTACGAATTGGAATCATTCTGATTCCGTTGCAAACGCTGAAAATTATCGGAAATTATATTTGGAGAATAATTAATGAAAGATTATAACTATGTGGGATTTTGGCAAAGAGTAATTAGTAACATAATTGATTGGACAATATTATCAGGAATATCAGCAGCAATGTTCACTAGATTTAATCTTATTGAAACTGTACCAGGTGATTATTTACTTATTTTTTCTTATCTTCCAGTGATGTTGTACGCAGTTATATTCTGGAAACTCTTTGGAGCTACTCCCGGGAAGTTAATTCTTCGAATAAAAATTCTTGATACACAAACTGGTAATATTCCAAGTATATGGAAATTAGTAATTCGATTTTTTATCTATCTCATTTCATTGTTTTCATTGTTTCTGGGAAACGTTTGGATTGGGTTAGATTCCCGTAAGCAAAGCTGGCACGATAAAGTGGCAGGTACGGTTGTTGTAAGAAGAAATAAGATTAAGAAGACAAAAGAAATTGAACCGAATACTGAACTTGAAAAAATGGATCCGTTATTTCCCACAGCTCCTTCTTTGAAAGATAATAATAAATGGAAATTGGGAAAATATCTGCTGATAATTACAGCAATTTGTTTTATCTCAATAACTTATTTTCTTTTTTATGCTGATGAATCTTTATTACCAGGAGCAAGAAAGTGGCTTTATGAACCTGAATTTGTAGAGAACAATCCGGAGAATAATGGTTACTATCATCTGGTCGGGCTTTTTGTTCCTGAAGAACAAAGCAGTTTTGAATTAGGCTACAACGTGGTAAAAACAAACAACGAATATGTTTTTGATGTTTCTAAAAATAATAATTTAGCTGATTACAGAGAAGACCCGCCAAATGCGGATTTTGGAGTGGATTCTGAAGAGATGGTAGACATATTCAATAGCGAATCGTTTATTCAATATTGCAAAGATAATGAAAAAAAGATAACTCAGACATTTAAGCAGTTCAGTTATATAGAAAAAAGGATGAACACTATATCTAAGGCAGCATATTTTAAGAATACAACCAGCCCTAGTTTTGTGAGTAAACTTTTAATATTAATGGATTTAGTTCATTACAATTTATTAAAGAATAGTTATCTTACAACTCTATTTCTCAATGGTTCAAAGAGCAAGGCGTTATCACTATTAGAAGACGATATCAAATTTATCCGCGAGTTATCAGAAAAAGCTGATTTTTTGATTTTGAAACTAATAACTACATTTTTAATAGAAAGAGATTTAAAAACATTTAATCATCTGCTTGATTACGAAAAAGTTGATTTAAGTTATTTACAGAAATCGATTCAAAATATTAAGCCAATTTCTGTTAGAGAAAGAGATATGGAAAAGGTTGCGAAAAGACAGTTTGCTTTTGAAGTAAATCTAAACCTTTTTATGTACAATCTCACTACAAAACAAAAAGATTTCGTTTGTAAAAATAACCATTTTACCAAAGATGTAGTAAGAAGCAGTAGATCTATTTTATTCAAACCGCACAAAACAATAAATCAGCATTATCTTATTAAAAATTATCTTGTTAATCTCTCACGAGTAACAGGTAAAGAATTTATTCTTTTAGATAAAAATCCCTACATTTTTCAACCTTCAATCCTTGACTTCGTAAATAATTACATTGCTTCGATGATTATGAAAGAAGTGAACATATCGCATAATAAATATGTTGCTTCTTTTCACAATGTTGATGCTTATATTAATATGTTGAAACTAAAAACAATGATCATAGATCAAAATATCGCTAAAAATAATATTCCTGATTTTTTAGAGGTTCACAAAGATTCGTTGTATAATCCATACACAGAAGAAGCATTTAAATGGGATTCAGAAAGATCATTACTCTATTTTGAAGGTCCTTATGAGAGTTATAATGATATGAAGAAGTTGAAAATAAATTGATGAATAATGAGTATGAAATTTGAAATTTGAATCGTACCGATTCTTATGCACAGGCTGAATATTAAGCGTAAGAAACACACATACAACCATTTGCAACAAGTGCTTTTGCATCTTTTTCATTTAGCTCGTTCTGAGTTGCGCAAGGAAGAGCGATGTCACATTTAGTTGTTACTTACATGAAGTTGCGGATATATATATTTTCGAACTTAATACTTCTAAATTCATCATTCGTACTTATATCGACGGCTGTTTTATTTGATATTAAGGGAACAAAGTATTTTTTTAAATACTCCTCTAACTTCTTTTTACTGTCGCAAATATATATCAATCCGCCTGCTTGTTTGAATTTTTCCGCTTCTTCTGAAACATTAAATTTAGTCGAATTTGCTTGAAAATATTCCCTACCTGAATCCACAAAAAAGACTTTAACTTCGTCATTTTGCATGAGGTGAAAGATAGCATGTTGTAACGCAATCCTACATGTCTCAGCATCATTACTTGAAATAATAATCCCAATATTCATTATGCTTAATTTTCTATAAGAAATATTCTCCAGCTGCCTCGGGTTGATATAAGATACCTTTAACCTCCAACTTTATCAATCCTGCAGACACTTCCCACTGAACAATATCACCAACTTTGTAACCAAGCAATGCAGTACCGATTGGTGCTAAAATGGAAATTTTACCTTGGTCGGTGTTTGCCTTACCAGGAAAAACTAACTGGTAAATAATTTCTTTTTGAGTATCAATATTCTGTAGACGAATTTTAGAATTCATCGTAATAACATTGCTAGGAATGTCTTGAGATTTAACTACTTTACTTCTCGCTAATTCACCCTCTAAATCCCTTAAATACTTCTCGTCTTTTTTTGCAAACCTACTTGCTACCTCTATCAATTCTGTTAATCTTTGCATGTCAATAGTGGTAATGTAAATTTGTTTTTTTGCCATAAATATATTCTCCTTTTTAAATTTTCACAAAAAGTTTTATTTCATAATATTATCTATCTTATGTAATGTCGCCATATAATGTAACTTTCGCAGCAAAGCTTTATATATAAGTAATATAGCAACATTTATTTTTTTTCTTTCCTTTCATTACTTATGAGTATATGATTAGATATTATTTTTTCTGTCAACTCAAATAATATCTATTATTCTAGAATATTCAATTATTTACTTATGCATTATATTTGCTAGATAAAACGTTAAAGAAGAAATTAAAACAATTGTCTAAATTGAAGCGTCTTATTCTATGAAATATAAAGAACTAATGAGCGTGTCATCAGCTTAAAGAAATGTGAAATTTGAAATTTGAAAAGTGAGATGGGGATTTGGAATTTTACATTTTACATTTTTAATTTTAAATTAGAATCGTACCGATTCAGATACACACGCAAAACATTTTGATATAAGAAAAAAGCCTGCATTTCTACAGGCTTTTTTTTATTATAATAAGATTCTTTCTTAAACAATTCCTTGCTCAAGCATCGCATCAGCAACTTTTGAGAATCCGGCAATATTAGCGCCATTAACATAGTTGATATAACCATCTTTTTGTGTACCGTACTCAACACATGCTGTATGGATAGAATTCATAATTTTATGAAGCTGAGCATCTACTTCTTCTGAAGTCCAGTGTAATCTTTCACTATTTTGACTCATTTCAAGGCCAGAAACAGCTACACCACCAGCATTTACAGCTTTACCGGGAGCAAAATCAACTTTTACTGCTTGGAAGGCTTTAATAGCTTCAGGAGTACAACCCATATTAGAAACTTCAGCAACAATTTTAACGCCATTAGCAATTAATGTTTTGGCATCATCACCATTTAATTCGTTTTGTGTAGCACAAGGCATTGCAATGTCACATTTTGCTTCCCATGGTTTCTTACCAGCGAAGAATTTTGCACCTGCGAACTTTTCAGCATATGGAGCTACAACATCATTATTAGAAGCACGAAGTTCTAACAAGTAATCAATTTTTTCACCTGTAATTCCAGCTTCATCATAAATGTATCCATCAGGACCGGAAACAGTTATAACTTTTCCACCCAATTCAGTAATTTTGAGAGCTGCACCCCAGGCAACATTACCAAAGCCTGAAAGAGTTACA
>Ga0208771_1001441_pt1 | contig 12577 bp, 13 predicted proteins | sample AntAceMetag02UKX_FD_184775 | JGI IMG/M metagenome (GOLD analysis project Ga0208771, IMG submission 184775) | Saline lake microbial communities from Ace Lake, Antarctica - Antarctic Ace Lake Metagenome 02UKX (SPAdes) (version 2) | ecosystem: Environmental > Aquatic > Non-marine Saline and...
GTGGTATAATATAATAAGAGGGAGGGTATAAATATTATGGAAATCAATGTACAAGTAACATCAAAAATACCAGAATTAATCAGACAAATTAATCAGACTATATTCATAGAACAACAGCGACAAGCCAGAATGATGTTAAGTAAAGCTCAAATATTTTGCCCTGTAATAACTGGATTTCTAAAAAGTTCTGGTTATGAACAAACAATAGCTTCAGGTGGTTCAATTGTTTCAACAGTAGGTTTCTCTGCAGAATATGCTATATATGTAGAAGCAAAGCAACATTTCTTGTATAGAGCATTTACATCTTCAGAAGCATCAATACAGAGTGGTATAATGGCTGCTATAAGCAGATTGTTATAGAAGGAGAGGATAATATGTTACTAGAGAATATAGAATCATTAATAGGCATTGAAAGTAACATATATATTGGTAACTTCCCAGATGATCCCGACAATATATGTACTATAACACAAATTCCAGGAAGACCAAGTGAACACGTATTTGGACAACAACAAGCTTTAATACGCAAACCAAGTATACAGATAAGGATAAGAGATACATCATATGATTTAGGTCAAGCAAGATGTGAAGCCCTAGTTGCTATTTTAGATGGTTTACCTAAAACTTCCTTTGCTACAGGCTCAACTATCTTAAACATGTTTCTAGATTCAGATATTGTCCCTATGGGATCAGATATAAAAGATAGATCAGAATTTATTATGATTTATAAGGTTATGACTGAGTAATACAAATATAATAGAAAGAAGGGATTTTCATGAGTTTAGCATTACCAGGAAACGAAGGATCTGTTATGATAGGAGCTAATACAGTTGCATATCTTAATAACTGGAAACTATCTATAGCTGGTGCAGAGTTAGACACTACTAAATTTGGTGATACAGATAAGAGAAGACAGACAGGTATCAAAAGTGGTTCAGGTTCAGGTACAGGTACACTTGCTGGAGGAGATACTACAGGTCAAGATATATTATGGACTAACTACCAAGCAAGAACGCCTTTTGATCTAATTCTTATGGTAGATGACACAAGTGCTATAACTGTTTCTGCAATTATCACTAAGATGACGATTACAGACGAAGTAAACGGTGTAGCTACATTCTCTTTTGATTTTGAAAGTGATGGAGCAATCGCAGTAGATACATTCTAAGACAAGACATAATACGATAAAATAAATAGAAAGAAGGGATTTTCAATGGCTTTAAGTGTAAAACCAGGTACATTAGGTGCCTTATATATGGAATCAGCAACAACATTGATGACAGACGAAGCTACTACTGCTAGTGCTGTAGATACAGTATTTACTATCACTGATACAGCTAAGACTATCATATCAATGGACCCAGCTATAACTCCTGTAGTTAAGTATGATGGTTCTGTAGTAGCGGTAGCCGACTATACTATCAACTATGCTTTAGGTACTATCACCTTTGCATCAACTCCGGGAGTAGCAGCAGTAACAATCACTGCAAACTATATCACAATGGCATTACTTCCAGGATTTACTAAGTTCTCAATTGATACTTCAGTTGGAGTACATGATGTAACTCAATTTGTTGCAACAAATGATCCTGATTATGGTTGGAAACGAATCATAGGAGCTCTTGGAGAATGGTCAGCGACAGCAGATGGTTTCTTACAGGATGATGATATACTTGATCTTATAGCAATAGCAGTTAGTGTTACAAAACACTTTAAATTTGTTTTAGATCAGACATTAGGTTCTTACTACTATGGATTAGGATCAGTTAATAAAGCGGATCTTGACGACTCAGTAACTGGTGTAATTACTCAGAACTTAGGTATAGCTTCAAGTTCTACACTTGTTAGAGTATCTGCATAATAGCAATAAGAGATAACGAGATTAAACAAATATGGAATATGAGAGGAATTGGTAATTATGGCTAAGATATGGACAGAGATTGATATGGATAAACCTAGAAAGATGAGGTTTGGGTATAAGGTTATGAGAGAGATCGATACTACAGCAGATAAAAGAAAAGGAATGTCCGAATTAGATGCATTGGAATTCTTAATCCTAATGTCACTAAAAGAAGATGATCCAGACCTTACAATAGCAGGTATTCCAGATCTCCTTAATGAATGTGATCTTGTTGATGTAAAGAATAAACTTCATGCAACCCTAGAAAGAGATATGCCCGGACTATTGGAAGTAGAGAAACCTAAAGAAGCTATACAGACTGAAGGTGTAGAACCAAAAAACGAGCAGATCACTCCAGTAGTACCCAAGCCGGAGTGATGGATTGGGATAAGTTAGAAAAAGATGCCTACGGGTATCTTGGACTAACACCTCATGAAATGTATGAATTTACACATAACGAATATACTAATATGATGAATGGTTATCAGTTCAAGAAAGAAGAATCTTTAAAGGAAGAACAGTTTAATGCTTGGCACGTAGCAGCTTATGTAGGAATGTCGTTCGCAGGTAATGAATTACCTACTATAGCAGATATATTAACTAAGCCACTATTTGGAGAGACTAAACTACCTCCACCAGAAGATGATTCTCTATTGACTGAAGATCAGAAGTTTATGAAAAATAGACGTAGATGGATAAAGGTTATAATTTTAGGAATAAAAGTACCAGACGACATCCTAGATGAATATAGCTTAACACAAAAGAGGGGATGATAAATCTCCTCTTTCTATTTTAAAGAAAGGTAGGTGTTCTTTTATGTCATTAGGAGCAGCTAATATTAATATTACTACCAATGCTTCACAAGTACAGGCTCAATTATCTGGACTACAAAGAGCATTGAATTCATTAAAAACTTCAAGTGGATCTAAGACTTCTTTAATCCCAGGATTGACTCAAACTACTACACAGGTAAACGGTCTATCAGCAGCATTAAAGAATATGGCTGGTTCATTTGTTGGAGCATCTATGGGTGCTGGTGGTTTAACTCAAAGTTTTACTAGTGTTACACAGAGTTCTAATGCTTTAACAAACTCATTGTTAGGAGTAATGTTAGGTGGTAAAAGCATTAAGAAGATATTTGTAAACATAGGTACAAGTGTAGGAAAGATGGGTTCAAATTTTAAGAATAGTATTGGAGCAATTACGTCAGCTATGAGTTCATTTAAAAATTCAACAAGTGGTGTTATGAATCAGATTGTTTTTGGTAGTTTTGGTATGGCAATAGATAAATTTAGAGATCTTCCAACACTTATATGGTCAATATCTAAAGATAATGCATTAGCATTAAAAGCTATGTTTATCACACCATTAAGTGCTATACCTAGTGCTATTGGAAGACTTAAAAACGTTATAATTGGTAACTTAAGTAATATTGGTTCAACAATAGGTAATATATTTAATAAAGTAGGCTCAACAATGAGTGGTTTATTTAGTAGAATAGGCTCATCTATGGGTAACTTATTTACTGGTATATTTGTAAAAACAGACTCATTATTGAGTAACTTGTTTACTGGTATATCTAGTGGAATAGGCTCATCTATGGGTAACTTATTTACTGGTATATTTGTAAAAACAGACTCATTATTGAGTAACTTGTTTACTGGTATATCTAGTGGAATAGGCTCATTAAATAGAATTGTGCGTGGAGAATTAGGTATGATAGGTGATACTATCAAATCTGTGTTTAATAAAACAGGTGGTTCTATACAAACAGTATTTAGTCATATAGATAATATAGGATGGATGATGAAAGACGCATTACTTGCACCATTTCAGAGAGCAGTTCAAGGTATAAGAGGACTTTCTAGAGTTCTTGTTGATATATTCAAAGATACAGGTATTTCAATTGCTGCTGTATTTACAAGACCTTTTAGGAATATCACCAATGTACTTTCAAGATCTTTTAGGAATATAGGTAATATACTTACAAAACCTTTTAGAAATATCGGTACAGTTGTTTCAAGATCTTTTAGAAATATAGGTGCTATTATTGATCGTACATTAGCTAATATACTTACAAGACCTTTTGGAACTATGGCTGATGTTATTAAATCTTCATTAGGTAGTTTACGACCAATATTGAATCATTTTGGTACTGGTATTCGTACTATATTTCGAAACTTTCAACTTATGGGAACTCATACAGGTATTGCTTTTGGACAAATGGGTATACAATTAAGAATGTCAGCAAGAGGTATCGGTCATATATTTAGTAACTTATTCTCTAATGTAAGAACTGGATTATCTGGCTTTTTGGGTGGTATGGGTAGAGGTCTTTGGTCATTAGGCGGAGCTTTTATGGGCATGGCTACTATTGCTACTGTAGCAATAGGTAGTATAGGATTAACTATAGCAGCACTAATTGCTGTAGGATTTACTGCTTTAATAGCTAAGATAGTAACAGTGGGTATTAAATATAATACTATGATAGAACAAATGAGAGTTGGATATGGAGTTATGCTTCAAGGATTTGGTCATGCACTTGATTATGGTGAAAAATCCGCTGATAGATTAATGGCAAAATTGAAAGAGTTTGCCAATGTTACACCATTCACTATGCCTCAAGTAGCTAAAGGAGCAGATTATCTATTAGGTTATGGTATAGGAGAAGGTGCTAGTAATCAAGTAGAACAAGTCACAGCAGCCGTTAGAATGCTTGGTGATGTATCTAAGGGTATTCCTACGAAACTAAACCTAATAGCATATGCCTATGGACAAATATACAGCATGGGGAGACTACAAGGACAAGAATTAAGACAGTTAATCAATGCAGGATGGAATCCTCTTCTTGAAATGTCAGCTACTGCTACAAAAAAACCATCCGAGGCAATGCGTAAACTATTAGATTCTTCAGGACTAAAAGGTCTTCAGTCTATGGGTGATCTAAAAGAAGCAATGTCAAACGGTGCTATATCGATTGACTTAGTTACACAGGCTTTGATAGATGCAACATCAAAGGGTGGAAGATTTTATGACATGATGAAGAAACAATCTTTAACTATGGCTGGTAGATGGTCTACTTTAGTTGATAAAATAGGAATCTTTTCAGGTAAAGCTACAGAAGGTTTATTTAATTCACTTAAAGGTGCGTTAGAGAACATCATCAACTTATTTGATCAACTAGCGAACGATGTTAATATGCAACATTTAGCTGATGCATTTGATCTAGATATACTTCCTGTTTTAAAAGAAATAGGATCTACTTTATTATGGATTATTGGATTAAGAGATAACATGATTAATGTAGCCGCAACACCTGATAGACCAATGAGCGGTGGAGAATTAAGACAAGCAAGAAGTGATTTCAAGAGTGGTAAATCAAAGTCTGATCCAGATCTAAAGGGTGGAAATATCGTTAAAGGTAAAGCAGCTTTTGTTGACATGGGTAATTCTATAAGTTCTGTTACTCAGAAGATAGGTGGATTACTAAAAGGGCTTTTATCGGTTGGTGTAATGCTCTTCAAAGTATATGGTGCTGGTAAAATACTATGGTTAGGTTTAAGTACTACATTCTTTGGTCTTGGAATAGTTGTTGTAGGCTTCTCAACTTTAGTTGCTACTGTATTTTATGGAATACTTGTAATAGTCAATACTGTCGCATTAGGAATTGGAGTTCTTATTGAAGGTGCATTCAACTCTATAGTAGAAATGACAGGTCAATTGTTTTCATCATGGGATAATTTTTGGTCAGGAATGATTGATATGGTTAAATGGGCAGCTTCAATGATGTTGACTGCTATTACAGCATTCTTCTTAAATCCATTTATAGCTTCATTTAATGCTATAATGGGTATGCTTCCAGAAGGAGCAGGATCAGCTTTTATACTTCCTGAAGTTGGAATCTCAGGATCATTATTTGGTAAACCATCATTTGATCCAGGGGCTATAATAAAAAGTTCCTTTACTGGTAAAAATGAAACACTAACTGCTTTAATGAAAGAAAACGATGCAATAGCTAGTCAGATTACTAAAACTTGGGATGGTGCTGGAGATACTATAAAAGGATTCTGGGGTACAATAAGATCCAATGCAGCTGCATCAAATACTGCATGGAACGATTTACTTACCCCTATTGATGTAAGCTCAATTGATAAAATGTTAGCTGGATTTGCTTCAAAGAATAAAAAGGGTATGGCTAAACTTACAGACGCAGAACGTAATGCATTACTTGGAGCTACAAATAGTGCAAAAGATCCTTCAGGTGAAGGTAGCGATAAGGGTAAAAAGGGAGCAGATAAAGCAGCAAAGGCATTAAAAGAAGCTACTGATGATGCAAAAGGATTGGCAGAAAGTATTATGGGCGTAACTGATGCACTTGTAAATATGGGTAATACTTTTGAGAAAGTAACTTATGAGAAATTTAGTCCATATAAATTAATGGTTAGAATGAATAGGTTCTTAACTGAGATGAAAGATTGGACTAAGAATCTATCTAAATTACAAGGTCAAGGTGTTCCTGCAGGTATGGCTAACGAACTATCGAAAATGGGTATGCAAGGATATGGAATGGTTAAAGCTTTAACCCATGCTTCAGATGCACAAAGAGCTAAGATAATTAGTCAATATCAAGAAGCAAGAAGTCTTGGTTGGAATGTAGCTGAAGCACAAGTTAAATGGGAACAAAACAATATAATAAATGTCACCGGTAATTCAATTGTCTCTCCTCAACTCGTAGATGTGCTTACCGATAGAATAGTACAGAAAATAAGACTTAACACTGGAACGTAATCATATCATACTTGTTTATTATCATATACTATGTTACACTCAAAGAAAAAGGAGGCATTTAACATGGTATATGATAATATTAAATGGTATGAACATAATGGATATTGGGAGAACGACACTTATGGTATGTTACATAGGTATGTATGGGAAAAACATAATGGATGTAAGATTCCCGAAGGATATATTGTACATCACAAGAATGAAAATAGAACAGATTTTGCTCCATCAAATCTTGTATTAATGACGCGTGGTAATCATTCAAGACTTCATAGAAAAGGTTACAAGATGTCTGAAGAAGGTAAACGTAAAATATCTGAAGCGAATACAGGAAGAAAACTTTGGCCTGAAGGTAGGATATTTAGTAAAGAAACTATACAAAAGATGAGTGAAGCAGCAAAAGCTAGACCGCCTATATCTGAGGAAACTAAAGCTAAAATATCGGAACTTCATAAAGGTAAACCAAAATCTGAAGAACATAAAGCTAAGTTATCACAAGCAGCTAAGAATAGACCGCTTATATCTGAGGAAACTAGACGTAAGATCGGTGAAGCTAGTAAAGGGCGGAAACATAAGAGGCCAATCATATGATATAATAGATATAAAGGGAGTGGTTTAGGTGGAGCAGTTAAATATTCAAAGAATTATGTACGACAGTATTATTAGGATTGAAAAGAAACTTGATGCACATATAGCCCATTCATCAAGTACAGGTATAACAGGTAAGGATTGGGTAAAGATTATAACAGTTATATGTGGTATAATTACAACAGCTACAGCAGTAGTCTTGAAAGCTAATGGGGTGGTCTAAATGGCTTGGAGTTGTCATTTTCTTGAGTATCAAGGTACTTATGAAGCATTACTTGGAACTGATCCTGATGGTATAAATATTGTTGGTCATGGTATGGAGCAATGGGATATGATGGTCAATACAACTAGACGTTCTGGAGAACAAAGAGGCTCTGGTGTAGTAGGGGCCTCTATTAGTTTAGATTACTTTAATATTAAATCAACATCAATTACTGGTCAAACAGAAGGAGACAATATTCGACTTTATAAATGGATAGATCATTCTGAGCTTATTAAGATTGGTACATTTGAATATGAAAAGAAAATAGCAGGACAAAGTACAGTAAGATTTACTATGTTTACACGTAACAGTAGGATTATACCTCCTGGAGGAATGGGGCCTATATTAGCAACGTCTGATGACTTTTGGCCCGTAGTAGGGCAAAGACTCAAAGTAATGTCATTTGATTCTGATATGTTCTATGGTACTATAACTAATATTGATATTAGATTACCTGATTTATCATTGGATATCGTAGAATTAGAAATACAGGTATCTACTTATATGCAAATTGCTATGAGGAGAACTGTCAAGATTGAATATGATATAGGTACTATAAGTAGAGTTATTGTAGCTGATATGATAAATCGTTACTTATCACCTGAAGGAATATATCTTGGTTATAATATGGAAATCGGAGCATCATTAGATGATGATTGGATGGACGATTGTATAACAGTAGGTGAAGTATTAGATAGATGTGCTTCTATGTCCGGCTATCAATGGTTTGTTGATGATATGGCTGGTTTATGGTTTGTCGATGATATACCTATTGTAAATACAGGATATAATTTAGATGACAGGGATTTACCTGTCATTACGGTACGTGATTTATTATTCAGTTCTACTTTAGATGCATATGCTAATAAAATGTTCTTCACAGGAGGTCCAGATGGTGGAGGTAATCCAGTAATTATCTATAATACTAATTTGACAGAGATGAATAATAAACAAGATGTAGAAGGTGGTACAGGAGTCTACGGAAACGTAATAAGAGATGCTTCTATTGATGAATCAAGCTACAATACAGCTGAATCTCATGTAAATCCAGAATATACTACTAATCCCGGTCAAATAAGATTAGAAGGTCATGGACAATATACAGGATATATAGTATGGAATCTAACAAGAGCAACTTATGCTACTATATCTGGAATATTTAATGAAAACATGTTCTATGTAACACCATCAATAACAGGACAAGTCCCAGGTGATACAATAGTATTATTCAACACAGCAAATCTTATATTGAAGAGTGCTTTAAAGAAACAAAGTACTATACCAAACAAACTATCATTTGAAACAGATCATCTTGGGTACAGTCCAGGAGAGAAGATGCTTGTACACTTAGATATATTAAATATTGGTGCTTCTTATTGGATTGTAGAGTCTGTTAAGATTTTTGATCCTATGAATGCAGACAAAAACTTATATTGTAAACTATCATTATACTTACGTAATGGTGACGATTTCAGTACTCAACGTCCTGTGACGTATAAAGATTACTTTATGGTTTATTAAGGAGGAATTACAATGGCTAGAATGAGAGCTGGATTTGGTAGTTTATCGGGAGCAGCCAACCCAAGAGTTGTATATAGTTATAGTGCTCCAATTAAGCCTAAATTTAAGATGGTTTGGGTAGATCTTAATGACTTCTCACAGTATTATTGGAATGATTCAGCATGGGTTTCAATAGCTATGGGACTTGGAGCAATTACGTCTATGATTACTGATGATGTAACAGTTATTAATTTCAAAACAGGTGATCCTCTCCTTACTAAGATGGCTATAGGAGTTGTAGCCGATAAGGATGGACTTGATATACCACTTCTTGTACTTGGTGCTGGTGATGGTGAAGGTAATAATAGAGGATATATTTCTAAAGGTGTTGATGGGTTACAGATGTATTACATAGGTGATTTAGCAGGTGGAGAAGTAGCTGGTCTTAAATTGACTAAAGATGGAGTATATTCTACTCATAAGATCATAGTTGATGCAGATTTAGGCTCTGAATTCACTATTGATGCAAGTCATTGGAACGCTAAACTCGAAGAAGCAGCAATAAAGACAGTTGTAGAGAATGGTGCAAAAGGTTGGAATATAGCTACAGCTAATCTAGTTAATACAGATGTAAACTATTGGAACTCTGGCGGAGCACAAGCTACAGGAGCGGCAGCAGTAGCTATCATCAATGCAGCATTAAATATAGTATCAGATCTACCTTCTACTGTAACACAAGGTACGTTTGGTATTAAAGCAGCTATAGATAGTACACATTATGCTACTCTTACAGGTAATGGTCTTGAGATTGTAGGTGGTGCTTTAAGTATTAGAAGTACAGCAGGTGATTTGATGATGAGCGGTTCTGGTATAATAGCTGATCAAATTATAGCAGGTACTATGACAGGTTTTACTATCCAAACGGCAGCAAGTGGGGAAAGATTAGAATTTAGTGCAGATGGTATTAAAGGTTTTGATGCCGTAGGTGCTAAAAGTGGTTTTAACGTTGATGATACATATAATGATATAGGTTTATATGATAGTAATGTTGAATTGATGGCTATAATTAATAATTTAGACGGAACTGCAGGAATACGATTTCAAGGTTCTAATATAGGTTACGGAGCTGGAGGTACATGGTATTGTCAAAATGAATGGGACTTTTACTATGCCACAGTGAAGAATCTTACAGCAGTATTTGGTTGATCTGTAGCTTAGTAATAAGTTAATTTTATCTTATTCACTGTATTGCAATTAATCCTTTATCAGTATATACTAACGACAACGAGCCGTAAAGGTTTCATTATGAGTGATGAACAAAAGAAAAAGATTTCCCAAACTAAGAAGGGGATATCTTCTTCAAAAGGATATTACATAAAAAAAGAGGTGAATTAATTGGCTATAACCACTACTACCGACAATGGATACACCCGGATAGACGGGTGGGTGGAAGAGTTAACCCACCCGTGGTATGAATATGATGCTTTTGATTTCAAATTATACTATTGGAATGGTTCGGCTTGGATTTATACGCAATTCTCAGGAGAGACATCTAATTATTTTCATACATTCACATGTACGCCCGGATATCAATACTACATAAACGGACGCGCTAAATACAGTGGTGTGTGGTACGATGTTGGAAATTCTGGAGCTGTAGTTTTAAGTGAATTACCTGTTCCGACTATAAGTGGAGAAAGTGTAACAAATCAAACTATAATTTTCACTACTGCTTTAACTTTTGGTGCTAGAGCAACTCAGTGGTGGGGTTCTACAAATAACGTTGATTATCAATGGTATGACATAAGCGTTATAAAAGCAACTTATAAATATGATGCAGGACATAATTATTTCTACTTTAATTACTCCACTTCGGGTAATCAGATAACCTTTACAGGATTAGCAGATAATCAAGTTCAATATTATTCAGTAAGAGCAACTTATGATGGATATTATTCAGCACCTGCTGAAAATTCGGCTGGTCAGGGATATTTGGATTATACAACTTATTATAATGCACCTACACTTACGAGTAATGTTATTACGGCTGAAACGTTAATTTCTTTTAGGTCAGCGGCAAATGGAGCAGCAGGAAGTTATCAGGCAGTAGATTGGGAATGGGGTGTGTATGGTGTAAATTATGCCAATAGTCATTCGCAATCAACGACTGCATATACTGTACCTTCGTTATCACCGGGAACACATTATCAAGTGCGTGTAAAATTGCGTAATACAACAAGTGGGTATTCGAGTGATTGGAAATACGCATACCCTTACACTGAATCTTTAACGACACCCGGTTCACCTTCTAATGTTTCAGTTACAATAAATACAGGATATTATATGTATATCTACTATTCGTGGGGTTCTAATGCAACAAGTATGGACTTTAGGTGGGGTGAAAACGGTAGTACATGGGATTACACTTATAGTTCGCAAACAGCAAATAATTATTCAAGTTATAACTATAATGTTAATACTATTGATGCTGGCACTAAATACTTTCAAGTAAGGTCAAGAAGGTTAGAATCAGGATATACAACATATTCAAGTTGGGTAAATGCTTCACCGTGGCCATTTACTATAACCGATAGACCTTCTAATTGGGCATGGACAACTACTGTAATAACAGGTGGATCAATAGTTATAGACAATGCTAATAAACGTATAAAGCCTCTAACAGCAACCGAATGGAATGCATTTGGAGTAAGAATTAATCAGTTTAGAGTATATAAAGGATTAGGTAACTATTCGTTTACTACGGTATATATAAATACAGCTATGACAGCAGCTATTGTTAATGAAGCTAGGAATGCTATTTTAGCAATGTCGCCACCTACAACAACACCTTATGAAGTATCAGCTGGAGACAAGGTAACATCTAACTTCTTTAACGCCTTGAAGAATAGTTTGAACAGTCTTTAGACTTGTCTTTAATGCAAAAGTTAGTGTATACTAAAGATAAGGAGCTGATGACAATGATTTACGATAACAAGAAATGGTACATGAGTAATAATGGGTATTTATATAATCCTAAATTGGGTATGTTACACAGGTATATCTATACCGAACATAATGGTAACATACTAGAAGGATATGTAGTTCATCATATTAATAGTATAAGGACCGACAACGCCCCAAAGAATTTGATAGCGATGACTAAGAGTGAGCATAGTATATTACATAATAAAGGTAAGAAAGCTTCTGATGAAGCAAAACAAAGAATGAGTATAGCTAGACAAGGTGAAAAATCAGTAAAAGCTAAATTAACAGAAGAGAATGTAAGATTAATAAAAGGTTGTTTAGAACTCGGGTATACGCATAGATACTTAGCTGAAATGTTCAGTGTTAACCCTTCTACTATATCTAATATAAAACGTGGTAAAACTTGGGTTATAGTGGTATAATAAATTATGAGAGGAGATGATCATATGAATGAAAAAGAAATAAATCTTACAGAGGATGATGTACAAAACTTAATTATATTCTTGAATAGAGTACAGTTTACTGGTATTCAAGAGGCTGGTGTTATTACTATACTT
>Ga0208771_1001442_pt1 | contig 12577 bp, 25 predicted proteins | sample AntAceMetag02UKX_FD_184775 | JGI IMG/M metagenome (GOLD analysis project Ga0208771, IMG submission 184775) | Saline lake microbial communities from Ace Lake, Antarctica - Antarctic Ace Lake Metagenome 02UKX (SPAdes) (version 2) | ecosystem: Environmental > Aquatic > Non-marine Saline and...
AAGAATTAGAAAAAGAAATGAAAAAACAAAGAGAAGAATTATTTAATGTTGTTGGAAAAATGGGAATTATGGAAACCTTGCTGCATAAAGTTCAAATAAAGAATGGATTAAAACCTACTGAAGTTATTGATTCTGACACTGTTCATATGGAAATCTTTGAAGGGAAAGAAGGTGATTGGGAAAATAACAAGTATAATTCTCCACAGAAAATAAAAAGTAAATAAATTAGTGTTTGTTTATTTGGAGTTTTAAAGGTAGGAGGAAAATCACACAAAACCCCCTACCTCGAGTTGGATTTCCCCCCAAAAAGTTTATTGGGGAAATGATTAATCATTAAGAATTTTACAAATTGTTCTTCAGACATTGCGAGTATCCACTTTGCATACTTGTTTCTTTTCTCCTCACATTCTTTTAAAAATTGTTTTTTATTTACCATTTTTCTCCTGCTTCATCTCTTGCTCTTGCTTGTTCTTGCTGTGGAACTGGTTCCACAGCTGAATGTGAATCAACCATTCTTTTCTTTGCCCAAGTAGAATAATGTTTTTTATTTACCATTTTTCTTCTTTTTCTTCTTCTTCTTTTTTTTAGTTTTGTCCTTGGTTTTCTGGATTATTGGTCGAACTTCGAACCCTGTATAACCCAAACTTCCTTTTTTAGCTGCTCTAGAGGCCTTAATATTGAATTTAAATGCAGTAAAAGAAGGAGTATATCCAAAAATTCTACTTGAAGTTTGGTATCTTCCTGATCTTGATCTTGGAAGGTCCAATCTTAACCTAGGAATAAATGGAATTAAAAATTTACCAGGATTAGTTGGTCTTGGAGTATAAGGTCTTATATTGTTTGGTCTTGTAGGACTTGGTGTTTTCATAATCTGGGGAGTTGGTATTTTCATGTCGGGAATTGTTTTGGGGGGTGCAACTGCAACTCTTGTTGGAGTTTTTAATTTAGTTCCACTTTTTATATCACTATAGATTAAAGGTTTCTGACCAATTATCCAATTCCCATAAACTTTCATTTGATGATCTAACTTTATTTTTTGTTGTGTTTCTAATTGAACTTTTTGTTTTGGATTCTTTAGTTTTTGGTCCAATATTTTTGGAGGATTCATTCCTCCAGTGATTAAACCTGCACCTTTCATTGTTTGAGGTAATTGTATATCAATTATTCCAGTTATTTCTAATTTAGGTTTTGGAGGTAATACTCTTGGGGTTTCAATTATTAATTTCCCACTACTATCTGTAAATAATTTAAGAACTGGTTCTTTTATTATTCCCTTGTTTTTCAAAGATTTAATTAATCCTTTTGTTGCATCATCAGACAATCCAAATTCTTTTTGAACTTTCTGAATAACTTTTAATTGTTCAACTGTAGTTCCTTTCTTTACAACTTCTCGTTCAACCCCCCCATAAAACTCTTCTAACTTTTCAAATTGATTTTTACTTAATGTTTTTTGAAGTTGTTTACTTAATGTTCCTGTTTGCATTGCAGGACCAAAGAAAACTCCTGTTGAAACATCCCCATAGAATTTTACTTGTTTATCTCCAGAGACAGGAGTTCCCATCCAAGTTCCTTTAATTTTGTCAGAGAAACCTGTCTTTGCACTAATAATTTCTCCAAAGGTCATTGAAGTTTTTATTGCAGAATGTATTGGACTATAAGGAAGGTTACCTGTTTTTGCAAATTCACCCCAAGAAAAGTTTCCTCCTGATTTGGAAGGAACTAAAAAATCTGATTTGTAAAACTCTCCTTCTTTGTATCTTTTAACTTTTCTGTTTAATTGTTCTTGTGGAGAAGGTTGTAGTTGTTGTTGTTCATAGGCCTGAAGTTGTTTTCTTCCCTCCCTATCTGTAGGAACTAAATATGCAGAGTTTTGTTTAGCTTCTTGAATATTTTCTGCAGTTATTTTTCCACCTGTTGCAGGAACATTATATGAGATTCCTCCTTGATAACCTGTTCTTTTGTAAAGGTCTTGTTCTTCTTCCCTATATTGTTCTCCTTGTTCTGGACTAATTCCTTGGGGTTCAATGTCTAGTTGAACTGGTGCAGAACTTCCACCTCCACCAGAACTTCCTCCACCAGTTGCACGAGTAGTTGTTCCAGGAGTATAACTTGAAGTTGTTTTAGAACCTCCACCAACATAATCAGTAACTTTAACAGACCGAGTTGGAGCGGACACAACGGATTGTTTTACAACAGTTTTCTTCCTACTAATTTTACTAGAAACATAACTCTTTGCTTTACTCCACCAACTCATAAGAAGTTATTAGATTAAGTTATTTTTATATTTAATGTTCTTCAACTACTTCTTCTTCTATTTGTTTGTCAAGTTCTTTTTCTTTATTGGTAGAATTATATGCCCAAGCAAAAATTATTATTAGAAATATAATTCCTCCCCACATCATGTTCATTTTAATTTCTCCATAAAATTATTCAACTCTTTTTCATCAGGCATATTACTTGCTTGTTCTTTAGTTGGAAGTTGATTGTATAACCAATTAAAGAATAAGATTAAACAGATGTTAAAAGTAATACTTCCCATTGAAGAAATCCTTGCACCAATGTTTAAGAATAACCAATTAGAATATAGGGAATAAGAAGATGCAACTGCAACAACTCCAAAACAAATCATTCCCATCTTATAAAATTGGTATAGATTAATCTGTGCTTTGTCTAAGAAACTCATTTACTTATTGTTCCCCCATTGTCTTCCATTTGTTTTGTAATTATTTCGCTAACTTCCCTCGCTGATTTCTCTGGAAACCTTTCAACCATTACATTTAATCCTTCATCATACCTAACATCTTTTCCTGATCTTGCTTCTGCTTTTGATAACTTCTTTGCAAGTGCTTTGTCAGAAAACATTGCAACTGCGAATTGATACTTACAAACTATTCTTGCAGCAATAGGTTTTTCAATTCCCACCGCATTCTTTTTCTTTAGGATTGCATTAATCGTTACCCAATCTTGATTGTCTGACATGAACTACCCTCCGCATATTTATTAGAAATCCTTCTGAAATATAAACTTTCCTTTGCCACTTTGTCATTGTTACTGTTTCTATTTCTTTCCATTTAGTTAATTTTCCTAGTGCTCTTTGAATAACCACTTCTGTTGAATCCAATCTACCTTTCAATTCCTCAAGGGAAGTGAAACCTAAATCATCAACTGCTTTGATTACCTCTTGTTGCCCCATCACTCTCTCTCACTTTCATAACATAACCATATCCGTAAAGTATATAAATGTTATGTTATTGTTAATGTTAAAGAGAAAATGGCATGGCAGAAAAACTATGGTGATGAAGCACCCACAAGCGATATTGCATGGGATTTAAGACAAGGTTATATTAAAATTCTTCAGGAAACTTTGGAAAGGATTTCAGATTACCGAGGGAAAAGAGATTATAAGAATTGGTTTGAAGAACTTGATGGTCTTTACATTGACATTTCTATGCACCTTAATGGAAAAGAAGATGATGACAAAACAACAGAGAAAGATTATTACCAAAGTATGTTGCAAGAATTAAATACGGAAATAAATGCAAACCCTGCTGCTTATAGAAATGAGAACATTGAATCTAATAAAATTTATACTTGTTTAAAGAAAATTAATATGTGGTTGTTGAGCAAGATGAAATATTATGATATCTTTGGAAGTAAACCAGCAGAGGATGATGAATACTAATGGTAAGAGTAGAACCTTTTGGGTTTCCCCTAGACAATAGATTGAAAGGAAGAATAGATGGGATGTTAAGAAGATGTATTCAAAAGAATCCAAAGAGAGATGCAGTTCTTTTATTTGAAGGAGCAGAAGGAGAAGGTAAGACAACATTTTCAATCGGAGTTGGTTTTTATGCTGCCGGAGTATTAGGTAGACCTTTTGGTGAGAAGAATGTGTTCTTTGATTTGGAAAAGATGATTCAATTTCTTCAATCAACAGAGGATCAGATTGCTGTGTGGGATGAACCAGCACTTCAAGCATTGTCTAAGGATTCTTTAACTAAGATGGTGAAGAACTTGGAGAGATTGTTGATGATGGCGAGGAAGAAGAGACACTTCATAATGATTAACCTTGCTTACTTCAATAAATTTAGTGAATACATTGTATGGCAAAGACCTTTAGGAATGATTCATGTTTATTCTAAAGGAGGAAAGTATGCTGGAAGATATAAGTATATTAGAAAGAGAAACTTGGAGAAGTTGTGGCAAGATTGGAGAAGAAGACATCAAAGGAACTACCACAAGCATAGTTCCCCCAGAGATATGGGAACTTTCCCTGATGTATTGAATCCAACCTATAAATATAATGTTCTTAGTCAATTTGACTTGGAAGCGTATGAAAAGAACAAGGACCATGCAATTATGACTATTGGTAATGCTTTCATAGGAACAGAGAGGGATTTTAGAAGGGATGCTTACTTCAGAGCAAGAGCAAAGTGTGCAGAATTGGGGGTCAAGTGGACTAGAGAGGACTTTGCAAACATAATACAGGTTTCTTTGCCAACTATCACAAAATACTCTAAGGATTATGATGAAAGTAAAGAAATAAAAAACTAAATATAATAATAAAGGGTTTGGGGGGAAAAAAAATAAAAAAATGATGAACACAAAAGAAAAGATGCAAATGATTATGGTTGTCCTAACAATAGTGGTGCTTTTGATGGGTCTCCTATATATAGGGATGAAATTGACCCACTTTAATAGGGCAGTGGTTGATCCATGTGGAGTTTGTGTTGAATTAAATCAACACCTGGAAAAATGTTTTGAAGATGCCTCCTATACAATACCCGATTCAACTTTTGTAATTAATGTAGCACCAACGGAGTTTGAAGAATGAAATTTGGAGGACAATCTTGGAACAAAAGTCCAAAGAAAAAACCAGGAATGATTACAAGGTTCATTTGTAAATATTGTAAAAGAAATTACAAAGTAGATTGGGCCAGGAAGAATCATGAAAAATTATGTAAGGAGCATTATGATGAAATGTAAGTTCCAAAGTCATGGTATGTTCTGCACCCACCTAGGTAATGAGGACCTTAGAAGTAAGAAACAAAGTGGGAAAAAAAGAATTAGGAAAAAGAAATGTTGTAAAGAGTTCTGTCCTCTGGAGAAATTTCTAGGATGAAAGCAATAATTTATGCGAGGATTTCCACTAATAAAGAGAAACAAAATGTCAAACAACAAGTGGATTACTGTAAGAAGTGGGCACAAAGAGAGAATTATGATGTGGTAAGGTACTACACAGATGAGCAAACTGGCAAGGAATCTGAAAGGAAAGGTTACCAGAATATGCTTAATTGCTTGAGAGATCACCCTGACTATGTTTTAATTGTCCAGGACACTGACAGATTGACCAGGAACTTTAAAGATGGTGTTGAATTAGAGAGTTTTATAATTGACAATGGGATCACTCTAAAATCTATATCAGAAAATGTAGATTTGAATAGTCCTAATGGAAGGTTCATGTTTAGAATCAAATTGTCTATGAACTGCTTCTATGTTGAAAATTTAGTTCAGAAGATTAGGGTAGGAGTTGCTAGAGCTAAGTTAGAGGAAGGAAAATACCTTGGTAGGAAAAAAGGTTCTAAGAATAAGGTCCAGAAGAAAAGAAAGCACCTCCCTAAGCAACCCCCAAAAATACATATATTTAAATAGTAGTTTTGTTATGGTATAGATATGGTTAGGTTACAGGAGTCAAAAGGAAGATATTTTATTACTTTTCCTAAGAATATTGTAGAGAATAAAGAATGGGAGAAAGGTCAAGATTTAATTATAGGTTTCAATCAAGATGGTGATGTTCTAATTAGGGAGGTTAGAAAAAAATGAGTAGAAAATTAACAAAGAGACAGATCAGGAAAATAGAAACATTCTTTAATAATATTGGAGAACTTGGAAAGAGAATGGGCCCGATCTTCTTTGGTGATGCAAAAGATTCATTTACTAGAGGAGTTTCAATGTTAAGTGCATTATTCTGGACCTGGTTAGAGTTCATGTTCCTTAAATTCATCTTAACCTATATCTTTGGGATTGCAGGGTATATTATGAGTGATGGAGATTATGGAGTTTCAGTTATGACAATGATTCAAGGTGCTGACTTTATTGTTGCACTTACAACGATTTATGTATTAATAGTATTTTTATTTAGAATGAAAATAACTTATGGGAAGGTAATTGAAAAATGAGAGAACCAAAATTAGAACTTTTAAAGAATAGTATAATGGCAGCTAGGGATGAAATGATTAGGAATGAAAGATGGTCTAAGGCCATGATTAAATACCATGAAAAAACACATGAATGGGTCCATGAAGCAGGGAAGATTACATTTTGGATGACCTGGAGTTGTGGTCTTGCAATATATTTGCTAGGAATATTAACAGGAATGGTAGAATTGCAATTCTTTGGTATTGCATTATTTATTATTTCAGGATTTCAACCAGCAACACAATTATTCTATGCACTACCTAAAAGAAAAAGATTATTGAAACAATTAGAAGAATTTCTTGAAGGGGAAAGAAAATGATGACTTTAAAAACAAAAGGGAGGAAAAAATAATGGGAATGAAAGAATTCATGGATAATTGCAAGGAACAATATATGGACGAAGGTAATCTTGATAAGATTTCCGAAACACCTAAACAAATAGTTGATGCTCCTGAAAAAGAATGTCCAACTTGTGCTAAAATTAGGGAGTTATTGAAATAAGATGGTATGGTATCACACAGTTGCTACTTACGGAATAATCTTAGGTTTCCTAGGAATATTTGGTTATTTAATTTGGGAATTATTTAAAAACAGAATAAAAGGAGGTAAAAATATGGCAAGATATACAGAAGAACAACAAATTCCAGGAACTGAACCAGTTGCAGCACCAGTTGCACCTATTGCACCAGCACCTGTGGTTGCACCAGTTGCAGAACCTGCACAACCAACACTAGAACAAGTAATTAATAGTATTTTAGAAAGATTAACTGTTTTGGAATCAGCAACTTTTAGAAAACAATAAAAATAAAGTTCCCCAACTCTAATTGTTGGGGAACCAGACACTAAAAACTAAAGGAACATTTTTTATTTTCTTTTAACATAAATTGCATACCCTTTCTTAAGTTTATGAATTGAAACATTGTAGCCCATTTTCCTAAATCTTGCAGCAGTATTTCTTGCATTCAAAATCTTATGTGATTTATAGATTGTCATTATTTAAACCTCCTTATATTTTTACAATTAAATATTTTGTAAAATTTTTATATTTTAAAGATTTTTTTGCATTACTAATTGCAATCTTTGCCTGATACCTTGTTTTAAAACTTTTTGGGATCATCAAAGAATTTCCTTTTTTTGTTCCTACTATTATTTTATATGCCATTATTTAAACCTCCTTAATATTTTTTTTAGATTAGAAATAGTTAATCTCCTTAACTTCACAGGATCAGAAGGTTCTTTTCCCATTTTAATCTGGTTCATCCCTATTTGACCAATTAAATATGTTTTTACACTCATTTTAATATACCTCCCTTGATTTGACTTTAGTTTTGTATTTTTTGGAGAATAGTTTTATAGCATTTGCTTTTGTTTTTGCTCTTGTATAATCTCTGGTAAATTGTATACCACCTTTAACATTTCTTGACATATCTAAACCAAACTTTTTCAGAATAATTTTTTTTGTTACCATTTTATTTTCCTCCCTTGCCTATACACCGATCTTTGTTTTTTCTTTTTTCTAGCCATATAAACCACCTAGATTTAATGTGGCCTTAGAATTATATTCTTTATGAAGTTGTTTCCGAGTTTTTTTCTTATACTTGGTCTTTTTAACACCTAATTTTTTACAAACTTCATTACTACATCCCTTTGTTTCATGTTTAACTGATTGTTTTGCAACTATAAAAACATCTTTTATGTTCCTTCCAAATTTTGTTACTACTTTTTTTGCTTTCATTATGGTTCACCCTATGTTTGTGGTATAAAAAAGGAAAAAATAAAAAAAAAATAAACTATTTAACGGAGGTTTATACCTTCCTTCCGCCTCTAGTTAGAAATACACCTAGGAATAGCATACCAACTGAAAGAGCAATTATTGCTGGTGTCCATCCTGCTAATCCAGCAGTTCCCATCTGTCCTTCTAAATAGAAAACATTCTGGGTTGCTTGTGAAGCAGATGATGTGTCTGTTGTGTTACCACAAAGACCTGAAGAGACATTATAAGACCAAGTTCCACCAGTTGCGATGTCACTACACCCATCCACACTGCTACCAAACTTAGAAAGTATTACTACTCCTACACCAATTATAATTGCAAAGGTTACTAGACCATATCCTAAAGCAGACAAGTTGTCAAACATTCTATTTAATCAAGAATGTTTAAACTTTTCTTCCGCCTCTAGTTAGGAATACACCCAAGAATAACATACCTACACTTAATGCAATTATTGCGGGTGTCCAACCTGCTAACCCTGAGGTTCCAAGTTGTGTGTTCAAGTAAGAAACAGTTGTGTTAGCAGTTCCTCCAACAGAGTCACCGAATTTTTGAAGAACAACAGTTCCTACACCAATAATAATAGCGAAAGTTACTAGACCATATCCTAAAGCACTTAAATTATCAAACATTTATTTTGACCTCCTTTCATTAATATTCAGCATAAGTATTTGGAAGAATAAGTCCTTTATATATCGTTAAGTCACTTTTAAGTTACTTCTTAGTTACCTAAACATTTCTTTCTTGCCAAGTAATATATATTATGGAGAACAATATTTGTCCTAGAAACAACATAAGAAATTTCCAACCCATTAGACCCAAATATGTTAAGAACATACCAGAAATTAACATAAGGAATGCGGAAGTCATCAATGCTGCAACAAAACCAAACTGTGGCATAAAGGCCATGAACAGAATTACTTGCATCATAATCATTAATCCTACATAACCCCACCCACCTGTATTAGTATTCACTACATTAAGTAATGAAGAGAAATTATTAGCTCCTTCAAATGGGTTGGTTATATTTGTAAAGTTACTCATGTTTTCACCTTGAACAATATTCTTAAGATTATAAACCCTAGTGCAGTGATCCATAGTCCTCTAAGGGCCCAGGACAAGTAGTCAGGTAACATCATATATTTTACAACTGTTTCAATCCATCCTCCACCTGCAACAAAGACCATTAACATGGAGAACAACGAGGTTATAATATTCCAAGAAGTTCCCAAAGTTAGACCTACTGCTGACAAAAATGATGCTTCACCACCTGTAATGCTATCTTCTTGATTTTCTTGATATTGATTAAAACTTGCTTCCATTGATGAAGTGTCTAATCCTTCAACTTCAAAATCCTCTCCATCATGTAAATTATTCATTCCTCCAATAACTATTACCCCAAATATTAAAATGAAAATTATAGAAAACACCATTCCCTCTGTCCATCCCTCAAATGTTGATGCCATTAGGACTTTGCCTTCCCGAGATAATGAATTATTATCCCTGCTAAAGTTACAATCCCCATGAAAATAGCTATGTTTATTGCACCAAATATAACCACTGGAATTAGACCAATTATTAATAATGTTATTGATGCTACTGGGGAGAATATACCAATTAATCCTACTACCATAGCTAAAATAAACCCTATGAATAATCCAAAGTCACCATCAACAGCATCACTTAGGGAATGCCACAAAGTAATAAGAATTTTTTCTGGAGATGCTGTTCTATATCCAACCGCATAAAAGTTTCCAGAATAAGTTCCAGTACCACAGGTCATTACTCCAGTATATCCAGTTGCACTTGAATTACAAATTAATATACTTTGTAATCCTGTTTCTTTGTAAACATCTAATCTCATTGAATCTGTGGCCTGACTTGCATCATTCCAGGTGAAAACAAATCTACTATTATCTGAATCATAAACTAAAGTAGATTCTACATCATACACCGAAAAGAAATCTGTTTCTGCTGAATCTACTTGAAGAGTATATGTGCAGGGGTTTACTAAACAGGCCATTCTTACTGCTGCTGCAAGTTGAATTAAAGTTCCGTCCCTTTCATAAACACCAACCCTGTAATCAACATCTTCTACTTTAACTTTCATTACTGTCTTACCATCACCATCAGTATATGCTGCTTCAACAATTTTATATTCATCTAGTTCAGGATACCATCTTAATAAATTCAAATATTTATTATTGTAGGGAGTAAGTTGTGCATCCTTTACTTCAAAGATGAAAGATGTTGCTGATGCTGTTGGAAGATTGTAAAGAGTATAAGCATTCCCTGTTTCATTACTTAAAGGAAATTCTTCAAACATATAGAATCTTCTTTCCACATACCCTGTTGAATCATAATTAATTTCTCCATAACCTAATTTATAATCTCCTTGAGTTTCATTAATACAAATTCTAAAGATGTCTGTATCTACAAAGTTTCCATACAATTCTTTTGAACTTGAATCTCCTGTTCCATATTCAAAATTATAATCAATATTCATGTTTTGATCTGTTAAGGTGTTTGCATCCTTAAAAGTATAATTTGCTGTTTCAAAGTAACCTGCTGGGCAGGCAGTGTTTGTTATGTTAATTGATTGTAGGGCAGTAACTGAATGGGAATATGTTGGAGAAGTTATGTATGTTGTTGTTGCTCCATCATTCAAGGAAACATTCCAAAAGAAATCCATTGTTCCAGAGGCGGTAACTACGGGAATTACTATTGTGGAATTAAATATTACATTACTTCCACTCCCAGTGTCGGTTAAAACACTATTAGTTCCATTATGATTTAAGTTTCCATTCATACTTAAATATATTGAATCATCATAGGTTAAATTAATTATGAAATATTCAGTATCTGTTTCAAATGTTGTAGTTGGGTAAGTTTTACTATTTTCAAATAAAGTATAATTCCATTCATAGAAAGTTGATCCAATATTATTTACTGAATCATTTGCATAAACTGTTATGTTATTATTTATATAACTTTCAATAGAAAAGTTTGAAACATTACTTGCACCATAAACAGTTATGTTTGAACTATTATGATTATACCAAACTGAATCAAAAGTTCCTGCCTCTACAATACTCCAGTTTAAAGTAACATTTTGATTAACATAACCATAAGAAATTGGAGTTGTTGGAGATATAATTGTAATCACTGGTGCAGTTGAATCTACATTAACAGTTCTATTTTCACTTGCAAAACCACAATCCCCATCACTATCACAAGCTTGTACTCCCCATAAATAATTTCCATTTCCTATAATTGTATGACTCCAGATAGTTTCATTTGTATTTCCACTCAATCCAGTTGTTACATTTTCTTGTTGGAAAATTCCACTTTGATTTGTCCATAAACTCATATTAGATATTGTTGCTACTGTTTGTGTTGCAGTTGCATTAAACTCTATAGTATTTATTGATGGACCATAATCATTTTCTGGAGAGTTTAAAACAATTAAATTTCCTTGAATCTCACTATAATATTTTCCTTCTCCAGAATTAAATAAATTAACTATTTCAGCATCAGTTAATGCTTTACCCCAAAACCCTGTATCATCATAAGTATTTTCATTATATTTCTGGTCTATTGCTAATTGATAACCTAAATTAAATTGTGCATTAGTTCCAGCTGTTGAAAGATTTAAAACACCAGTTCTTGTAACATTTCTTATAATTGAACCATTCCAAAAAAGAGTAAAATTACTTCCATCTCTTTTTAATGCCCAGTGTATCCATCTATTTTCAACAGAAGGAATATAATCTGTTCCTTCAACTCCATCCTTTTTAGATGTTCCTCCACTGTTTATTTCTAAAACAATATGTCTATCTTCTGCTCCTGCATAATAATTAAATACACGAAATCCTTGTGTTGCTGAACCTCTTGAATTACTCCAAACTGGTCCATGATCCCTTGCTGTTTTAGTATAAACCCATCCTGCGATTGTGAAATTTTGATTTTCAATACTACTCATAATATCAGTAGTTCCTTTAACTTGTTTAAAATAGTTTGAAACACTTGTATGTCCTCTTGAACCATCTAAAACCCCACTACTTTCTGGAACAGTTCCAACTTCTGTCCAATTATATAATCCATTAACTACATCAATTACATCTCCTGTTGTTTCATCAAATGTCCAATAAGCAATTAAATTAGGGTTTTTACCCCAAACTGCCCATTCATCAATTAACTTTCCTTGAGAAGTAATTTGCCAATCCACAGTTCTTGAAGATTTCTTTTCTCCTTCTAATTTAATTTCATAAGTTCCTGTTTCTACTTCACTTCCTAAAGTATATTCTTCCCATAACTTTTCTGTTTCTTTGTGAGTTCCTACTTTAACATTCTTACAATCATATTTCTCTGTATAAGTTGTATCATTCTTTGGTTCATATACTTCTTGTTCTTTACATTGATATTCAAAATCATCTACATCATAAACTTCTTCGCCTGTTTTAATATAGAATTGATAACTTTTAATATCTTGTTTAATCCAAGATTCATCTTCTTGCAAAGTCATAAACTTAACATCATCTATTAAACTTCCTCGCTGATACATTACTATCTCTGTTTCTGCTGAACAACTTGAACCACAAGTATCTGT